>Ga0224511_10000144_pt1 | contig 25846 bp, 22 predicted proteins | sample SF_May12_sed_USG_2_FD_169988 | JGI IMG/M metagenome (GOLD analysis project Ga0224511, IMG submission 169988) | Sediment microbial communities from San Francisco Bay, California, United States - SF_May12_sed_USGS_8_1 | ecosystem: Environmental > Aquatic > Marine > Sediment | place: USA...
TTGAGATCGCTGATCAAATAGGGAAACCCCCGAAAACCGTTTTCAAATCCTTGCGAAAACTCTTTGAAAAAGGAAAAATCGACTGCGACGCCAAGAATCATCAATATATACTCGCAAAAGAATAGAAATGGTCTTGCTACTTGTGAAGCTTTCTCTCTGTCATGTCAGATGAATCTTCAGTTGCCTCGTTTTGTTGTTTACAGACCTTTCAGATTAGAAAATTGAGGATATGGTTGCCAACTAAAGAGAAGACTCGATAGCTGATGAGAAAAGAGCACGCTATAAGTAAAATTTATAGACCCAAACAGCGTTATTCTTGTTTTCAAACAATTTGAAATCATAAGGAGACTCGGTAGTACTGGAAACTGTGAAATGGGAGATGGAGGCAAGGTCTTTGAAGAAAGTCTTAACAACCTGCGTATACTGTGGCACTGGCTGCAATCTGTATCTACATGTTGATGGTGACAAAATCGTGGGCGTTACTCCTTGTGAATCACATCCAGTTTCTCAAGGCAAATTGTGTATAAAAGGATGGAAAGCGCACGAGTTTATTCAACACCCCGACAGACTAACAAAGCCTTTGATCAAAAAAGATGGAAAGTTTCTTGAGGCCAGTTGGGACGAAGCTCTAGACTATGTTGCTAAAAAATTTAAGGAAATAAAAGATACGTACGGTCCTAAGGCCCTAGGTGTTTTAAGTTCTGCAAAATGTACAAACGAAGAAAATTATGTGATGCAAAAATTTTCAAGAGCAGTATTCAACACTAATAGCGTTGATCACTGCGCAAGATTATGCCACGCTTCTACCGTCGCAGGTTTAGCAGCATCCTTTGGTAGCGGAGCAATGACTAATTCCATTAATGAGATGTTAGACTCAAAGGCAATCCTAATAACAGGATCAAACACCACAGAACAACACCCTATTATTGGTGGGAAAATTTTAAGAGCTAAAGAGAAAGGTGCAAAACTTATCGTTGTTGACCCAAGAGAAATTCAGCTAGCAAAATTCGCTGATGTCCACCTGAGACAATTGAGCGGAACGGATGTTCTCTGGTTAAACAGTTTTATGCATGTAATTTTTGAGGAGGGCCTAGAAGACAAGGAATTCATAAAAAATCATCTAGAACTTGAAGCTTTTGAAGAGATGAAAAAAGTCGTTACCAGCGATAAATACTCTCCTGAAAACACTGAAAAATTAACTTCTATTCCCGCTGAGGACCTAAGAACAGCTGCAATTCTGTATGCCACAAACAAACCAGGCTCTCTCGTCTACTCTATGGGGATTACACAACACATCCAAGGAACTGATAACGTAAAGTCCTGTGCGAACTTGCAAATGATTTTAGGTAACATGGGCGTTTACAGTGGCGGAGTTAACCCACTCAGAGGCCAACAAAACGTTCAAGGTGCCTGCGACGTAGGTGCACTATCAAACGTATTTTCTGGATATCAAAGAGTAACTGATCCAGCGGCAAGGGAAAAAATGGCAAAAGCTTGGGGCATCAACGTTAAAGACATGGATGATCAAGTGGGTCTTACTGTAGTTGAAATAATACACGCCGCGGGAGAAGGAAAAATTAAAGGCTTATACATTATGGGGGAAAATCCCATGGTTAGCGATCCCGATATTAATCATGTTAAAAAATGCCTAGAAAAACCATTCTTGGTCGTTCAAGATATTTTCATGACCCCTACAGCAGAACTTGCGGATGTGGTTTTTCCGGCGGCAAGTTTCGCAGAGAAAGATGGGACATACACTAGCACTCAGAGAACGGTTTCTAAAATTAGAAAAGCAATTGAACCAGTCGGCGATTCTAAACTGGACTATTGGATAATTGGCCAAATAGCTGAGCGAATGGGATATAAAGGATGCACTTACTCTCATCCGAGGGAAATATTAGACGAGATTAATAAAGTGACACCAATTTACGGAGGAATAACCTGGGATAGAATCGATTCAAAAGAATTTCCCTTCGGCATAGCGTGGCCCTGCCCAGACATAAGTCACAAGGGCACTTTATTCTTGCATAAAGATGGAAATTTCACACGTGGAAAAGGAAAATGCCATCCGTGTAAATACATTCGGCCAGCTGAAGAACCAGATGAGGAATATCCATTCCGCTTGACTACCGGGAGAGTTGTGTTCCACTGGCATACCAGATCAATGACTGGAAGATCACCAACGCTTGACCGTGAAGTGCGTTCCGCTTATATTGAGATCAACCCGGTAGATGCCAAGAAAATAGAAGTTCGAAAGAATCAAATGGTAAAAGTCAGTTCAAGAAGAGGTGAAATTGTTGTGCGCGCTGAAGTTTCAGATATTGTTCCGCCCGGGGTCGTGTTTATTCCTTGGCACTTTAAAGAAGCTCCAGCGAACAAGCTTACCATAGCCGCCCTTGATCCTGTTGCCAAAATTCCAGATTTGAAAGTTTGCGCTGTAAAAATTGAGAAGGTGAAATAAAAGATGGAACACGCACATCCTCACGCACATATATTGGAAAAAGAAAAATTTGCCGAGTTTATCAACGCTCTTGAAGCTGAAGGAGAGGTAATTGCGCCAAAGTCTAACGGATTTGATTTATTCTACGTTCCTATAGAAAATGCCTCAGAAATCGATTTATCAAAAATTCCTTTGGATTGCCCAAAGAATTACGTCTTTCCCATCACTGAAAAAATTCTAGAAGTAAAAGATGAAAGGATCATACCAATCGTTGAATCGAGGAAAAGAGTTTTATTCGGAATTAGACCATGTGACGTCGCAGCTTTTCAGTGCCAAAAAGAATTTTTTGAAGACTACGTTAAAGAAGGAAAAATCAGGGATCCTTACGTTATGGACAAAATAGACAAGTTGACAATCGTTGCTTATAATTGCCCGGAACCAAAAGAACATTGTTTCTGTGTGGCGATGGGAACTGGTCCGGTCACAGAATCTGGTTTCGACCTTGCCCTCACAGACTTGGGAGACGTCTACCTAGTCGAACCTGGTAATTCAAAGGGTGAAGAAATAATTCAAAAATTATCCTTGCCGACAGCATCCTTTGAAGACATGGAGAGAAAAGAAGAAATAAAGAAGCAGTGTATCGAAAAGATGAATGTATCCTTTGATGCTCAGGGAATCGAAAAAATAATTCATAAGAAAATTGACGCGGTAGCTGAAAAGCATGGTAAGAAGTGTATAGTGTGCGGAGGTTGCAATTTCTTCTGTCCAACTTGCTCCTGCTTTAATATGTCCGATACTGTTAGTGGAGGAGTGATTAGGAGAGAGAAATTCTGGGATTCCTGTCTCTTGCGTGGTTTCACGTGGCTTGCAGGTGTTGGCTTTGAGCGGGACACTATGGATTCAAGGATGAAACAAAGGATTATGCACAAACTGAGCTATACGAAGGAGCACTATAACCTGTATTCCTGCACTGGATGTGGCAGATGTTCTCAAGTTTGTCCTTCCTTCATATTCATGGAAGATATGATTAAAGACATCTTGGGAGGTAAGTAAAATGGCTGAGAACCCATACGTTCCGCATATGGCGACGATTACGAACATTGAAGATTTGACAAGTGACATCAAGAGTTTTACAATCGAATTTGACGATCCAAGACTAAAAGAAAGCTGGACGTTTAAGCCAGGACAGTTTGTTGAAATCTCTGCCTTTGGACACGGTGAAGTCCCAATCTCAATATCATCCTCCCCCACGCTCAAGGGGCGAATTGAACTGGCCATCAGAAATTCTGGAACAGTCACTGCAGCGTTTCACAAGATGAAAACAGGTGACAAAGTAGGTATTAGAGGTCCTTATGGTAATTGGTGGCCGTACGAGAAAACAAAAGGCAAAAACGTAACTATCGTTAGCGGTGGAATTGGATTAGCTGCGGTCTCAAACATTTTGAGGTACACGATAGACAATAGATCCGATTACAAGAAAATACAGTTGTTATATGGGGCTGTGGTTCCAAGCGCCCTAGTCTTCATAGATGAATATGAAAAGTGGAGTCAAGGCGGGGTAGACGTCCATATCACGGTTGATAGACGAGTTGGTGACTGGACAGGAAACGTTGGAATAGTAACCTGGTTATTTAATGATCAAGCTGCGCCTGAACTTAAGAAGGCTAAGATCCCAAAGGATGCTACCATGATTGTCTGCGGACCACCCGTAATGATTCATTTTTGTTGCTTAGACCTGGTAAAAGCTGGATTTAAGCCTGAGAATATCTACCTAAGTCTCGAAGGCCACATGAAATGCGGAATCGGCAAATGCGGTCACTGCAACATAGGTCCAAAATACGTCTGCAAGGATGGTCCAATATTTACCTACGCAGAAAAAAAGGCCCTTGAAGGAAAATAGGATCCTTGTCTGCGCTAGACATGAACTCCAGCGGTTTTTGCAATTTAAATCGAATATCAGATTAAAAATTTATAAGTAGTTACTTAAATTATGGAGCTATCTAATCAAGGGGCGAGGAAAATGAGCTCAAAATCTCCTCCTGAAATCGCTCAAGCGGTGTGTGAGATAGGCTGCAAGAAGGCGCAACTGCCACTCGCAAAGATGTTCGTTCTAGCAATACTCGCTGGAGTATACATCGGCTTCGGTGCTCAATTGATGACCACAGTGAAAGTTGGTTTGGCTGATGCTGTTGGCTCGGGCTTTGCAAGCTTTCTCGGTGGTGCCGTGTTCTCAGTGGGACTGATGCTGGTTGTCATTGGTGGAGCTGAGCTTTTCACGGGAAACAATTTGATCAGTGTCTCATGTTGCGAGGGGAAAGTAGGTATTGGCGGTTTTCTAAGGAACTGGATCGTCGTTTACATAGGGAACTTTGTTGGATCTGTTCTGCTGGCTCTCATCGTGTTCGGCGGGTTCTATGCGTACAGAGACCCCGGTAGTATGGGCGCTCTCGCATTAGGAGTTGCAGACGCAAAGGTAAACTTATCTTTCGTCGAAGCGTTGTGCAGAGGCATTGGATGCAACTGGTTGGTTTGCTTAGCGGTATGGATCGCCGTTTCTTCAAAGGACACTATTGGAAAAATCTTCGCTTGCTTCTTCCCGATCATGGCTTTCGTTGCAATGGGATTTGAACACAGCATCGCAAACATGTACTTCATTCCAATAGGTCTCTTCCTGAAAGACTGGGCAGGATTGAGTGCTAGCGCCAACCTAACTTGGACCGGTTTTGTACAATACAACCTGATTCCAGTGACCATCGGAAACATAATCGGCGGCGCCTTCTTCGTAGGAGTACTCTACTGGTATGTTTATCTCCAAGGCAAGAGCGAATGACCCCCTTTTTTACTATTTCAATTTGAAGCCATAATTTTTCGATACTTATTGGGAAATCAAACACTAACCCAGGAGAAGGGATAAGTTGGAAGAGCCTCTTGAGCTGGTTGCAAGAGTCTACGATTCCAAAATCCTTGTATATCCTGCTCGGCGCATCTAGTCAAAGTAAAGTTTCTTTAAGAGTGCTGCAAACAGGCTGGAAATGCTAGTTTGAGCGGTAGTCTACACTGCCTTCGTGAATGATGGTTTGCTAAGGGAATGGATTAATCATTACATGCTGAAAATCAAAGTCTTATTATAATTAGCGAAGCCTATTATGGTGATGCAGAAAAGAAACGGTTTGTTGTGTGCCTTCTATCCTTTAGCCAAAGCGTATACGAGGTAGCCTTCTTTCTCACCAACGACTTTGACCTTACGAAACTGTGTTAGGGCAGTTACACGTTTGAAAACGTCGCTCTCTTGTAGTCCCGTTGCCTCCGAAATCTCTGGTATAGTTGCTGATTTTTTGTTCTCGATCTCCTTTAAAATAAGTCTCTGTTTTTTCGTATGTTCGGCCATAACCTTAGCTTTGGCTTTATCCACCTTTCGTTTTTCCTCAGACATGAGCTTCATCTTTGGATGTAGTGAACATGAGACTACCATAAGCACGTTTTTAAAACTTTCTGTTCATGCTTTGAAATTCTCACTAATCGTATAAGAAAGAATAATGGTCAGATGGTTGAACTAAAAGTAATGAGGAGAGCCTCGGCGAGGCTCGAATCCGTGATCTGCGACTTTCATGCATGCATGCGTCGCTCGTATCACCTTTTCAAGGTTTTCAGCAACTTTTTGTTTTGATCATATATTTTGAGTTCGAGGGGCATTTGACCTATTGCGAAGTGGGTGGCGCAAGCCCAACATGGGTCGTAGGCCCTGAAAGCCATCTCCACCATGTTCAATATTCCTTGGTTCACTTCTCCGCCGTGTATAAGGCCCTTGGCTGCGTCTCTTATGGACATGCATATTGCTGAAGCGTTGTTTGTTGTAGCCACTATTAGATTAACTTTTTTTATTAGGGCGTCTTCGTCAAGTTGGTAGTGATGTATCAGGGTGCCTCTAGCCGCTTCGATTATTCCAACTCCTTCCCCTGGGCTGCCCACCTCATTCCGAAGGTCTTTACTTGTTATCTCCTCGTCTGTGCTCAATTCTACAGCCCTTTCGGCCGCGTATAGCAGTTCTACGAGTCTGGCCCAATGAAATGCAAGAGTTGAGTGTACGGGCTTTCCGCCGAGTGTTTCGTACATCCTTTCGAATTCTTGTTGTGCCAGAGGCGTCGCCATACCCTCTGAAGCGTTCAATCTTCCAAGCGGTCCAACCCGGTAAACGCCACTTGCTAGACCGTCGACTAAGCCTTTCCATCCAATCTTCTTGAGGTACGTCAATTTAGTGTATGTCCAGTCCTCCACGCGTTCCTCGATGACGTCTAGATACTCGGAGGGGGCAAATTTCACAAATTCTTTGCCTTGAGGGTCAACCACCCGTACTTTGCCATCATAAAAGTTGACTTTGTTGTTTTGGTCAACCGTGCCCATGTAATATGTCTTGAGAGTGTATGGGTCGCTTAAGATTATGTCTACGTATTTCTTGTTCTTCAGTACAACATCGTCAAATATTTTTAAGCTGAACTTTGCGAATTCCACGCTTGACCTCGCCATTTTTTCGATTTCCTGTCTCTCCTCCTCTGTGAGCCCTTTGGATATGCCTCCCGGAAGCCCACAGGTTGGATGGGTTGCCTTTCCACCTAGGATGGTGGTGATTTTTTGTCCGTAGGCTCTGTGCTTTATTACCTCTTTCGCTACGTCTAAGCCAACCTTTTGGATCACTCCCAGAATGTTTCTTTCCGCCGGTGGGGCGTCTGGTCCAACAACAAAGTCTGGGGCTCCTAGAAAGTAGAAGTGAAGGGTGTGATCGTAGATGTAGTAGCCACTATACATGAGTTCTCTAAGTTTTTTAGCTGCTGAAGGAGGCTCGACGTTAAATGCGGCGTCTAACGCCTTTGTTGAAGCAAAATGGTGCGCAACTGGACAAACACCGCAGATTCTGGGCGTAATTATCGGTAGATCCTCAGCTCTCCTACCTTCGCAGAACCTTTCGAAGCCCCTGAGTTCTGGAACTTGAAAGTAAGCGTTTTCCACATTTCCTTCTTCATTTAGGAATATGGATATTTTTCCATGACCTTCCAGCCTTGTTATAGGATCTATTACTATCGTTTTCATTTCTTTATCCTCCTCCTTCTAAGAAAGGAAGCTGGCAACGAATACTTGTAAAAAGTTCCTAAAGGATCTTTAACCTGGCCTATCATCTTCTCCGCGTCATAGTCTAGATCTCTCTCTCCGCCGACTCCTAGAATCGATGAGAGGGCACTTATCATAGCTGCCCCCTGTTCCACCTCGTTTGGACATGGTCCTCCGCATCCTGTACACGGCATATTTGCGCTTATACACTGTGCTTCACATCCTCCGCGAGTCGCAGGTCCCATACAAATTATTCCTTGTTCCAGAAGACATCTTTCTGGATCGGGAGTAATCTCGTATACTCTGTATATCTTGGAAATTTTCTTATCCTCTTTTTTCCTAGGGCATTCATCGCAGACTGACTTCTCAGGAGCCAGCACCGAACCTTTTGGAGGCAACTCATTTTTGGCAATTGCCTCCACCACCTTAGCTACTTGAGCGGACGGTGGAGGGCATCCGGGCAGGTAGTAGTCTACATCCACGGTTTGATCTAGAGTTTTTACCGTGTCAAAGAATTCTGGCAGCTTCAACTCTCCTTCCGGAACCTTGAAAGAGGTCTTGGGTGTCACAGAGTTTGGGTTGTTTGTGGAAGGAGACTGAAGATACGCTCTTTCAAAGACTTCTTTTTTGTTTGCAACGTTTGCTAGGCCTGGGATGCCACCCTGATGGGCACATGAGCCGAAGGCTACTAAGACCTTAGATTTCTTTCTCAAAAGTTTGGCCAAGTGCTCCTGTTCTTCGGTTCTAATTGCACCGTTGAAGAAGCAGACATCTATGCTTTTGTCTGGCATAGCCTCTACGTCTTTGTACTTGATGTCAATCGCCACCGGCCAAAAGACGATGTCCGCTATGGCAACGACATCGAGGATTTTCTCGTTTATATCCAAAACTGCGATTTCGCAGCCTCCGCAGCTTGCAGCCCAATAGAAAGCAAACTTTAGCTTTTCTTTACTCATTTTAATCTCCTCATATTCCTATCTGTTTTAATTGTTCTGTGGGTTTGACCCTCAACTCGTCTAAGGCGAGTTCTTCTGGGCTTAAGCCTAGAGCTAAACCCAAAAGCTGTGGATAATGTAGCGTTGGGATACCAAATTTTTCGTTAAGCATTCTTTCTATCCGCATTTGGTTTGTCTCGAACATCATGTGGCAGAACGGGCAAATCGTGATCAAAGCTTGGGCACCCACATCTCTGATGTGTGTGAGCTTTTCTCTCGAGAGCTGTAACGGAATCTTGTCGTTTATTCCAGCTGTGGGTGCTCCGCAGCACTGGGCTTCATCCATATAGTCCAAACATTCGGCTCCGGTAGCTTCAATTAGAGCTTTCAAAACTTTCGGATCTTCAGGATCGTCGAAGCCCATATACTCTTTCGGACGTAAAACGTGGCATCCGTTATGCTCCGCAACTTTGAGTCCCTTAAGTGATTTCTTCACTGCAGCCGTAATCTTTTCTAACCCTACATCGTCGTTTAAGACTTGAATCAGATGTTTAACTTCGATTATTCCTTTGAACTCTAAACCGTCCACTTTCAAATACTCGTTGATTTCTTCCCTGAGTTTCTTGTCGTTTTTGAGCATAGTATTTACTTTGTTTAATGTGCCAGCGCATCCGGGGCATAAAGCCATAATGCTCATGTTTTTCTCTTCTGCTATGCATAGGTTTCTAGCTGCGAGCAAGAGCATCATTTCGTGGCTTACTGGGTCCATGGGAAGCCCGCAGCAGTTGAATTCGGGCATTTCTTCCAGTTTCACGCCTAGTTTTTCCATGACTTTCCGTGTTGAGATTTCGTAAGCGGACACGCGGTAAGGTATGGCGCATCCCAAGAAAATGAAGTATTTGAGTTCGCCTTCAGCCATTTTATTCACTTTTTGCTTCTAACAGTTTTTTGAATCCTATCCTTTCTGTGAGTTTCGCTAATGATTGGGGGTTGCCTTTCGGCAGCGATGGTAATCCCAACTCTTCGCGTTTTTTTATTCTCATTTCTGGGATTCGGTAAGCGTAACCCGTGTCTAGTATACTTGAGGCAAGTACCTTGAATACTGGTGGGACATAGCCTTCCTTAACCGCCAAGTTTTTGAGTACGCGTATGATGTCGGCAACTTTGACATCTTGAGGACAACGGTCGGTGCAAGTGAAGCAAGAGGCGCAGAGCCACAGGCTTTCGCTTTCCAACACGCGCTTCTTCAGTCCCAATTGAGTCATTCTTATTATTTGTCTAGGACGGTAAGCTCCACTGAATCGTGCCACTGGGCAGTCGGATGTGCAGGTGCCGCACTGGAAGCACAGCATAATTTTTTCCCCGCCTGGAATTTTGCTGATTTCATATTTGAATTTGGGATCCATATCTGTGATTTTGAGCACTGCTCTTTGCTCAGTTTCCTTAGCCCCTCCTTTTTCAACCTGAAGCATAGGTTAAACCTTCCATCTGCACTTTCAATGGGCTCGGTCCAAGCTTCTTTATGGTCTCAACCATTTCCTTGACAACCGCTGCGAATTTGGCTCCCTCCGAAGCGGAGACGAATTCTATTTTAAGTCGTTGCGGCTCCACACCAAACTGCTCTAGAAGTTTTTTTAACAAAATGCCTCTTCGTTGCGCCTTATAGTTGCCTGCGATGTAGTGGCAGTCTCCTGGGTGACAACCCGCTATGAGGACTCCGTCTGCTCCGCTTCTGAAGGCTTCAAGAATGAAGGCTGGATCAACTCTTCCACTGCACATTACTCTTATTATTCTCAGGTTGGGGGGATACTGGATTCTGCTGACTCCCGCTAGGTCAGCACCAGCGTAGGAGCACCAGTTGCAGAGGAAACCAACGATTTTGGGCTCAAATTCTTCAGTCATGTTTTGTTACCTCCTTTGCCACCTGTGGTGCTGCTCTAACCTGAGCGACTAGTTGATTATCTGTAAAGTGACGCATGGTTATGGCTCCAGTGGGACAAGAGGCACCACAAGTGCCACACCCTTTACACAAAGCCTCAAGAACCTTCGATGTTTGTTTTCCTTCCTTCTCCTGCATTTCAATGGCGCTGTACTCGCAAACCGCTTCACAGATCCTGCATCCACTGCAAAGATCCTCGTCCACTAGGGCCGTTATTGCCTCGGTTCGTAGCCGTTTGAGGGCCATTGGAATGGCTGCCCTCGAAGCAACTCCGAAAGCCTGTGAAACACTTTCCGCAGTGTCTTTTGGGCTGTGGGCTGTGCCACATACGTATATCCCGTCGGTTGCAAATTCTATGGGTCTCAGTTTAACGTGGGCTTCGAAGAAAAATCCGTCTGAACCAAGCGGAACCTTAAGCATTTTGGACAGTTCTTTGGCATCCTTGTGCTGAATTAGAGGTGTCGACAAAACGACAAGGTCGCTTTCTATTTTGATTTGTTCACCCAGAAGAGCGTGATAGACGTTAACTTCAAGTTTTCCATTTTTGCCGGCAACTACTTCTGGCGGTTTTTCTTGGGCGTATTTGATGAACCTAATGCCTTTTTCTTGGGCTTCTCGGTGATGGTGTTCGTAGTGTTGTCCATAGGTTTGTAGGTCGCGATAGAGAAGGTAAACATCTGTTTCTGGATATAGCTCCCTTATGAACATGGCGTTTTTGAGGGCTGTCATACAACATACTCTGGAGCAGTAGGTTCTTCCCTTTTCTTCTCTGGATCCAACGCATTGAATCATAACTACTTTTTCAGGTTTCTTCAGTTGGCCCTCCTTGAGAAGGCGTTCAAGCTGAAGCTGGGTTATTACGTTTTCATGTTCCCCATACCCATACATCCCAACGGGCTCGAATATAGTTGCCCCTGTAGCCACAACTATTGTGCCTATGTCGAGATTCGCTGTTTCAGAGTTTCCTTTTTGGAGGGTAACTTTAAAGTTTCCAATGAACCCCTTAACTTCCTTAACGACAGTTGACGTAAACACGTCGATGCTCTTGTTTGACTTCACAGCTTGGATAAAGTGCTCCAAACCTTCAGAAGCATCTTGCATGGTTGGATATAACTTGTGCAAGTTTCTGAGCATGCCACCAAGTTCCGGCTCTTTCTCGACTAGGGAAACCTTGAAACGTTGATCGGCTAGGCAGAGAGCTGCAATTATTCCGGAGATGCCGCCGCCGATAACTAGGGCTGAAGGCGTTACGTCTATTTCAGGCTCTGTCTGCGGCTGAAGTAAGCGAGCCTTAGCCACCGCCATCCTCACGATATCCTTAGCCTTCTCCGTTGCCCTCTCATGCTCATGCATGTGAGCCCAGGAGCAGTGTTCTCTGATGTTAGCCATCTCAAAAAGATATTTGTTTACACCAGCTTCTTCGCAAGTGGCTCGAAACAACGGCTCATGGGTTCTAGGTGTGCACGAAGCCACTATCACCCTGTTAAGATTATACTTGGCTATGCTTTCCTTAATTTTGTTTAACCCATCAGAGGAACAAGTGTAAAGATTATCCTCTGCGTAAACGACATCCGGCAACGTTTTGGCGTATTCCACTACTTCCGGTACATTTACAACGCCACCTATGTTGACTCCGCAGTGGCATACGAACACTCCAATTCTCGAAGTTTTCTTCTGGCTTTGTTCCATTTAATGGGCCTCCTAATCTGTCGCCACAATTATGACTTCAGCAGCTCTTGCAGCTGATCCGCTGGCTTGTGCAACCGATTCAGGAATGTCTTTGGGACCTTGGCAGTATCCGCATATATAAATCCCTGGACGGTTTGTGTCGACTGGTGCGAAGAGAGGGTCTTTGGATTTCATGAAACCGAATTCGTCGAGTTCTAATCCGAGGATGCCAGCTAATTCCTTACTGGCTACCCTTGGAACTAGAGCCGGGCAGAGAACGACTATATCTGCTTTCATGTTTTTCGTTACGTTCTCCGTAGTGTCTTCGTACCAGATGGTGAGATCGCCTGTTTTTGGGTCTTCTACGACTTCTCCAGGGAGCGCCCTGACGTATTTTACGCCCCACTCATCTTTGGCTCTATTAACAAACTCTTGGAATCCTTTGCCGAAGACTTTGAGGTCGTTGTAGAAAACGTAGACTTCGCATTCAGGATTGTGCTCTCTAATCAAAATTCCTTCCTTTGTGGCGTACACGCAGCACGCGCTGGAGCAGTAGGAAACCCCGCCTTTCAGGCTTCTGGAGCCGACGCATTGGATGAAAGCGATTCTTCTGGGAATACGGCCATCTGACAACCTCAATAAGTGTCCTCCGGTTGGTCCGGAAGCGGAGAGTAGTCTCTCAAATTCCAAACTTGTTAAAACGTTTTGGTATTTGCCGTAACCATACTCACTTCTCGTTCGGGCGTCAAAAAGTTCGAAGCCCGTTGCCACAACGATGGCTCCAACGTTAAGATCGATAGTTTCAGGTTGTTGGTCATAATCTATTGATCCAGCCTTACACATTCTTTGGCATAGCCTACATTTTATGCAGTTTTCGTCATCGATTGTGTACTTGAGTGGAACAGCTTGGGGGAATGGAACATAAATCGCTTTGCGGACGCCGAGACCCATATCAAATTCGTTTGGGACCTCAACTGGACAATGCTGGGCACATTCTCCGCAGCCAGTGCATTTCTCTAGGTCGACGAATCTCGGCTTTTTGAGAATCTTAACTCTGAAATTACCAGCTGAACCCTTAACTTCTTTCACTTCGGAATAGGTTAACAGTGTGATGTTCGGATGACGGAAGCATTCGATCATCTTGGGTGCGAGGATGCACATTGAGCAGTCCATTGTTGGGAAGGTTTTGTCCAGTTGCGACATCCTTCCACCGATGCTCGGTGTTTTCTCCACTAGGTAAACTTTCATCCCGCGGCTGGCGAGGTCTAAACTAGCTTGTATTCCAGCTATTCCGCCGCCGATGACCAGGATAGATTTGTTGGCTTCCATTTTTTCACCTTCAGGTTAATTTCAGTGCCTCAGCCACCAGCACCGATAGGTCGCGCATTTCCATTGTTACTTCACTGGGATCAACCGGCAGTTTTTCGCTTGTAACGCATTTCCAATGAATTTGACACTTATGGCATGCCGTTACCAGCAAATCTGCTCCAGTGGCTTTCGCTTCTCTCAACCTGTCTATTTGGACTCCCTTGGAGTACTTGTTGCAGGATAGCCAAGAACTCACTCCACAACAAAGAGCGTTTTGTCGATTTCTCTCCATTTCAACGAGTTCGGTTCCAGGTAGACTGGCTAAAACCTTTCTGGGAGGCTCATACACGCCCATGTGCCTCCCGAGTCTACAGGGGTCGTGATAAACAATTTTCCTCGCAATCTTCGTGTCGAATTTGAGTTCTCCTTTGTCGATTAATTCAGATAAGAGTTCAGATATGTGTAGAACTTCAAAATCAAAGTTTTCGAGGAATTTGGGGTAGTCCTCTTTGAAGGTTCTATAACCTTCGGGACAAGCAGTAACTATTTTCTTTGCCCCAGCTTCTTTGAAGTTGGTCGCATTTATTGTGGCCAATTTTTCAAAATTTTCGAAGTCTCCTGTCCATAGTAGATCATGGCCACAACATTTTTCGTTCTTCAGTATTACTGGTTTAATACCCACTTTGTTAAGTATCTTCACTACACTTTGAGGAATCTTTATGAGTCCTAAATTGAAATCTTCAAAAACCACATCCAAATACGGGGAGCATCCAACAAAGTAAAGTAAGTCGCCTTTTTCGGAAATTTCTGCCCCGTCTGGAAGCCAGTCCATTCGGTCTTGCTTAATTTTTGGATTTGTCATGATTCTCGATAGAGCCATAGGTATTCCTCTATGGGCACAAAGTTCTTCTTTTACATCTACAGGGGCCACGCGCCTACATGCCCTAACAAAATATGGAAACCTAACATCTGATGGGCACCTTTCGGTGCACGTGAAGCATGTCAGGCACGTCCAAAGATCCGTGGTGGGCAAGACTTCATTCTCAAGACCTATCAAAAATTTTTCAACGGTACGCCTTGGTGAGTAAGCCTCGTTAAGCCTCGATATTGGGCAACTACCAGAACACTTTCCACATTCTAGACAGTATCGAACGTTCGTTTCGGCGATTGCCTTCCTAATAACCTCTTGAACGTCTAGAGGAGCTTTCGGAACTTCTGGGTTAGCTTCACCCTTTAATGGACTCGGCCCCATTTTGCGCAGTTTTTCTGTAAAATCTTTTACGACCTCTGCGAATTTTCCACCCTCAGAAGTTGAAACCCATTCCAGCCGAAGTCTTTCAGGTCCAAGCCCAAGCAACTTTACGAGTTTTCTCGTTGTCTCAATTCTTTTTTCAGCCTTCAGATTTCCACTCACGTAGTGGCAGTCTCCTGGGTGACAACCACAGACTAAGACCCCGTCTGCTCCTGCCTCAAAGGCGCTGATAACAAAAACTGGGTCAACCCTTCCTGAGCACATCATCCGTATAATCCTTATATTAGGTGGATAACTGATTCTGCTTGTGCCAGCGAGATTCGCTCCCATGTAACTGCACCAATTGCACAGAAAAGCCACAATTCTTGGTTCATATGTCATTTCAGTTATCCTCCTGTTGCCGCCCTAACCATGGCCTTGATCTGCTCTTTTGTGAAGTGCCTCATGGTAATCGCTCCATTGGGGCATACAACCGAGCACGAGCCGCAACCCTTACACTGCGCCTCAGTTACCTTAGCAACTAGCATGGGCACCCTGTCGAAGGGGCCAGTTTCTTCCACTTTAATGGCGCCGTATTCACAGACTTCTTCACACCTACCACATCCCTTACAGATGTCTTCATTCACAGAAGCGACTGTGGGCTCAACCTCGACTTTGCCCCTTGCCAACGGAATAGCCGCCTTCGCGGCCGCCGCACTTCCCATGATCGTGCTTTCCGTAATATCCTTAGGACCTTGTGTCGTACCAGCCAAGTAAATTCCATCTAAAGGCGTCTCTAAAGGCCTAAGCTTGGCATGTGCCTCTTGGAAGAATCCGTCAGCGCCTCTGGAAATTCTCAGTTTAGTTTGTATGTCAGAGGCATCATTGCGTGGTATCATACCAACGTTTAAGACCACCAAATCCGCGGGAATGGCTATGGTTTCATTATTGGTGAGTATATCTTCGACAGTGACTAAGAGGCCCTTCTGGTCAGATGAAACCACAGGAGGCACTTCAGGCTTGTATTTCAAAAAAAGAACACCGGATTCGCTCGCTTTCCTATAGTATTCTTCATGGCCTTTTCCGAAGGATCGGATATCACGGTAGAGATAGTAAATTCTTGTGTCGGGGTATTTTTTCTTTATTGATAAGACATTCTGGAAAGTAGCTGTGCAGCATACGCGAGAACAGTATCTATTGAGTTGCTGATCTTTCTCTATTGGTTGATAGATTCCTGGTTCCTGCCTTGATCCAACACAAGAGATGAAGACCACACTTTTTGGTGTAGAACCCTTAAACTGTAGTTGACCCTGTGTTGGTCCGTTTTCATCCAGTAACCTCTCAAGTTGAGGCATCGTTATGATATTATCGTAAACCTTGTAGCCATACTCGCCTTTGGGAGGCTCGTATAAGTCATGACCCGTCGCAACGATGATTGTTCCAACATCAACTTCCATCTTCATTGGCTTTTCTTTAAGATCAATTGCTCCTCTTTCACAGACCTCTATGCACTTTCCGCATTTGTTACAATTTTCATAGTCAATAACATACGTTCGGGGCATAGCCACTGTAAAAGGAAGATAAACTGCTTTTCTTTTGCTCAGCCCAAAATCGAAGTCGTTTGAGACTTCGATGGGGCATACGGTTTCGCATTTGCCGCAGGCATTACATTCGTTTGTAACGTATCTTGGCTTTACGCGGATTTTCGCTTTGAAGTTCCCAATAAATCCGTCTAAAGCCTCTAATTCCGAATTGGTGAACAGTTTGATTTTTGGATGCGACGTAACGGCATCCATAATTGGTTTCAGAACATCTAGCGCATACTCGCTCGTTGGATATAATTCGTCTAACTGTGCCATCCTTCCCCCGATGCTTGGAGCTTTTTCTATCAAATGAACCTCGAAACCCCTGTCGGCTAAATCCAAGGCAGATCTCATACCAGAGATGCCAGCGCCAATTATCAAGGCTCGTAATGTGACGCCTGCCTCTTTTACCTGAAGCCTTTCCAAGAGTCGGGATTTAGCCACTGCCATCTTAATGAGATCTTTTGCTTTTTCTGTTGCTTTTTGTGGTTCTTTTGGGTGAACCCAGCTGCATTGTTCTCTTATGTTGGCCATTTCAAACAGGTACGGGTTTAGTCCGGCTTCTGCGACGACTTTTCTAAAGGTGGGTTCGTGCATTGTTGGAGAGCAAGATGCGACTATCACTCTGTTAAGCTTGTGTTCTTCGATATCGTCCTTAATCATGGATTGACCTGGGGAAGAGCACACGTAAACGTAGTGTTTTGCCACAACGACATTTGGCAATTTTTCCGCGTACTTTGCGACCTCCTCAACATCAACAGTAGCGGCTATGTTTATCCCACAGTGACAAATGTATACGCCGATTCTAGGCTCTTCCTCTTTGGGCATTCCTTCTTACCCCTTAGCAACTATTGATGCCTTCATGGCTGCGGCGCTAGCTTGAGCTACCGTGTCGGGAATGTCCTTTGGTCCCTCCGCCACGCCTGCTGTAAACACGCCTTTGAGAGATGTACTAACCGGATCAATCTTTGGATGGGCAGTGGTGATAAATCCGTAGTCGTCAATTGGTAATGGCAGAATCTTTCTCATTTCATCTGTTAGGGCTGGAACTAATCCTGCACACAAAATCACCATGTCCACTTCTTCTTCAATAAGCTCGCCTGACTCAATATTTTCAGCTCGAATTAGCAGGTTCTTGGAGGCAGTATCTTCAAGGATTTCTGCAACCCGACCCTTGACGTATTTGATCCCAAATTCCTTCTCAGCTCTTATGTAAAACTCTTCGTATCCCTTGCCGAAGGCCCGAATGTCCATGTAAAAGATTGTTGTTTCAGTTCCGGGAACATGCTCTTTAACTAACTCTGCTTCCTTTGTGGCGTACATACAACAAACTCTAGAGCAATACTGGTTCCCAACTTTTTCATCTCTAGACCCGACGCATTGCAAAAAAGCAACTTTTTTGGGAATTTTTCCGTCAGATGGTCTTAACACGTGTCCTCCGGTTGGTCCGGAGGCACTCAAGAGTCTCTCTAATTCCAGTCCTGTTATCACATTATCATAAATACCGTAACCATATTCTTCTTTTTTCCTTGAGTCAAACAAATTGTAGCCTGTGGCAACAATAATGGCACCAACTTCCAGTTCAACTTCTTCTGGTTCTTGGTTGGGATCAACGGCCTCTGCTCCACATACTTTTTCGCAGAGCCCACATTCTATACAATTGTCTTTGTCGATTGTGTATATGAGAGGGACAGCTTGAGGAAACGGAACATATACCGCCTTTCGAAGACCTAGTCCTTCATCGAATTCGTTTGGGATTTCGATTGGACAATGCTGTGCGCAGATACCGCAACCAATGCATTTTGTCTCATCCACGTACCTAGGCTTTCTGAGGACTTTAACTTTAAACTTCTTTCCGGCTCTGGAGATTTTCGTTATTTCAGAATATATGAGCATTTTTATGTTTGGGTGTCTTCCTACGTCCACCATCTTGGGAGTCATTATGCAGGAGGCGCAGTCCAGAGTGGGGAACGTTTTGTCCAGTTGAGCCATCCTTCCACCAATGCTGGGGTTCCTCTCGACAAGGTACACTGTAAAACCTTGGTCCGCAAGGTCGAGAGACGCTTGCATCCCTGCTATTCCTCCTCCAATAACGAGAACTCCTTGCATTTCACTCAAGTTTATGCCCCCAATTCTGGCCGACTCTTCTTGAAGGAAATTGGCCCTTCGAGATGTATTTCTAGAAGCTTATAACTCCTAACACCTTCCTTATTAAAATAGTGGAAATTGCTCTGGGGCCTATGCCAGCATCTTCGGTTTCATCAAAGCGGATGCTGAGAAGCCTGAACGATTATGCTTTTGGCCTCCTACGCCTTAGAAAAGTAGTCATGTGACGGAAATTGCTTCAAAAATCATTTTTGGGGTAAACTATATTAAGTTTAAGCACACTGCAATATTTTCTAGTAATGCAATTAGGAGAAGTGCTGAAGCTGAGTTCATTGGATCCTAATTTTATGCATGAAGTTGCGAACACTCCAAGGGGTAGAGGCATCCTAGCATGTATTCAATGCGGAAGATGCTCAGGCAGCTGCCCAGTCGCAAGATTGATCTCCGAGCATAATCCAAGACGGCTAATGGAAATGATCATCTTGGGTTCACGAGACGAAATCCTACATACTCAATTACCATGGTATTGCCTATCATGTTTCACCTGTTTGGATAGATGCCCCCAAGGCGGCGATGTCGCTGAAGTCATGTTCGCCATCAGAAATATTGCTGTAAGGGAAAAAAACATGCCTGATGGATTTGCAGCTCAAGCAAAAAACCTTATTGAAACAGGACGTGTTGTAACTTCCACTGCGAGCATGGTCAGGAAAAGGGAGGAAATAGGTTTATCTAAAGAGCATTCAACAGCGACAGAAGATGTTCAAAAAATCCTGAAAAAGACAGGATTCAGCAAGATAATTGCCTCTAAGTAGGTTGGTGAGATAATGAAATACGGCCTGTTTTGGGGATGCCTTATACCTGCAAGAGAACTCAGCTACGAGGTTTCGGTGACAAAGGTTATGCCGGCTTTTGGGGTAGAGTTGGTTAAAATGGAAGATACGAACTGTTGTGCGCCATTTGGCATTCAGTCGCTAGACTATACAAGCTGGTTGGCGCTGGCCGCAAGGGATCTTTGTATAGGAGAAGAGATGGGCGTCGATATTATGACCTTATGCAATGACTGCTACGAGTCACTTTTGATGGTTAATACGATCTTAAAGGCACATCCGGAGATTAAGAATCAGGTGAATGAGATACTTGTAGAAGTGGGGAAGGAGTACAAAGGAAAGATAGACGTGAAAAACATGATTGATGTCCTCTACGATGACATAGGTGTGAAGAAAGTTAAAGATGCTGTTAAGAATCCCTTCACGGGACTAAAGGTTGCGACACAACCTGGATGCCACTTAACGAAACCCAAGAGGATACATTTTGGCGTAAGAGAATTTGATGCACTAGATGAACTCGTAATGGCTACGGGCGCTGAAACAATTAATTATGAACGGAGGGAGATGTGTTGCGGAGGACCCCTAAGAGGCATAAACGACGAACTCGCCAGAGACGTGGCGAGAATAAAGCTTGTTAACATGAAAAATGCAGGTGCAGAATGCATTGTTACGGTTTGTCCCTTCTGCTTTGTAGAGTTTGATTTAGGTCAGCTGGAGATCAGAAGGCACTTCAAAGAGGAATATAATTTACCTGTTTTGCACTTTGCAGAGCTTCTTAGAATGGCGATGGGAATGAAATTAGATGACTGGGAAATAAAGTCGCATAGAACTCCGTTAGCGCCTATTCTAAAGGATCAATTAAAGGAGGGATAACGTTGGAACAACCAACTGTATTAGTTGTTGGTGGCGGCATATCAGGCATACAGGCTTCGCTGGATCTGGCGAGCAGGGGATTCAAGGTCTATATCGTAGAGAAATCTCCGAGCATTGGTGGAAGAATGGCTCAACTGGACAAAACGTTCCCAACAATGGACTGTTCAATGTGCATCCTCGCACCCAAGATGATCGAATGTTCCCACCATCCAAATGTTCAATTGCTTACGTATTCCGAAGTGAAAGAAGTTAAAGGATCGGCAGGGAACTTCACAGTCAAGATTCTCAGAAAGCCTAGATTCGTCGACCTAGAGAAATGCACCGGCTGCGGAACATGCGCAGATAACTGTCCATCAGAGGTTCCGAACGAATTCGACGAGGGACTTGGAATGCGAAAAGCCATATACATGCCCTTCCCACAAGCTGTGCCAAGAGCAATGACAGTTGACAAAGACAGCTGCATAGAATGCGGGCTCTGCGAAAAAGTCTGCGAAGCCGAAGCAGTCAATCTTGGCCAAGAACCAGAGGAAGTTGAGTTGAAAGTTGGCGCCATCATCGTTGCTGTAGGTTTTGATCTTTTTGACCCCTCTCAAATTCCGCCATACGGTTATGGACGCCACAAAGACGTTGTGACTGCTTTGGAGCTGGAGCGTCTGCTTTGTGCTTCTGGTCCAACTGGGGGCCACTTGGTAAGGCCCTCTGACGGAAAGATACCGAAAACAATTGCTTTCATACAATGCGTGGGTTCAAGAGATAGGCGCCTTGGCAACGCTTATTGCTCCAGCATATGTTGCAAGTATTCCGTTAAGGACGCCGTTCTGATCAAGGAACATGTTCCCGAAGCTAGAGTTTGCATTTTCTACATAGATCTTCGAGCATTTGGAAGAGGTTTTCAAGAGTTTGTCAATAGAGCCAAAACAGAACACGGTATAAGGTTCATCCGAAGCAACCCAGGCGAAATAACTTATGATCCGTTAAGTAAGGACCTTAGCATATGGTACGAAGATACGGTAACGAAGAAAATAGAAAATTTGAAGTTTGATATGGTTGTACTCTGCCCAGCTTTAATACCAAGAAAGGACGCTAAAGATCTAGCCAAAGTCTTAGGGATAGAAATTGATCAGTATGGATTTTTCAGGCCGTCAAGCAGCATTAGTAATCCTGTGGACACTACTCTTCCAGGAATCTTTGCTTGTGGCTACTGTTTGGGGCCAAAAACCGGAGACATTCCGGACTCAATAACCCAAGGAAGCGCAACGGCTTCTAGGGCGGCTGACATCATGGTTGAGGGGACGTGATTCTTATGAAAGAGGAACCTAGACTCGGAGTGTTCGTATGCCACTGCGGAGTCAACATAGGTGGCGTAGTTAAAGTTCCAGAAGTTGTCGAATACGCGAAAACCTTGCCACAAGTCACGTATGCAGAAGACAACATATACACCTGCTCTGAAGCAGGGTTAGATAGCATCAAAGACGCCATAAAAAAGTACAATCTCAACAGGGTTATAGTGGCTTCATGCACGCCTAGAACCCACGAACCACTATTCAGATCAGCTTGCAATGAAGCCGGACTGAACCCGTACCTGTTTGAAATGGCCAACATAAGAGAACAATGCAGCTGGGTTCACCCAAAAGAACCGCAAAAAGCAACAGAAAAAGCAAAAGATGTTGTGAGGATGGCTGTGGCAAGGGCAGCATGGCTCGAACCACAGATAGAACCTGAAGTGGAAATCAAGGACTCTGCCTTAGTAATCGGAGCAGGAATGGCTGGGCTAACCTCAGCACTCACGTTAGCTAACCAAGGTTTCAAGGTCCATCTAGTTGAGAAAGAAGATAAAATAGGTGGAAATGTTCGAAGGCTCTATAAACTCTATCCAACCATGGAAGAAGCGGAGAAGATTTTGGAACCTGTTGTCGAAGCTGTGAAGAAGCAAAAAAACATTGAATTATTGACCTCGGCAACTGTTGGAGAGGTTGGAGGCTACGTCGGAAATTTCAATGTTACGGTCAATAGGAAAGGCGAGAAAATCCCACTTAATGTGGGCACAATCATTGTTGCTTGCGGTGCTTTGAATTATCAACCACCAACAGGATTGTATCAATACGGAGTTCACGACAATGTCATAACACAGCTAGAGCTAGATGAAATGCTGAGGGAAGGAAAGCTTGGAAAACCTGAGAGGGTTGTAATGATACAGTGCGTAGGGGGCAGGAAAGGAGAAATCCGAGGATACGAACTTGAGAGTTTCCCCAAATCCGACACCGCTAAACTGTTGCGAAAGGTTCTGAAAGCGAAGAAAGAAGAAGGATGGCCCTACTGTTCCAGAATCTGCTGCATGAACGCAATCAAAAACGCGATTCTAATCAAAACAGTATCCCCTAAAACAGATGTGATCATCCTATACTCAGATCTGAGAGTGTACAAAGAATACGAGGATTTCTACTCGAGATCTCGCGATCTTGAAGTCAAATTCATAAAATTCCTTGAGATAGTAACTCCTGAGATCAGCGAGACGCCGGATAAGAAGCTTAAAGTTTTAGCGTATGACATGCTCGCCGGCCGGGAAGCCGAATTCGTGGCTGACTATGTTGTGCTTTCAACACCTCTAATCCCCCACAAAGACGAAGTAACGCTGGCGCGAATGCTCAAAATACCCATAAGCCCAGACGGCTTCCTCATGGAAGCCCACCTAAAGTTGAGACCCGTCGACACCGCGATGGACGGAATATACCTCGCAGGGTCGGCTTCAGGACCAAAAGACGTTCCTGAAACGATAATATCGGCTAAGGCTGCGGCGGCGAGGGCGGCCATTCTGATGGCTAACAAAAAGATGAGAACTGAGGCCATCACGGCTATGGTGGACGAAGACTTATGCATTGGATGTGGACTATGTGAGGAGCTATGTCCGTTTGGTGCACCTCGGATCGAGGAGAGCAAATCCAAACTGATTGAGGCTCTTTGCAGAGGCTGTGGTGTGTGCGCAGCGGAGTGTCCAAGACGTGCCATAACTATGCGTCACTACAGTGACCAACAGGTTCTTGCGCAAGTTGAAGCCGCATTAGTCTTAGAAGGATTTGAGAAGAGGGGAGCCTAATGGTAGAAGCCATGACAGAAAAAGCCGAGTTCGAACCAGTCATCGTAGCCTTTTGCTGCAACTGGTGCGCATACGCTGGAGCAGACTTAGCAGGAACAAGCCGCTTTGAATATCCAACAAACGTGAGAATAGTTAGAGTTATGTGCACCGGACGAATAGACCCAACGTTTATTCTTTCAGCATTTAAATGGGGCGCAGACGGAGTGCTAGTGGCAGGTTGTCACCCAGGCGACTGCCATTACGTAAAAGGGAACTACGCGATGGAAAAAAGATTCAAATTCGTTGAGGAGGTTCTTAATCACCTCGGAATAGAACCCGAGAGACTCACACTCGAATGGATTTCAGCTGGTGAAGGAGCAAAATTCACAGCTTTAATTAGAAATGTAACCCGGAAAATCAAAGACCTCGGCCCTAGCCCCTTGAAAAAGACGACTGACGCAGCAATCGAAGCCCTGAAGACGCAGAGGCTCAGATGGGTTATGGGAATATCGCAGGTTGAAACAAAATTGAAAATAAACGAAGAAAAATACCGCGCAGTTGTAGACAACGTTATGACGGATGAAATAGAGCGCCAGATGATGATTGACGCTATTAAACAAAAGGGGCCATTAACCATCAAAGAAATTTCAGAAGCGACAGGCATCCCCCCTAGCAGAATTTTGAGGCACATCATTGCTCTCAGAAAGGCTGGCACAATCTCGGAAGTTGGAGAAAAGGAGCACGGATATCTTTACGCCGTCATGTAATCCACGTGTAACTAAAGTCTATTAACGACACTTCAAGATAACGTAGATTCCCTATGATGAAGTCTACTAATGGTCGTTCGTCGCTATAATTTTTCTATGCAACTTGGATGAACGTCGCCTGGATAGTCGTGATTATAAAAATAAATCTTGTTGTTTTCAATGTCTACCTCAGCGCGATCATATACCTTCACTCTCATTAGCAAATTGTCATAGTCCCTGCGATCAATAACATGGACAGTCTTCATCACCTTTTCTTTTGTGTCTACTATTCTGTCGCAGATTTCACACAGTCTTTCCGTTATCAACATAACTTCAAAAACTTTGTTTTCCATTTCCCCAAACTTCACACTCTGCAAAGCCTTTTTCAAAGCTTCTTCTCCTCTTTATTAGAAACTACCATACACAGCTATTATCCATTTCTTAAATTTTCGATTTTCGCCAATTTTCAGAGCAAACTTTGCCACTTAGAAATTTTGTTACGTTAGGTTTTAATTTTAGCCTTTACACTAAAGTATTGGGCGTTGTTTTGGTTTCCGAAGAAGTCAAAAGACTGGAACAACTTTGGCTGGTTTTGTCAGACCTCTTTCAGGATCTAAATCGAAAGGATATCAGCGTTGATGTTGCTTCCGAACTCAGAAGCTGCAAGACTTTAATCTGTTTTATCCAAACGAGCACCGTCCATCCTTCCAAAGAACTCACAACAATCGATGGTTCCTTGCAAAAATTACAGCAAATCTTAGGCAGAATACAATCTAGTCTAATCTCAGCGGCTCTGACTGTTGATGAGGGCTACGTAAGGGATTGGACGAGCAAAATTGACAAAGCTGAGCGGGGCGAGATAAACTACACAATGGTCCACACTCCCTCTGAGTTTGTTCCGGGTCTTCCTAGAGATGTGGAAGAAGGATGGGTAAGGCTAACCCTACAAAAACCAATAGGCGAAGAAAGAGTGCAGGACGTTGCAGAGCAATTTGGCGTAATAGTTGAATTCAAAGATGAATTTCACATAATCATCAGTGGCAGAAAAGCTTCAGTCAAGAAGGCAGTCAGGGATGTCTACGAATTGTCTCTTGAATAGTTTTGGCTCTTAAAGGAATATTTATTAAGTTGCAACAAAACAAGACATAGTTCTCTGTCAAAAGGGCTGGAAAAAAGTAAACACGGAGGCTTGGTCGTGGCTGTGCCCCAAAAGAGCATCGTGCGCCTCGATGAATTGGACATGAAGTTTGCAGAAGCAGTGGCTAAAGCCGGAGGAGAAAAAATAAACCTCTGCCTCCAATGCGGCACTTGTTCAGCTAGTTGTCCACTTGGGCGCCTAACACCTTTTCGAATACGCCAACTGATTAGAAGGGCACAGTTAGGTTTTCGAGAAAAAGTCCTTTCAAATAAGGATCTTTGGCTATGCACAACATGTTATATGTGTGCACACCGTTGCCCTAGAGATGCAAATCCGATGGAGATACTCATTGGTCTGCGTAGCCTCGTCGTTGAGGAAGGGATGGTTCCACGCACGCTAGGAGATGCCCTAGAGGGAGTTTACAATTATGGAAATCCGTGGGGGATGAGCCGAAGTAAGAGGTCTGATTGGGCACAAGATTTGAAAGTGAAGTATGTCTCGCAAGGAGAGAAGGTTGACCTACTATATTTTGTGTGTTGTGCCGCATCCTACGATTCTCGAGCACAAGAAGTGGCTAGAGCAATGGTAAAGAACCTAAACGCCACAGGCATCGACTTTTCAATACTTGGAAATAGAGAGAACTGTTGCGGAAATGAGGTATATTCCCTAGGAGAAAGGGGACTTTTCGAAGAACTGGTTGACAAAAATTTAGGCCTTTTCGACCAATTTGGCATAAATAATATTGTTACCACCTCTCCACATTGCTACAATGCGTTCAAGAATAGATACGGAAGAAAAGACCTTCGAGTCCAGCATTATGCGCAATATTTCGCAAATTTGATCGATGAGGGAAAAGTCAAATTTTCAGGAAGAATC
>Ga0224511_10000145_pt1 | contig 25805 bp, 24 predicted proteins | sample SF_May12_sed_USG_2_FD_169988 | JGI IMG/M metagenome (GOLD analysis project Ga0224511, IMG submission 169988) | Sediment microbial communities from San Francisco Bay, California, United States - SF_May12_sed_USGS_8_1 | ecosystem: Environmental > Aquatic > Marine > Sediment | place: USA...
CTTCGCTGGAGCAGATTAAGAAAGAAGGTGAGTCGGGCCGTCGCAAAATTGCGATGTACACACGCTACTTTACTCTGGTGCTGGCTACCTTCCAGTCGATCGGAATAGCGACTGCTTTGCAGACACAGTCAGTAGGTGCAGATGCGCTGGTTATAAATCCGGGCATTACTTTTGTATTTACTGCTGCGGTTACACTGGTTACTGGCACGATGTTTTTGATGTGGCTGGGTGAGCAGGTTACAGAGCGCGGAATTGGTAATGGTATATCTATCATCATTTTTGCAGGTATTGTTGCAGGTTTGCCATCCGCGATTGGTGGAACACTGGAGTTAGTAAGAACAGGTGAATTGCATACATTAGCAACAATATTCCTGTTTATGATTGCCATACTGGTGACTGCTTTCGTTATTTTTGTAGAACGTGGGCAGCGAAGAATTACAGTTAATTATGCAAAGCGCCAGCAAGGTCGTCGCTTATATGCTGCTCAAAGCAGTCATTTGCCACTTAAGCTGAATATGGCCGGTGTTATTCCACCGATTTTTGCATCAAGTATTATTTTGTTTCCAGCCACTATGGGTAGCTGGGTAGGCCAAAGTGAAGGTATGGAGTGGTTACAGGATATGGCGAGTGTGCTCGCACCTGGGCAGCCTATTTACGTAATACTGTATGCAGTTGCAATTATATTTTTCTGTTTTTTCTATACAGCATTGCAGTTTAATGCTCGTGATACAGCAGATAACTTGAAGAAATCCGGGGCTTTTATCCCGGGTATTCGACCTGGCGATCAGACTGCCAAGTATATTGATAAAGTGATGACTCGATTAACATTCGTCGGCGCGCTATATATCACTGCAGTCTGTTTGTTGCCAGAATTTTTGATTTTGTACTGGAATGTACCATTTTATTTTGGTGGTACTTCACTACTGATTATCGTTGTAGTAGTTATGGATTTTATGGCGCAGATACAATCTCACTTAATGTCACACCAGTATGATGGCATTATGAAAAAGGCGAATTTGCAGGGTTATCAAAGATAATCATCGCTCGATCGCTGCTAATTATTTGATTTGTAAAGAAGTATTGAATCGATACTGATTCGGAGAAAGAAAATGAAAGTACGTGCTTCAGTTAAGAAAATGTGTCGAAACTGCAAAGTTGTCAAACGTAGCGGTGTCGTTCGCGTTATATGTACAGACCCACGCCATAAACAGCGTCAGGGTTGATTTGGTAAGGTATTCTCAGTAAAATTGCGCGCTTTGTCGCGAACAGGCGGAAAACAGTAAATGGCTCGTATAGCAGGTATAAATATTCCAGGGCATAAGCATGTAGTTATTGGTTTAACACATGTTTATGGGATTGGTCTTACACGTTCAAAAAGCATTTGTGAAGCTACAGGTATAGCAACTGATGAAAAAATTAGTGCTTTATCTGAAGAGCAGGTCGAAAGCTTACGAACTGAAGTGGCTAAGTTCACCGTAGAAGGTGATTTACGTCGTGAAGTTTCAATGAGTATCAAGCGCCTGATGGATTTGGGTTGCTATCGTGGAATTCGTCATCGTCGTGGTTTACCGCTACGTGGCCAACGTACTAAAACTAATGCTAGAACTCGTAAAGGTCCGCGTCGACCTGTTACTCGCTAGTTAATAACAGGTAGATTATATAATGGCAAAGCCAGAAACACGTAAAAAGGTAAAGCGTACCGTCACTGATGGTGTCGCACATATTTACGCTACATTTAACAACACAATTGTTACTATTACTGATCGTCAGGGTAATGCTCTGGCATGGGCTACCGCTGGTGGTTCAGGTTTCCGTGGATCACGTAAAAGTACACCGTTCGCTGCACAGGTTGCTGCTGAACGTGCCGGTACTCGTGCAAAAGACTACGGCATGAAAAATCTGGACGTAATGGTTAAGGGCCCTGGTCCAGGTCGTGATTCTGCAGTACGTTCACTCAATAATATTGGCCTTAAAATTACTAATATTACTGATGTAACACCTATTCCTCATAATGGTTGCCGTCCGCCTAAAAGACGTCGCGTTTAAGAACGGAGATTATTAAGTGGCTAAATATACAGGTCCAAAGTGTAAGCTCAGCCGTCGTGAAGGCGTTGATCTTGAATTGAAATCATCACTGCGTCCACTTGAGTCAAAGTGCAAACTTGACCAGGTGCCAGGTCAACACGGTGCACGTCGCACACGTTTATCTGATTATGCTCTGCAGTTGCGTGAGAAGCAGAAGCTTCGTCGTATTTACGGTGTTTTGGAAAAGCAGTTCCGTAACTACTACAAAGCGGCAGCTAACCAGAAAGGTTCTACAGGTGAAAACCTGCTGTCATTGCTTGAAACCAGACTTGATAACGTTGTATATCGAAGTGGTTTCGGTGCAACCCGCGCAGAAGCACGTCAGTTAGTTAATCACAAGTCGATTCTTGTGAATAATAAAATCGTGAATATACCTTCTTATAAGGTTCAGGCGAATGATGTTATTTCTGTACGTGAAAAATCTAAAAAGCAGACACGTATTACTGATGCTTTGAACATGGCAAAGCAGAAAGGAATTTCTGACTGGATTGCTCTGGACGAAGATAAACTTGAAGCAACATTCAAGAACATCCCAGAGCGTTCTGATCTACCACCAAGCATTAACGAACAACTTGTTGTTGAACTTTACTCCAAGTAGGGGAGCGATTACCGCATGTCAGGAACTGATGAAATTCTTACACCTCGTACTATTAGCGTTCAGTCGTATAACGACACACACGCTAAAGTGGCGCTTGAGCCATTAGAGCGAGGTTTTGGTCACACACTAGGAAATGCGCTACGTCGCATTCTGCTATCTTCCATTGAAGGTAGCGCTATCGTAGAAGCCGAAATTGAAGGTGTTGAGCACGAGTACAGCGCTATTAACGGTGTTAAAGAAGATGTTTTAGAGATCTTGCTTAACCTGAAAGGTGTTGCGCTAACTATGCACAGCAACGATGAGGCATCTATCACTCTTACAGCTAAAGGCCCTTGTGTGGTAACCGCTGGTGATATCGAGACAGGTCACGATATAGAAGTGGCTAACCCAGATCATGTTATTGCCAACCTTAATAAAGAAGGCAAGCTGAACGTTACTTTGAAAGTAGCTAAAGGTCGCGGTTATCAGCCATCTACAAAATTAGTGAGTGCTTCTGCTGAAACTTCTGCAATTGGTGTATTGCGTCTTGACGCATCGTTTAGCCCAATTCGTCGTGTTTCATACAGTGTTGAAAGTGCACGTGTTGCCCAGAGCACCAATCTGGATAAATTGATTATTGATCTACAGACCAATGGTACTGTTGATCCTGAAGAAGCTATTCGCACTGCAGCTACTATTTTGCAAGATCAGCTATCATGTTTTGTTAATCTTAAGAGCATGGAAGATGAAGAAGTAGTTGATGAAGAGGCGGATATCGATCCAATTCTGTTACGTCCTGTTGACGAGCTAGAATTGACTGTTCGTTCAGCTAATTGTCTTAAAGCAGAAAATATTTACTACATTGGTGATCTTATTCAACGTACAGAAGTTGAATTACTGAGAACGCCTAATTTAGGTAAGAAATCATTGACAGAAATTAAAGATGTTCTGGCATCACATGGTCTGTCACTGGGTCTTCAACTGGATAATTGGCCACCTGCCTCTATCCGAGAAAAAGAAGCCAGCTAAACAATATAAAGGTTTAATAAAATGCGTCATCGTCATTCAGGTCGTCAACTTAATAGAAATAGCAGCCATCGCAAAGCGATGTTCAGTAACATGGCTAATTCTTTATTGGAACATGGCATTATTAAAACGACTCTACCTAAGGCAAAAGAACTACGCCGAATAGCAGAGCCATTGATTACTCTTGCTAAAACTGACTCAGTTGCAAATCGTCGTTTAGCTTTCTCACGTCTTCGTGATAAGGAAAACGTTGGTAAGTTGTTCAATGAATTGGGTCCTCGTTACAAAGAACGACCAGGTGGTTACACTCGTATTTTGAAATGTGGCTTCCGTTCGGGTGACGTGGCACCAATGGCTTATATTGAGTTAGTGGATCGTCCAGTAGAAGTGACTGCGGAAGAAGACACTGCTGAATAAGTTTAAACTTTAGGCTTATGATAAAAAAACCGACTTTAGTCGGTTTTTTTTGCTTTAGATTTTTAGGGAAATGTTTTTAGTTAATTGCTTTGAAGCATTTGTTTGAGATAGTGGCCAGTGAATGAGCCCTCCACTTGAGCCACTTCTTCTGGTGTCCCCTGAGCAATGATTTCCCCACCTTTGTAACCACCTTCGGGGCCTAAATCGACTATCCAGTCGGCCATTTTTATAATATCCAGATTGTGCTCAATCACGACTATGGTATTACCGTGATCCCTTAAGCGTAATAAAACGTCAAGTAATTGCTGGACATCGTGGAAGTGTAAACCGGTGGTGGGTTCATCAAGTATGTAGATGGTTTGGCCAGTATCACGTTTTGATAGTTCCTTAGATAATTTAATACGCTGGGCTTCCCCGCCAGAGAGAGTGGTAGCTCGCTGTCCAAGCGTGATATAGGAAAGCCCAACATCCATCAGGGTTTGGAGTTTACGTTTGATGACAGGGATGGCATCAAAGAAATCCAGAGCGTCTTCAACGGTCATCTCCAAAGCTTCGTGAATATTTTTGTGCTTGTATTTAATTTCTAATGTTTCGCGGTTATAACGTTTCCCTTTGCAGACATCGCAAGTGACATAAACATCGGGCAGGAAATGCATTTCAACTTTGATAACGCCATCACCAGAGCAAGCTTCACAGCGGCCTCCTTTGACATTGAAACTGAATCGTCCGGGTTTATATCCACGTGAGCGTGCTTCCTGTGTGCCGGCAAATAGCTCTCTGATTGGTGTGAATAAGCCGGTGTATGTGGCGGGGTTAGAACGGGGTGTTCTACCTATAGGTGCCTGATCAATTTCCACTACTTTGTCGAAATTTTCTATGCCGTGATGTGAGACATGAGCGGCGGCTGGCATAGAGTTGCGATTAATCTCCCTGGCCAGTATGGCGTACATGGTGTCATTGATTAAGGTCGATTTGCCTGAGCCAGAAACACCTGTTATGCAGCACAGTAGGCCAACCGGAATTTCAAGATCAACATTGGCCAGGTTGTTAGCACTTGCTCCCTTTATGGAAAATGTTTTATCCGTTTTAGGAGTACGATGTTCAGGGATTTCAATTTTTCTGACCCCTGACAAAAATTGGCCTGTGATTGAATCTGCGGTATTGATGATGTCTTGATAAGAGCCCTCGGCAATAACCTCACCACCGTGGACACCGGCACCAGGGCCAATATCAATAATGTGGTCAGCATTGCGGATAGCATCTTCATCATGCTCAACCACGATGACGGTATTACCTATATCACGTAGGTGTGTTAGTGTGCCGAGTAATCGATCATTATCACGCTGATGTAAACCAATGGATGGCTCGTCAAGGATGTACATAACACCAACCAGTCCGGCACCGATTTGACTAGCTAGACGAATGCGCTGTGATTCACCTCCTGATAAAGTATCTGAACTTCTATCCAGTGATAAATAATCCAGTCCTACATTTACCAGGAATTTAAGACGTGAAGATATTTCGGCATTTATCTTTTCTGCAATTTCGCCACGATTTCCAGAAAGCTTTAGATTTTCGAAAAATTCATGAGCGAGTAGTATGGGCATAGCCGTAATCTGGGCTATGGTGTGATCATGAATAAATACATGGCGTGCTGCTTCATTTAAACGACTGCCTTCACAGCTGGGGCATGATTGCTGTGACATGTACTTGGCTAATTCTTCGCGCACAACATTGGAATCAGTTTCACGATAACGACGTTCCATATTGAGTAACACGCCCTCAAAAACGTGGGTGCGTTTCTTGCCGCGTCGACCACGATGCCCGGGGTAATGAAATTCAATTTTTTCTTTACCACTACCGTATAAAAGAATATTTTTGAATTCTTCATCAAGTTCTTCAAAGGGTGCTTCAATATCAAAGCCGTAGTGTGCAGATAGTGACTGGATGATGCTGAAATAATAAGCATTGCGTCGATCCCAGCCGCGAATGGCGCCACCCGCCAAACTGAGTTCTGTATTTGTAATCACCCTGTCCGCATCAAAAAACTGATTGTTGCCCAGACCATCGCATTGACTGCAGGCACCAGCAGGATTATTGAAAGAGAATAACCGGGGTTCAAGTTCCTGCAGGTTGTAGCCACAGGTTGGACATGAAAAACGTGCAGAGAAAATCAGGTCAGATTTCTCTTCTTCATCTATGAATGAAATGGTGGCAACATCATCAGCTAAATTTAAAGCAGTTTCAAATGATTCTGCCAATCTTAGTTTTATGTCTTCACGTACTTTAAAGCGATCAACAATCAGTTCAATGTTATGTTTCTTATTGGCCTCAAGTTCAGGTACGTCATCTAATTCATAAATCTGTCCATCAACTCGGACACGAATAAACCCCTGTTGTTTAAAATCGGCAAATAAGTTTTGAAATTCACCTTTGCGATTTCTCACAACGGGTGCCAGCAACATTAATTTTGTACCCTCGGCAAGCTCGGTGACCTGATCAACCATCTGGCTGATGGTTTGAGCTTCCAGGGTGATGTCATGTTTGGGGCAACGTGGTGTGCCTGCACGAGCAAATAATAAACGCAAATAATCGTATATTTCTGTGGTGGTGCCAACGGTTGATCTTGGATTGTGTGAAGTTGTTTTTTGTTCAATAGAAATAGCAGGAGATAGCCCTTCTATATGATCAACATCAGGTTTTTCCATCATGGATAAAAACTGTCGGGCATAAGTTGAAAGTGATTCCACATAGCGACGTTGCCCTTCGGCAAACAGTGTGTCGAACGCTAATGATGACTTACCGGAACCTGATAGACCGGTAATCACGATTAGTTTGTCGCGAGGAATATCAATATTGATATTTTTAAGATTATGAGTGCGGGCGCCGCGTATTTGAATTGTATCCATGAAGCTTGTTTCTATCGATTTTCAGGTTGATTCCCGGTTTTTAAAAGGCAATCTGATAGAATGCCTCTTTTTGGTAGCTCAGGTCAACCGTTGGTTGCAAATCAGGTTATAGATGTCGGTATTTCATGAAAAACTAGTTGTTCAGGAAAGGCGTGCAGGGATGTCCCTGGCATTAATTTATGCTTTTCGTATGTTAGGTCTGTTTATGATCTTGCCCGTGTTCGCCCTGTATGCGGAAGAGCTGCCGGAGACCACACCCCTGCTGACAGGTCTGGCCCTGGGTATCTATGGTTTGTCACAGGCAATGTTACAAATTCCTTTTGGTATGCTTTCTGACAAGATTGGTCGTAAACCGGTGATTGCTGGGGGCTTGCTGATTTTTGCTGCAGGCAGTTTGCTGGCAGCTTCGGCAGATAGTATCTATGGCATTATTGCAGGGCGTGCATTACAGGGTGCGGGTGCGATTGCTTCAGCATTAATGGCACTGGCGGCAGACTTATCCAGAGAAGAGCGCCGTATCCGTATGATGGCGATGATTGGCATGAGTATAGGCGTTGCCTTTGCTATTTCTATGGTGTTAGGGCCACTGGTGAATGAGTGGATAGGCGTATCAGGTATCTTTGCTGGAACGGCAGTGCTCGCTATTTTAGGTATTGGTATTTTGTACTTACTGGTTCCTGATCCTCTGGATAGTCATTTTCATCGTGATGCACAACTACAGACCTCCAGTTTGGGCTCAGTATTAAAGACGGTTGATTTGTTGCGTCTGGATGTTGGCATTTTTACACTGCATTTTGTGCTGATGGCGGTGTTTCTGGTGATTCCGCTGGAATTGCGTGATGGCGTAATTTTGGCACCGAGCCAACACTGGAAGTTATACCTGCCGGTATTTATTACTTCAGTCATATTCATGGTGCCATTTATTGTTCTGGCTGAACGAAAGGATATGATGAAACCAGTTTTTGTTGGTGCGATTGTGGGATTGATTGTAGCGGTACTTGGGTTACTCAGTGCCCGTGAACTCAGCAATATCGCTATTTCCATGACCCTGTTTTTTATTGCATTCAACTTACTGGAAGCCAGTCTGCCTTCCCTGGTGGCTAAAACAGCCCGTGCTAGCCAGAAGGGAACCGCCATGGGTGTGTATTCAAGCAGCCAGTTTCTGGGGACTTTTTCAGGTGGAGCGCTAGGTGGTATGGCTCATAATCTCTGGGGCATAGACTCGGTGTTTCTGTTGGCATTGATGATGTTGTCTATCTGGTTGCTGACTGCGATTTATATGGAAAAACCAGGAAACCTGAGCACCTATTTAATGAGGGTTTCAGCCGTTAATGAGCAGGACTTGCTGAAAGTCACCGGTGTTATTGAAGCTGCTATCGTAAAAGAAGAGGGTGTCGCCTATCTGAAGGTGCAGAAAGATATTTTAGATGAAGACAGGCTACTTTCGATGGCAGTGGCAGAGGAAGACGGTTAAACTAGCCCTGTTTTATAAACAGCCAAACATATATAAGCAAAATTAAATATATCGGAGAGTAAGATAATGGCACGAGGAGTCAATAAAGTAATTTTAGTGGGTAATTGCGGAAAGGATCCAGAAACTCGCTACATGCCTTCAGGTGGCGCAGTCACCAACATTTCAATCGCCACATCAGAAAGCTGGAAAGATAAGCAATCTGGTGAAACTAAAGAACGTACTGAATGGCATAACATCGTATTTTTCAATCGTCTGGGTGAAATTGCCGGCGAATATCTAAAAAAAGGTTCACAAATCTATGTTGAAGGTAGCCTGAGAACACGAAAATGGCAGGATAAGAATGGTCAGGATCGTTACACTACAGAGATTGTTGCCAATGAAATGCAAATGCTAGGTGGTCGAAGCGGTGGTGGTGATAGTTATGCTCCCGCACAGGCTCAAAGCCAGCCTGCCAGTAATCAACCCCCCGCAGCAGCTATGGTTGAAGAAGGTTTTGATGACGATATTCCGTTCTAGATACGGTATAAGACTCAGTCTCAAGATAGTGCCTGAAAGCCCCTGTTTATGGGGCTTTTTTGTTTCTATCGTTTATTCTGTTTAGCTTGAGCAAAGCCCGTTTATTGACTAACCTTAATAAACGTAGGATATTATTTTGTGCGCAGACAATGCAAGTATTACTAAAATATTTATTATTGATCGAACCGGATCGGCAGCGTCTGTCGCGCTTTGTGTTGTACGCAGTTGAAGCATTGGGCGGCAATCTATTTTCGGCGACACTATCGCTGGATAAATGCATGAAAGCATTGTATAAAGCAGTCCATACAACAGAAGTAACCATTGAAGCAACATTATTGCTGGATAATGAGATACTGTATTTAATTCTAGATGATCTTAAATACCCGATTAGTAAGCTTACAGAAATACCTTCAGAAGAAAAGATTAAGGAAATTTCTATATGCCTGAGACAGGAAAGTGAGCTGGCAGATCCTGAGGTGATGCGCCAACGTAATGCGCGCATCAGCAGAGATCTGGAACTGGCTAAACATAAAGCGGCTGAAGAGTTACATCAATTAGAAATGGAGCTGGAGCAGCGACGTGTTGATCTAGAGCAGGCGCAAAGTGTTGCTGAGAAGGATGGTTTGACGGGCTTATATAACCACAGGTTTTATGATCAACACCTAAATAAGGCTATTGCTCGTTGTCAGCGACAAAGCGAGGCTTTGAGCTTGTTGATGCTGGATGTCGATAAATTTAAAGATATTAATGACACCCATGGTCATATCTATGGTGATGAGTATTTAAAAAAAGTGGCCAGGAGTATGACCGAGTCGTGTCGTAATGATGTAGATTATTGTTGCCGTTTGGGGGGTGATGAATTTGCAATTATTATTTTTGCAAAAATTTCCAGGTCAGAGAGGATTGCAAAAAGTATTCTTAAAAGCATGGCAAAGAATGTCAGTATAGGCGTTGCCCAATTACTACCAGATGACAATGCCAAAACATTTAGTGAGCGATGTGATCTGGCTTTATATAAAGCCAAGGAAGGTGGACGTGGACAAATTTCTATTTCAAATGTAACCGCAGTAGGTAAAAGTAAAGCACGATGATAGTTGTAGATAAGAAGCTGAAACAATGAAGTTGCTATATGAGAGTGCGGTGAGAGATGAAGGAGGGTTAGTTCTGCTTCGCTCAAGATTTAAAGCAGTAGGACGTCGTAAAGGTTTTCGTGAAGTTGTTCTTGAAAGGATTGAACTGGTCTGTAATGAAATTGCGACCAACCAGATTAAACATGCTGGAGGTACTGGCATGATTCAAATTTGGGATAATGAAAGCCATGAGCAACCAACCTTAGATATTTTTGCTTTGGACTACGGACCAGGTATCGAAGATCTGGAACATGCAAAGCGTGATGGCAGCACAACGACTGGCACCATGGGTAGGGGTCTGGGTGCGATAGAGCGATTATCTTCAGAGTCAGCTATTTATACGCAACTCGCTAATGATTGTAAAGAGGACAAGTGGCATGGAACGGCAATTTGGTCTCGCTTTACTGATAACAAACAAAAGCAGTCTTTAGCTCTGCAACATGGTATTTATTCGCGAGCATTGCATGATAATTTTTTTAATGGTGATGATGTGCAGTTAAGAGTTAATTCATCAAGTGCGCGATGGGCGCATATGGATGGTTTAGGTCATGGCAAAGAAGCTGCTGAAGCCATTTGTCCCGCGCTCAAAATACTTGATGCTGATAAAAACGATTTAGCATTAACCCTGGCGAAATTAGGTGAGGCGCTGCAATCAGGTCGAGGTGCTGTGGCAACCGTTGGTGAAATTGATGTGGGTGAGGAACATATATCAATTGCTGGTATTGGTGATATGACAGCGCGTATCATCCGTAATGGCGAACTGGTTAATGTGGCTATGGCACCCGGTGTTGTTGGTCATGATCATCGCAGTATTAATGTAGAGAATATTGATTTTCCAAGGCAGGCTGTTTTTATTTCGACCTCGGATGGTATAAGAAGTTGGAATATGAAAACTCTGCCTTGTTTATGGCGTCAGCATCCACAGATGATTGCGTTGGTTATGGGACAGGTGCTTGGGCGTAATAATGACGACAGGTCTATACTTGTTATTAGAAAAACTGCATAGTCGTAAATAATAAGGCTTAAAACGGGTGTAACGATGACAAAGAAAAAGAATGATAATAAATCGACCAATAAGATTCTAATTGAATTATTTATGACGCAAGTTGGCTCCATTACTAATGTAATTGATGAGCAGGGTGAGAAAATATTTGTCAAAGATAACTTATTAAGCTCGGATGAGATTAAGGATTACAGTCTTGAATTTATGGAGTTGTTAGTTACTGTCTTGCATGCAGGGGATGTAATTGATCGCCGCGGCGTAGAGTACAAAGCATTAAGAAGGTTTTTTACCGAATTTTCAAATCAGATACAGGTTCGAGGTGGCAGTCTTGAAGAATTTATACGCTACATACAGTTTCTGCAAAAAGTTTTTCTTGAAGGGCTGGAGCATGATGCGAATCTGACATTTAACGAAAGCCGGGAAGTGTTGTTATTAGTTGCTGGTATTTTTAATGATATTTCTCTTGATGTATTCAATGTTTACCTGGAAGAAAAAGAACGAACTATCCAGGCGCAACAAGATGAGATTAAGCAAACTTCTACACCGATTACTGAAATATGGGATGGTGTTTTAACATTACCAATTATCGGTACCCTGGATTCATCGCGAACTGTTTCGGTAATGGAAAATCTGTTATCAAGGATTGAACAGGATCGTGCCAGAGTTGTGGTTATGGATATTACAGGTGTAGTAGCAATTGATTCACAGGTCTCACACCACTTGATACAGATGATGCGAGCGATCGGGTTAATGGGGGCTAAGGCTATTTTGACGGGCATTCGTCCCGATATTGCACGCGCCTTAACGAGTTTAAATATTGACCTTGATGATGTGATGACACGATCAACTTTATCTGAAGGTTTAAAAGAAGCTTTCATCTATCTGGGTATTGAAACCTGTCGTGTGGATAAAAAAGCTTAGCGGTAATGGATAAATTTAATTTCTCGTGGAATAAATAACATGTTGCGAGGTATGCATCTAACAGCGATTGGCGACGGCAATATGTTACTGGAGCCAACGGATGGTCTTGATCCTAGTTCACCAGATGAGTATATTGCCGAATTAACTGAGGTTCTGCAAAGTGAAGGTGCGCACACTTTAATGTACGATTTAAAGCAGGTGCCACTGATTGATCAGGTCTACTATACATGGCTGGTTTATTTGAATAATTTATGCCGTTTGACCAATGTTGAACTGATTATAGTCAACATACGAACTACGGTGGCATTCTCCCTGGCAATGTCACTGAAGCAGCCGCCTCCTTTTAAGTGTTCTCTGGATGTGGATAGGGCGAGACAGGGTATTACGATCACATTAAAATAGTGGCATTGCGTCTTAATCCCATTTTTTAGTTAGATCAGATAAAATATTCGCCTGTATTCTTTTTTAAATTAACAATCATTTGTAAGGTTATTTATGTGCGGTATTGTTGGAGCTGTTGCTGAACGTAATGTAACGCCTATTCTTCTTGAAGGCTTACGTCGTCTTGAGTATCGGGGCTATGATTCAGCGGGTATCGCTGTCATAGATAAGAAAGCCTGTATTGATCGTGTGCGCCGAGCTGGAAAGGTGCAGTCTCTGGCTGATGCGCTGGAAATCAGTCCGTTGCAGGGACAGGTAGGTGTTGCGCATACTCGCTGGGCAACACACGGTGAGCCTAATGAAATTAATGCCCATCCTCACATTTGTAATGAAACAGTGGCTGTTGTGCATAATGGCATCATTGAAAATCATAGTATCCTGCGTCAGCAACAACAATCAGCGGGCTATGCATTTACCTCTGAAACTGACACTGAAGTTGCTGTACATCAAATTGAGCATTATTTAAAAATGGACAATGATCTACTGTTATCGGTTAGAAAAGCGGTGGCAGATTTTGAAGGGGCTTATGCGCTGGGTGTTGTTTCTGTGGTTGAACCTGGGCGTTTAATTGCTACGCGTAGTGGCAGTCCCCTGGTGATTGGTTTGGGTTTGGGTGAATACTTTATTGCCTCTGATGCTTCGGCTTTGTTAACAGTTACACGTCGTTTTATTTATCTTGAAGAGGGTGACGTTGCTGATATTCGTGTCGATGCATTAATGATTTATGATAACAAGGGTCAGCTGGTTGAACGTGAAATCCAGGAATCCAATTTGAATGCCGATGCCACGGGTAAAAATGGTTATCGTCATTACATGCTCAAAGAAATTCATGAACAACCTTCCTGTTTGCTCGATGTCTTTGAAGGCCGTGTGTTTGATGGAGAATTATCTGATTCAACTTTTGGCCTGGGTGCATTAGAAGTTTTTGAAAAAATTAACAATGTTCAAATTATTGCCTGTGGTACCAGCTATCACGCCGGCTTGATAGTTAAATACTGGCTTGAAGATTTGGTTGGACTGTCCTGTAGGGTTGAGGTTGCCAGTGAATTCCGTTATCGCAACCCTGTATTGATGCCAGATAGTTTAATTGTCACGATTTCACAGTCAGGAGAAACGGCTGATACATTAGCGGCTTTGCGCAGTATTAAAGACAGGGCTAAATCTACGCTGTCTATTTGCAATGTACCCGAGAGCTCATTGGTGCGAGAAAGTGAATTTAGTTTAATGACACGTGCCGGCCCTGAAATTGGTGTAGCTTCAACCAAGGCTTTTACCAGCCAATTAATGGCGCTGTTAATGTTAGTGGTGACACTGGGCAAAACACGTGGCATGAGAGATGATCAAGCGAAAGCGCTTTTGCACGAGGGTCTATCTTTGCCTGTGATGATAGAACAAATTCTGTCTGATCAAACAGGTATTGAAAAATGGGCTGATGCTTTTACCGATTTAAGCAATACCATTTTCCTGGGGCGTGGCGTGCTGTTTCCTATCGCTTTAGAAGGTGCGCTTAAGCTAAAAGAAATTTCCTACATTCATGCTGATGCCTACCCTGCAGGAGAGCTTAAGCATGGTCCTATTGCGCTGATCGAACCCGGCAAACCTGTCGTTGCTGTTGCCTGTAAAGATGGCTTTGAAGATAAAATTAAATCAAATCTACAGGAAGTGTTAACGCGTGGTGGTGAAGTTTATGTGTTTGCTGATGAACGTCTGGATATGACAGATATGGGAGAACATTGTCATGTTATAGCAATGCCGCCTGTGTCATCTGCACTTGCGCCTTTGTTATATGCCGTCCCCCTGCAACTGCTTTCATATTTTGTGGCAGTGTTGAAGGGCACAGATGTAGATCAGCCGAGGAACCTCGCCAAGTCTGTGACGGTAGAATAGCGAGCAATAGGTGGGGCAGGCGTATTTTGGTTAGAAGTTTTATTCGCTAATACAAAATGAATAGTTCAAGGAATATATAAAAGTTTATGTTCAGAAAAACAGTATCATTACTTATGATTGCTACTTTAGTCCTGTTTTCAAGTCTGGCATTGGCTGAATCAGATAAAAAAAGTTATACCTTTGGTGTAGTTCCCCAGTTTGATGCGCGCCGAATACACAGTATTTGGCAGCCAATACTGGATGAACTACAACAACGCACTGGACTGAAATTTAGTCTCCAGGGGGCAAGCAGTATTCCCGTTTTTGAACAGGAATTTGCTAAAGGTGATTTTGATTTTGCTTATATGAATCCCTATCACATATTGGTTGCTAATCAGAAGCAGGGATATGTGCCTTTGGTTAGGGACATAGCTAGAAAATTGTATGGCATTGTCGTGGTGCGTAAGGATAGTCCAGTCCATAAAGTGGAAGATTTAAATAATAAACAGGTGGCCTTTCCTGCACCTAACGCATTGGGTGCTTCATTATTGCCACGGTCTGCATTTATCAATACATTTCATATAGATATCAAACCCAAATATGTTAGAACACACACATCTGTGTATCTAAATGTGGTTATGGGTGAGGTTGCTGCGGGTGGTGGAGTACAAAAAACATTGTCACAACAACGCCCTGAGGTTCGTGATGCTCTGCGAGTACTTTATGAAACACCACGGGTTTCACCCCATCCTGTTAGTGTACATTCACGTGTAGATAAAAAAATACGTTTACAGGTCAAACAGGCCTTTCTGGATATGGGGTTAGCAGAAGAAGGTAAAACGCTGTTGGCAAAAATCCCCATGAAAAAAATAGGGTCGGCAGAGATGGATGATTACACCCCCTTAGCTAAGCTTGATCTTGAATCGATATATCAGGAATAAATTTCGTTGAATATTCGTACCAAGTTACTTGCCCCCATTCTTCTTGCGTTACTGGTTTTTACCGTTACGGTGCATTTTTATTGGCGCCCAATTTTGCTGAATCAGGAAAAAGAAGAAATCATTGAACGTGAAAAGGATGTTTTGCGTAACCTGGTACCTGGTTTATTAAGAGGTTTGCTGATAGGTGATTTGGGTGATGTTTATGTCACGCTTGACAGGCTGATTGAAATTAATGCTGATGAAGGTTACCAGATTGAACTTTTTAATATACAGGGAAAACGTCTTTATCCTATAGTTTCATCGACAGAAAACCTAACTCCTTACACTATTGAGCTTAAACAAGTATTGGAATTTGAACAGAAGCCGTTGGGTTATCTTCTGGTCAAAGTTAACTGGAAAGAAAAATATGAAAATACGGAAGGGCAATTATTAAGTATTGAATTGATGGTGCTATCTTTGTTTGGCTTTATATTGTTGGCAATATTTACTATTCAAAATTTGATTATTGTCCGCCCGCTGATTGCAATAAAGGACGCATCGTTACAATTAGCCAGGGGGGAGAATGAGATAGATCTGATGCTGCAGGGAAAGGATGAAGTTGGTGAATTAGCCAGGTCATTTGATCATATGCGTCAAAGTCTTTTAGAAACACAGGAAAGTTTGATAAGAAAGGTCAGTGAAGCAGAACAGGCCAACCGTGCCAAGTCTGATTTTCTTTCCCGTATGAGCCACGAACTGCGTACGCCAATGAATGCTATTCTTGGTTTTGGACAAATGCTCAAATTGGATGCAGAAGATTTTAATGAAACACAAATTGGTAATATTGAGGAAATTCTTGAAGCAGGTCATCATCTGTTAAACCTTATTAATGAGGTGCTTGATTTATCAAGAATAGAAGCTGGCAAGTTACAGATTTCTATGGAAGCGGTTCATTTAAATGAAGTTTTACAGCAGTGTCTTGTACTTATTAGTAAACAGATAGAAACACATCAGCTGGAATTGATTGATAACATAAGCAATAGTGATTTTATCGTACAGGCGGATTTTACTCGCCTGAAACAGGTGCTGTTAAATTTGCTATCTAATGCTGTGAAATATAATTGTGATAGTGGGTGCATTACCCTGGATGGAGAAATTACTGATGATCAGTGCCTTCGTATTTCTGTTACCGACACTGGAAAAGGTTTAACAGAAAAAGAAGTGGCTCAGTTATTTACGCCGTTTGAACGGTTAGACGTTGATAATAACACTGAAGGTACGGGTATTGGTCTTGTCATTACCAAGCATCTGGTTGAATTGATGAGTGGAAATATTGGTGTTGAGAGCGTCGTTGGTCAGGGCAGTCGCTTCTGGATTGAACTTGCGCTATATGATAAGAAGTAATATACAAAGAGTCAGGAAATAAAGTTAATGATGATCTTAAGATTTATTGTTTGGCCAATAAACCGTTAAAAAATTGTTGGATATGCGAGTTTTTAAGCTAAACAACCCCTGGATATCGGCTACTTTTCAAAGATGATTTACAGACCCTAATCATGGTATTCTAGACGTATTGAATATTCTCATAGGAACATATAACTCATATATGACCAGTAATAAACCGATCAGAGAGCATTCTGATCACGTAACGTCGTGACCCGTAAGCTCTATATCAAGACCTTTGGTTGTCAGATGAATGAATATGATTCATCTCGAATGACCGATGTGCTCGGAGAATCCCATCAGCTCGAATTGACCGATAATCCAGAAGAAGCCGACGTGCTGCTGCTGAATACCTGCTCGATCAGGGAAAAGGCGCAGGAAAAGGTGTTCTCTCAGCTTGGTCGCTGGAAAAACTGGAAGAATGATCGCCCTGATCTGGTGATTGGTGTTGGTGGTTGTGTTGCCAGCCAGGAGGGCGCAACCATTCAGAAACGTGCGCCTTATGTCGATGTGGTTTTTGGCCCGCAGACGATTCATCGTTTACCAGAAATGATTACCCAGGTTGAGCAGAATCGTAGTCCAATGGTGGACATCAGTTTTCCTGAAATTGAAAAATTCGACAATCTACCCGCGCCACATGCCGATGGCCCCAGTGCATTTGTTTCAATTATGGAAGGTTGCAGTAAATACTGTACTTTCTGTGTCGTGCCTTACACCCGTGGTGAAGAAGTCAGTCGTCCCTTTGATGACGTACTGGCAGAAATTTCGGGGCTGGCCGAGCAGGGTGTGCGTGAAGTTAATTTGCTAGGTCAGAATGTAAATGCCTACCGTGGTGTTATGCATGATGGTGAAGAAGCTGACCTGGCTTTGCTCATTCATTATGTGGCGGCGATTGATGGTATCGATCGGATTCGTTTTACCACATCTCATCCCATGGCTTTTTCAGACAGTTTAATTAAAGTCTTTGGCGAAGTACCCGAGCTGGTGAATTTTTTACATCTTCCCGTGCAAAGTGGTTCTGATATTGTATTGAATGCAATGAAACGTGGGCACACAGCACTGGAATACAAACATATCATTCGACGCTTGCGCGAAGTTCGACCAGATATTGCAATCTCATCTGATTTTATTGTTGGTTTTCCCGGTGAAACTGATGCCGATTTTAATGCCACGATGAAGTTGATCGATGATATCGGTTTTGATTATTCCTTTAGTTTTGTTTATAGCGCGCGACCAGGTACACCTGCGGCTGATCTTTATGATGGTGTTGAATTAACTACTAAAAAACATCGTTTAGCTATATTACAGGACATGATTAATCGAAATGCATTGGCTATTAGCCAGTCTATGCTGGGAACTGAGCAACGTATATTGGTTGAAAGTGTTTCCAGGAAAAGTGAGGAACAGCTGGCTGGTCGAACAGAAAATAATCGCATGGTTAATTTCTGCGGTGATAAAAATTTAATTGGTCATTTTGTTAACGTAAGAATTACCGAGGTACGGACTAATTCTTTGCAGGGAGAATTTATCGCCATGTCAGAAAATGAGGTTAAAAGAAAGCTCGCATGAGTGAATCACTAAATTTTGATCTATTGCCAGTGGATAACGAACGTTTGGCCAACCTGTGTGGAAAGTTCAATGAAAATTTGAATCAACTGGAAAAATATTTTGATGTAGGAATTGATTGCAGTAGTAATCAGTTTCATATTAGAGGCGAAGAAGATAGTTCTATTGCGACTATGCAGCTAATAAAAAAACTTTACAGTGTTGCTGATAAGGAAGTGCTGGTGCCATCTGTAGTGCAATTATATTTAAATGAGTCAGGGGAGGATGAAATGACGGAAGATATTAAAGATGAAATGCCACAGTGGCAGGTTAAAACACGTAAGGGGCCTATCAAGGGTCGTGGCCAGCATCAGAAAGAATATCTCGACAAAATAAAGAAGAATGACCTGGCTTTGGGTGTTGGCCCGGCAGGAACAGGAAAAACTTATTTGGCCGTTGCCTGTGCTGTTGATGCCTTGTTTAATGATGAAGTTGATCGCCTGGTACTAGTTCGACCAGCAGTGGAGGCAGGTGAGCGACTAGGTTTCTTGCCTGGAGATCTTGCCCAGAAAATTGATCCTTATTTACGTCCTATGTACGATGCTTTATATGAAATGATGGGAGCAGAAAAAGTTGGCAGGTTGTTAGAACAGAATGTTATTGAAATTGCACCACTGGCTTATATGCGTGGTCGAACATTGAATGATGCTTTTATTATTCTGGATGAAGCCCAGAACACAACTATCGAACAGATGAAAATGTTTTTGACTCGTATCGGGTTCGGTTCTAAAGCAGTAGTTACAGGTGATATAACACAGGTTGATTTGCCACGAGATAAAGTGTCTGGACTACGCCACGCTATTCATCTTCTAGAGGCTATTGAAGGAATAGGTGTCACTCATTTTGAGGCGAAAGATGTTGTACGTCACCCATTGGTGAAAAAAATTGTAACGGCCTATGAGCATGAGGACAGGCCTTAATTCATGTCGTTGATTATAGAATTATCGGTTTCTGATGATGTGAATAAATTAAATTTACCATCGGAAGAAGATTTCCAGCACTGGGCAGAATCTAGTTATGCAGGTAATAATGAAGTGGTCATCAGTTTACAGGTTGTCAGCAGTGATGAAATGCGAGTTTTGAACAAAGACTTTCGTGGTAAGGATAAGTCAACCAATGTCTTGTCGTTTCCAATGGAGCTGCCTGAGGAAGTGGGTATTAATATTCTGGGTGATCTGGCGCTGTGTGATGAAGTGATTGAGTCTGAAGCGAAAGAGCAGGGTAAGGCAGCTATAGCGCATTGGGCGCATATGGTTGTGCATGGTATGTTGCATTTGCAGGGGTATGACCATATTGAAGATGAAGAAGCCAATATTATGGAAACAAAAGAAATTGAAATAATGCAAGTCCTTGGTTTTGAAAATCCATATAACTAATAAATAAATTTTAAATGAAATTGCGCTTTTATGAATAGTTCAAAAAAGAATCCATCCTGGTTTGCTAATTTTATTAAGCAGTTTGGTGCTAGTAAAGATGATCGTTCTATATTGTTAGATACGCTGAAAGACTCACATAAACGTGGTGTTATTGATGCAGAAGCTTTAACTATGATAGAAGGTGTATTCCAGGTTTCTGAAATGCGCGTACGTGACATTATGGTGCCACGAGCACATATGGTTGCTCTGTATGATGATATGAATGTTGAAGATATGTTGTCTTTAATTTCAAGCTCAGGACATTCACGATTTCCTGTTATAGATGAAAGTCTGGATGAAATAGTTGGAATTCTACTGGCAAAGGATCTAGCTCATTACAGTAATGAGAAGAGACGTAATAAGTTTGAACTCAAAGATATTTTGCGTTCCGCAGTTTTTGTACCAGAAAGTAAACGACTAAATGTTTTACTGAAAGATTTTAGAAGTAGTCGTAATCACATGGCGATAGTGATTGATGAATATGGTGGCGTTGCTGGTCTGGTTACCATTGAAGATGTGCTTGAACAAATAGTGGGTGAAATTGATGATGAGCATGACGATGAAGATGCTGCTAATATTCGGCGTCATGGCTATCAACGTTATAGTGTGAGTGGTTTAACAGATATCAGTGACTTCAATGAATTTTTTGAATCTGATTTGAATAGTGAGAAATTCGATACTATTGCAGGTTTTGTGACGCATGAAATAGGTCATCTCCCCGAACGTGGTGAAGAGATTGTTATTAATAATTTTCAATTCAAAGTGATTAGTGCAAATTCCAGGCGTATTAATAACCTGCAGGTCACTGTGCTTTCTGATCCTGTATCTTTAGATAGTTAATTCGAGTTGTGATAAGGGTTTTGATGGACGTTCAAGGCATTAATGAATTCAAAAAATCACTACCAGTTTTTTTTGTAGAATCTCGTTTCTCTCCATTATTAAGTTTATTTTCTGGTGCCCTAACCGTCCTGGCTTTTGCGCCATTTAATCAAGTCTGGTTACTCTTTTTATTAATTGCCTTTATATTTTATATCTGGTCAATATCTGAACCTAAAAAAGCATTATTACATGGCTGGATGTTTGGACTGGGCATGCAAGGGGTCGGCATTAGCTGGCTTTATTTTAGTTTGCACTATCATGGCGGCAGCCCGGCATTGTTTGCTATTTTTCTGGTGTTTTCTCTTGCTGCAGGCCTGGCTATTTTTACAGCTTTGATGGGGTTTAGCGTCAATCGTTTTTGCAATGTAAGCCATGCAGTTAAATTAGTCCTGTTATATCCCGTTATCTGGGCTCTGTTCGAATGGATGCAGGGTTTTATCTTAACGGGTTTTGCCTGGCAACAACTGGGTTATACACAAATTGATTTGCCTTTATCCGGTTTCGCGCCATTAATCGGTGGTCATGGTGTGGGTTTGTTGGTGGCAGTAACCTCAGGCAGTATGGTTTTATTTTTTCTCGATTCAAATTGGCGAAAAAAAATATTGTTACTGGTGATGGCTATCTGGCTGGCTGGTTTTTTTCTCAGGCAAATAGCATGGACAGAAGCAACAGGTGATGAAGTTAATGTTGTTCTGATTCAGGGAAATATTCCTCAAAGCTTAAAATGGAAACAGGAGTCGAAAATTCCGACTTTGCAGCGATACCGACAGCTCACTCTGGAACAAAAAAATGTTGATTTAATTATCTGGCCAGAAACATCTATTCCTGGTTTTCAGCATCAGTTTAAAGAATACATTGCAGATATTGCTCAGAGCATGAAAAAAACTGAAACAGATCTACTGGCGGGGATTTTTATTAGAGATTTTGATACGGGTCGTTATTACAATAGCCTGATTAATGTCCATGGTGGTGAATACTATAAACGCCATCTTGTACCCCTGGGCGAATATATCCCTTTACGTTTTTTGGTTGATTTTTTCAACCGCTGGGTGAAGATTCCCATGTCAGATATTGATGCTGGTGTTAATGATCAGCCCCTGCTATGTGGTGCTGGCCAGCCATTGGGCATTAGTATTTGTTTTGAAGATACTTTTGCACGTGATGTACGCAGGGATTTACCGGAGGCAACATTGCTGGTGAATGTGAGCAATGATGCCTGGTTCGATGGTTCCTTTGAGCCTGTTCAACATCATGCCATTGCACGAATGCGAGCCCTGGAAAGTGGACGTTTTATGTTGCGTGCCACAAATACGGGCGTATCTTCAATAATTGGACCAAAGGGAGAGGAGATTGTTATCTCTCCCCAGTTTGAAACCTATGTATTGAAAGCTAGTGTGCAGCCCATGAAAGGGGCGACGCCTTATATTTTCTGGGGAGACTGGATGCTGGTATTGACCTGTCTGGGTCTGTTGGCGGGTTTTATTTTTAAAACACGGCGAGAAAGCTAGTTATTTTTGAGTGGCTTGCGCTCGTTGAAAAACAGTGTTTTTGCATTCAGGGCAGGGTTCAATTTCACCGGTGGTGATAAAAGAAACGTTATGTCCGCATTGGTTGCATACCAGTGTGCCGGGACCGGTAATTTCACCGCTGCGATATTCGTTAGGTTCATGTGGTGGGCTTTGAAATTGTTCCAGCTCAACACGGGTACGATCAGCCACTGATAAAAATAGATCGATAATCTGACGTTCAATAATTTCAATGTCGAGCATCAGCCAGTCACCGAATTCTGCACTACTTTCCATCATGTATTCGGCGGCATCATTGATATCACGTTTGATAAATTCGCTGATTTCATGGGCCTCTTCAGCAGTGACTTCACCAAGATGAATTGCCTGCTGCTTTGCATCATTCAGGGCATTTTGTAGGGTTATGTCTGAAGTATCTGTATTTTCAAAAGCTTCGCGAATAGCCGCCATCATCTGATTATAAGAATCGATTAGTCGATTTGACGATTGAGGTTTGTTTGAGGTCATAATTTCCAGCTTGAACGGTCTCTGATTAGGGTTTTTGGTTTCCTTGCCTGCATCCCTCGTGTATCCTTCCACACTATTATTTATAGACCATAAAGCTTCGTGATGTCGAGAGATCTGACGAACTGTTACCAAAATTTAAGAGCAATAATGCAGAAAGAATACAATCCCCAGGAAATTGAATTAGAAGTCCAGAAAACATGGGCAAAACAGGCGACTTTCAAGGTTGTCGAAGACAGCGATAAAGAGAAATTTTATTGTCTTGCTATGTTTCCATATCCCAGCGGTCGCCTGCACATGGGGCACGTGCGTAATTACTCCATTGGTGATGTGATTTCACGTTACCAGAAAATGCAGGGCAAAAATGTATTGCAGCCCATGGGCTGGGATGCATTCGGATTACCGGCTGAAAATGCAGCAATGAAAAACAAGGTGCCACCCGCCAGCTGGACTTACGACAATATCGACTATATGCGTGATCAGCTCAAGCGTTTAGGTTTTGGTTACGATTGGGATCGTGAACTGGCGACCTGCAAGCCCGAATACTACCGCTGGGAGCAATGGTTGTTCACCCGTTTATTCGAGAAGGGACTGGCTTATAAGAAAACCGCGGCGGTGAACTGGTGTGAGAACGATAAAACCGTACTCGCCAATGAGCAGGTCATCGATGGTAAATGCTGGCGTTGTGATAACACGGTAGAACGCCGTGAGATCGCTCAGTGGTTCATGAAAATCACCGACTATGCCGAAGAGCTACTCAATGACATCGACAAGCTGGATGAATGGCCGGAAATGGTGCGTACCATGCAGCGCAACTGGATTGGTCGTTCTGAAGGTGTAGAGCTGCAGTTTGAAGTTGAAGGTGAATCACCATTGACGGTTTATACCACACGACCCGATACCCTGATGGGTGTGACTTATGTGGCAGTGGCCGCGGAGCATGCTCTAGCGAAAAAAGCCGCCGCTAATAATCCAGAATTGCAGGCCTTTATTGACTCCTGTAAGAACTCCGGTATCGCCGAAGCTGATATGGCGACCATGGAAAAGAAAGGCATGGCGACAGGTTTTATGGCCAGCCATCCGATTACCGGTGAGCAAGTCCCTATCTGGGTGGCTAATTTTGTGCTTATCGAATATGGTTCGGGTGCGGTGATGTCCGTGCCAGCGCACGATGTCCGAGATCATGCTTTTGCCAAAGCCTATGAGCTACCAATTAAAGCTGTGATTGCACCGGCTGAAGGTGATGATGTTTCGGTTGAAGACGAAGCTTTTGTCGAAAAAGGTGTGCTGAAAAACTCCGGTGAGTTTGATGGCCTAACTTCACAGCAGGCTTTCGATGCCATTGCTGAAAAATTACAGTCTATGGACAAGGGCGAGAAACAGGTGAATTTCCGTCTGCGCGACTGGGGTGTTTCCCGTCAGCGTTACTGGGGTACGCCGATTCCAATTATCAACTGTGATAGCTGTGGTGTGGTAGCGGTACCCGAAGATCAGTTGCCAGTGGTGTTACCCGAGGATGTTGATTTCAGTGAAGTGATTGGCTCGCCAATCAAGAAAATGCCGGAGTTCTACGAAACCAGCTGTCCAAAATGTGGCGGCAAGGCCGAGCGTGAAACCGATACCTTCGATACTTTCTTTGAGTCATCGTGGTACTACGCACGGTTCACCTGTCCGGATGCGAATCAAATGCTGGACGAGCGTGCCAAATACTGGGCACCGGTCGATCAGTACATCGGTGGTGTTGAACACGCCGTACTGCATTTATTGTATGCCCGTTTCTTCCATAAGCTGATGCGTGACGAAGGTCTGGTCGAAAATGATGAACCCTTCAAGCGTCTGTTAACACAGGGTATGGTGCTGAAAGACGGCAGCAAGATGTCGAAATCAAAAGGCAACACGGTGGATCCTCAGGGTTTGATCGAATCTTACGGTGCTGACACGGTACGTTTGTTTACCATGTTTGCCGCGCCACCTGAGCAATCACTGGAGTGGGCCGATAGTGGTGTAGAAGGTGCTTCAAGGTTCCTCAAGCGTTTGTGGAAACTGGTTGAAGAAAATATTGATGTAAAAGCTGTTGCTGTTAATGTTGCTTCACTCAGCTCCGAGCAAAAAGACCTGCGCCGCAAGGTTCATGAAACATTGAAAAAAGTTAGTGATGATATTGGTCGGCGTTATACTTTTAACACGGCCATTGCTGCGGTCATGGAGCTGATTAATGACCTCTCTAAATGCAAAGATAATAGCGAGCAGGGTAAGGCTATCATGCATGAGGCGATTGAGTTCATTACGCTAATGCTGTCTCCAATTGTGCCACACATAACACAACAATTATGGCAGGATCTGGGTCATGAAGGTCTGGTTGCAGAAGCCAGTTGGCCAGCATACGATGAGTCTGCACTAGTTCTGGATGAAATTGAAATGATGATTCAGATCAACGGCAAGTTAAGATCAAAAATAAAAGTGCCCGCCGATGCAGCCAAAGATGCTATTGAAGCAATGGCACTGGCTGATGAAAAAGTTATTAGCCATGTCGAGGGAAAAACCGTGCGTAAAGTTATTGTTGTACCAGGCCGTCTGGTTAACCTGGTTATCAGCTAATGAATATGTTGAGTCGTTTCCATAAAATTTATTTTATTTTTATGTTGATGGCTTTAGCTACGGTGCAAACATCCTGTGGTTTTCATCTAAGAGGCGCGGTCAGTTTACCCGATCACATTACACCTGTATTTCTCGATTTAAGCAGCAGTGATGATGGACTGGGGCGTGGGCTACAGGCTTTATTATCCTCGTCGGGTGATAATGTTCTGGCCGTTTCAAAGGACGAAGCAAAAACTATATTAAAAATTTCTGGTGTGCAAAAGAAACAACGTGTCGTTGCTGTTGATGATCTGGGTCGTGCGCGTGAATACGAATTAAATTATTCGTTTCATTATGAGTTAAAAAATAATGTTGATTCAGCTGCGCAGTCGGAAATTATAAAAACAAATACCGTCAAGCTAAAAAGAGACTGGTTGTTTGACCCCAGTAGCGTGTTAGCCGTAGGCCATGAAAGAAATGCTCTGTATGATGATATGCAAAAAGATGCTGCTCGGGTCATGCTGAGACAGTTGGCTGTGATTAAGCAATGAACGTTCGTCCCGATCAACTA
>Ga0224511_10000147_pt1 | contig 25794 bp, 17 predicted proteins | sample SF_May12_sed_USG_2_FD_169988 | JGI IMG/M metagenome (GOLD analysis project Ga0224511, IMG submission 169988) | Sediment microbial communities from San Francisco Bay, California, United States - SF_May12_sed_USGS_8_1 | ecosystem: Environmental > Aquatic > Marine > Sediment | place: USA...
GCCCTGGTTTATTTCTCAGTCAGGGCAAAATTTTGCCTTTCATAACACCCGCGCCGGTTTCGGATCCCAACGTTTAAGTAAGGAGGTCAATTTCTGCAAGCCCCTTACACTGTTCAGGATATGAAAGGTACATACCTTGTTATGTAGCATAGGTTAAGTAGACCTCCGGCTATATTATTTGGTATAGTCACTATAAAAAGAGTACCTATCAGCATGGCGACCATTGCTAGACGTCTGCGATGAACCCTTTCAGCTATCTCCGGTTCTCTGTTCGTCCTGATAATAACCAACCCATATCAGCTACATGGAATAATTCAGTTTTGCGAAGAACACTCAGAATTGAATCAACACAAATCAGCTACATGAAATCATTAAAATCTGCCAAGAGCTTTCGTCCCTCGAATTAAACAAGCATAAATCAGCTACATGTAACCATAAGGCCCTTTGAATTAAGTAAATACCAATCCCAAATCAGCTAGATGGATGGACTCTACCCTCTAAATTGAAGTTTTTATTGTTCTATGCAAAAAGAATTCAAATTTAGTACATGAGTAGCTCACTATCACAATGGCAGGTTGGGATGGCCATTGGTTGAACTGATCTTGAAACAACTGCCTTATCTATTGAGCTGTCCCAGTATGGTTTGCTGTTCAACTGAAATGGAATGCTATGAAGAAAACTGGATGTCTTTGAATAAAATTCCACTCTATCAATCTACAATAAGTCACTGTAACGGATGGATTCTTTAACAGCACGGAAGGTATGTGCAAAGTTATAACTGAACGCGTTTAGGCCTTTAGAATGAGAGATGCGGAATAAGGATTTTATATCTTGACCATGGGGCTTGCAATATTGAGCCTACTGCATGGGCTTTTGATTCAGTATATCCCAGGGTGAATCCATAGGAAGCATTCTGCTTGCACCCGGCTACTCTATACTCTATAAAGTTATGTCTTTATCTCAATCCGTTGAGGATGAGTGGAGCCCAAACTGGAAAGCAAACCAGGGACCACTGATACATTCTTCTAAGTTTCTGCTTTACCCATCCAATGAAATAAGGCTAACCTATCTAATCATCCATCCCGCATGGCTTTCAACTGCATGCTCACTTAGTCTTGTAGAGCTTCAACTGATAACCGGGTAGTTATAAAATTAGAGCTTCTAAGAATGTTTCACCCCAGGGAATATCGCTATTAAAGTGCTACTTAAGTTTTTTTACATGCCCTTATGAATTGGTCTCTCACTGGATACCCGTTATATATGAGCTGGTCACACCTATACATAGATTTGCACCCGCTGATTCAAAAAGAACTAAAAAGATACTTCAAAGATTATAAATAAAAACAGTTTTATTTCTTGATGTGTGATTATTTTTCCTTCTTTAGTTCAATAGATAGGGTACATTAAACTCATGGCAGTTTTAGACATACTACGTAATTAGAGATGGGCAGAGAGATCAGATAATAAATTTACATGGATGGCATTATCAAGCCAGCGGGTTGTTTACAGGAGGGTCCATGGTTTGCGGCATAAAGTTGGTCCTCAGGTCAACTGATCCAAAGCTGAATGAAATGCCCCCCAATCACCGGTCCTTAGGTTGTAGTTGTCATCCTCACACAAATCAATCCTACTCTTTGGAATAATGCCCACTTGAAGTAAACTCATGACTAGAAAGAATCTTATGATAGAACGCGGTCATTTTTCTGACTTTTGGATGTCTGTAATAAGTAAAGAATAAATTCCAATCTCAAGACAGTGGACAGAATGCTAGAAAATGTAGGCGATTCCTAATAACATTGGGCCAGGTACTCTTTAACGAAGGTATGTTTAGCGTTCTCCTGCAGTTGACAATTTGATAGACGGATATTCTAATAGAACAATCGTCATCTGCATGCTTGCACCTGTGTTCTTGCTACTCTATTTAACGAACCTCCTAAGCCTGAGGATTGCTGGAATGGTAGGAGTTAGGGAATTATGGGAGGGGCTTATACTCACAGTGGGTGCCCAGCATTACGTATAGTCTATAAACCTAGTCTTTCAATCTTGAGCCAAGCACTCTACCCATTGAGCTATTCCGTTATCAGTAATGTATACGTATTTTCTACTTTTCTATATTGAGGAGCATAATGGTTAATATGTACCTTACCTTTGCATGCGAGTTCTGGCGATACAGTAAATACGTATATAAACGACTGTAGATGCAACGATACACACGCAGGTAAGTAGAATATCTATAAAAGGATCCACTGAAACCTCAGATATCTCTGTGCTTGACTCGGAATGACAATGAAATGAGAAAAAGTCTTGTGTCCTTCTTGTTGAGGCAGTGTATGCCGGTTTGAGCGTGACAGTATGTGATGTATTGAGCGTGACAGTTTGTGATGTATTGAATGTGTTCGTAGAATCAGTGGTGAAGATATGACCGAGCTGCTCCAGCTGATTGATCAAGATTGCAGGTGTCATTGTTAATATACCATCTATGATAGCTAAACCAGCGGTCAGCCATATTGCCATGCGCTTTAATCTCTGACTGTGAAGTAATGGTTTCACAATCATGACGTATCTCTCTATGGCTAGCAGGGGTAATAAGGTGATTCCATATTTTTGCATGAAGCTGTGAATTAGGGCTATGCTCCTACACAGTGCTACAGGATATCCATAGTGATCTCTCAATGTGATCTGCACGGGCCAGAGAGCCACCATGCCAATCCCATTCAGAAGACTGTAGATCACAAACTGGCGTGTTGTAAAGGTAAAGTATTGCCGCATGCCTCTAGTTTTTGAGTAGAAACTCAGCACTGTAAATATTGGAAGCTGGTATTACGTACAGTGACAGTGAATGGCCATATAATTATGTAATGCATGGTGCATGATACGCTGCATTATGTTTGCATCTATGTCAGTGAGGTAATAGAGCCAAGATTGCAGTAGTCATAGATCAACTTAGGTATAGTAAAGATGTCATTATAATGGAAATGGCGGGATAGCTCAGTGGTAAGGGTGCCGGGCTTCAACCTGAGAACATGGGCTTGAATCCTGGTCATGGCCGACTCCCGTTGAGAGTATTAGTTTCTCATATTCTAATCAAAACAAAACCACACCTCACTGTGAGATGCAGCGTTAATACTGACTTCCTCATAGTAATTCATGCTAAACCGTTACTGGTGGAAAGACAAACATATTTAACCTGACAGCTTCATCATAATAGTGGAGATGTCATACTAAAAAAACAGATAAGCCTCTGATTCGGATCAAACGGTGGTCTTTAATGGCGTTAAGTCACAGCGTTGACCAAGTCAATTTAAGTTCAGATGTCATATCTGGAAATGGTTTATAAATAGTAAGAAGACCCTTTGGACAGCTTATTCAGTGACACCAACAGGACAGACTCTCACATCCATAACTCGCAGGTCATTGAACTAACGCGTTTAATTATTACTATCTTGGAAAAAATAATGCATTTTGTTGGACCTTTTTTTAAAACCAAAATACCCACCATCCAGTATGCCTTTCATGCTATCGCAATTAACTTACACTGAGAAACAATTTATGCTGGTTTCAAATGGCCGTGCTTTTAGTCCGGGCTTTTGACTCGGGCCAGCCGTGCTTTTGGCTCGGCCTAACATCAAAGGCTCCGTACTTCCGCCGAGCCTGGCCGAGTAGCACGGGTACCGACCCATGCTACTCGGCAGAAGTGCGGAGCCTTTGATGTTAGGCCGAGCCAAAAGCCCGGGCCACAAGCACGGGCATTTGAAACCAGCATTAGGTTTTTACCAAGTGTTCTACAAAACATGCAGGCACATTTTCTTGCTGAATAACATTAACATTCAGTAGATGACCAGACAACACATTATGTAACATTACCAGCTATGTTGAATAGAATAACCAGAACTCCAAGAAATCCTTGAATGATGCAAAACACAACATGGCTCTCCATCTCTTACTCCTGAGAAGATTCGTTGTGCATACTCTTTCAGTCAGATTGTAAGCTACCCGTGATTATCTCACACAGTAGCTCGTGTGTATCTGTCCGCTTCTGTATTATAGGTCACCCCCGCACGGGTATTATTGAAGTTGTGACAACGGATTATTGGCTCGAATTGGATTTTACTTAGAAAGCAAGAACTGCCTGATCACCGCAGTAGAATAACGCCAACTCAGTTTCTACAGGCTGCCTGTGCCACCGTGGAACACACACCAGCCTTGTACATTTGTTTGTTTTTGCTGTATGAATACTTCACAGTTATGGCAATAAACCTGCCAGATTTTTTCATCAGTTACGCCTTAGCACGGAGCACCGTGACCGGATCAGAGTCCCTGCGCCACCTGAGACTTAGTTTTGTTTAACCTAGAATTAATGCGAAAAACCCACACTCACTTGCAATAAGAGCCAGTCATGGCCAAGATTCAAACCTTAGCCATGTAGATGACCGCACAAGTTCTATTCAGTCAGGCCTGAAGTTTGCTGCCAGCTGGAACTCACGCTTGCAATGGGAGCTTTGTAAATAAATGGCAAGGGTTGCTCCTGGAATTTGAGCCAAGTGTTCTAACCACTGAACTATCTCAGCACCATTTCAGTAGCGACGTCATATTGTTTATGAGATGCAGATCAGGTGAGTATTGTCAATTGTAAAACTATATCAAATCTCCTTTAAAAGGTCCACAGATGGTATATTCGTGTGCCCATAATTCATGTATGTAACAAAAGTAATTGTCTTCGCTATCCTGCTGTATCAATGGTAATTCTGATGAAATAGGAATTGTTTAACATTGACATTCAGTGATTCCCAACCAAAAGCCCATCAATTAGTAGGAGGCACCCATGGAAAGGAAAGAAACTAGTACTGAAGAGACCATGAAACTCGCTCCAGTTGTTATCTTAGTCACTCGTTGTACTATGTAGCAATTAAACATTATTTGGTAAAATCCTCTTGAAATCTTGTGGTTAGCGTTTTGAACTTTTATAATCTAGGAATCATATGACAAGCCCACAGTGATAACGCGAATGCATACAATGTATGTATGTTTGTGTATGTAAGTATGCATGTATGTATGTTTGTGTATGTAAGTATGTTTGTATGTAAGTATGTATGTTTGTGTATGTAAGTATGTACATATGTAAGTATGTATATATGTTTGTGTATGTGTGTATGTATTTATGTAAGTATGTATGTATGTGTATATATGTATGTGTATGTATGTATGTAAGTATGTACGTGTATGTATGTATGTATGCACTATCGTATTGTGGAAGAAAACAAGATGTGTGTTTTCTCGACAGGCTTGTTTCGCGAATGACTTCACTCGTCTCTTGAAAAATACTGCGATAATATATGTTTGATACTAGTGGTATACTAAAAACTAGGTGTAGGTGGACTATAAAATCTCCTGTAGCAAAATATTGAATTTCTCAAAAAAAAAAGTCTTTTCCTCAGGCAGTATTTGAAACTTCTATAGCGACCAGAGGGAAGTTTAACCAGAAAGTGAGTGCCATTCATGATCGCTCGAACGGAGATTATTTCCTATAGATCATTAGTTCCGAGTTTGTAGCATTGGTTAAAAATAGACTGTAGACTGTGTGAGTAGAGCCTTGGGTATATAAAATTGGTAGACGTAGGTTAAAGTAGCTACAATAAACCCTGAAAACAACACGGAGGCTAACGGTTTTCTGCTATGGTACAGGAAAGTTCTGATTATGTACGTACGTTGAGAAGCTTTAACAGTTTGGTTTACATATTCTTCAAAACGCAGATTGTTGTCTACCATAGTTTGTTCTCAGATGACGTCTTCGCCATCATAGTGAAGCTGCTTGATACTGCTTTTCTCACCAGTTATAGCTTAGCATGGAGCATCACGAGTGTCTCAGTATCAATGCTCCACCTCCTAGTGAGGTTTGCTTTTTCTCGTGAGCTATAGGATTAAAATATGGAGCTCATACTCAAAACGGGAACCCAACGTGAACAGGATTCAAAACCAGGTATACTCAAGGTTGCGATCCCAGCGATCTACCATGCACTGAGTGATCTCACTAATCTTGGCATTGTGGATCACCTGCTAAAACGGTGGCTGGGTTTCTCAATTCTTGTTATTCTGGTTGAATTGTTAATTTGATAAAAATACGATATATTCGCATCTCTGCAGGTCAGAAAGCTAGGAGCTTGATCATCAGCATTAGCTGCTTTCTATTTTTTTGGTTTCATTTGACCATGTATATCAAAGTGGTGGCACAACCAATACAAATAATAGCAATTCCACATGGGCAAACCCTCCCAAGGGTCAGTCGATGCACTGATGTCGGAGTGTAACGACCTTAAGAAGGATACTGAGGCTCAGTCACAGCAGAGCCGGACAGTTGAGGCATGTGGTGAGATCTCCATTGCTTCAGTTTATACTCCACATTATCAATCCCTGTATGGTGGAGTTTGCTCCCTGGTTAATAGGGAGACTTTGTTGGAGCAAATTACAATTGGATGCCCTTCCGGTCACCACCATTGACTTTTCGGGGATACGAATCCACAGCTCGCTGTCCACAAATTGAGTATTTCAATCATTAGGCCAAGGCTCCCCTGGAGAAGTCTCCCTTGATATTCATATTTCTGAAATCTCACTATGCACCATGCTATAACCTTTCATTCCGTTTCCTCATTGATTTGTTCTATGTACTAGTAACGCAGGATTCTAGCTGTTGGTATGAGCTTGCAGTATGGGATACAACTAAAAGCATTCTCATGCAGTTTGGAATGAAATAAACTCAAAAGGACAAACAAAATTACCTGGTGAACAAATTGTACATGTACTTATCGTAGATTTGAAATCATTTACTGGTCCCGGACTGAAGACAACAATCAATTAATCTTGATTGTGCAGCTGATGCTCTACATCCTAGAAACAGAGCCATCAAAGACAGAAATGTGGATGGCAATGCATAGCCGGTGGTGAGAAAAGGCGCGGTGAATGAGCTTACTTCTCTTTTATTTGAAGTCTTAAATACAATAATGTAGCCAGGAGATTCAATGCAAACACAAAGCTTAATACTGGTCTTGATTAGATTACAGCAGCCTTAAAAGAGCTGTGCGCATACTTTTATATTCCGGGTTGCATTTGGGGTCGTCAGGAATGGGCTGTAGATAGACTGGGGGAGGAGGAGGAATTGGTGGTAGATCGATTGTAGATCCTAGATTGTATCTCATCTGACGCGGCCGAAGTGGTCGCACACCAACTAGAGGGTTGTTATTTCCATCCCCTGCGCATGACTCATTTGATTCTTGGCCTGAGGAAACACGTCCACCTCTTGAACTCCCGCCTGAAACACCTTTAAGCCCTGCAGGTCGTTCAGCTGCTGTTTTGCGGGATTTACTCTGCCCACGGTCAGGTGGGCCATTACTGCCCGAAGCCCCTTCGGAACCTGCGCATTGGGCTTCTTCAGTAACCTCTTTGTTTTGGAGCTGTGAGCCAGGGGGGTGTTGACTATTTTGCTTTGATCCTTGACTACTTGCAGATCGTTCGGACACTGCCGTTTTGCGACACCTACTCTGCCCACCGTCGATTGGGCCAAAAGCATTGACATGTGCAGGTTTGCGATTACTGGTTGAAGCACCTTCGGAACCTGTACATTGGGCTTCTTCAGACACCTCTTTTTTTTGCCGCTGTGAACCAGGACCAGGACGGTCTTGACGACCTTCACTATTTCTGGAACTGGAAGAATGAGCTGAGGCCACAGATTTGACAGAGTGTCCGATAATTTTATGAATGGGAAAAACAGGTTCTTCATCTGACTGATAGTGATATATTGGCCGAGGGCTGGCAGTACGATATGATCCTGCCTCAGAACTGCGAGTGCTGTGTGATCCTGTTCCAGAGCTGGCGGTACGATATGACCCTGGCCCTGGGCTGGCGGTACGGTATGACCCTGGCCCTGGGCTGGCGGTATGATATGACCCTGGCCCTGGGCTGGCGGTTCGACCTGACCCTGCCTCAGAGTCAGACCTGCCAGAACGATGTGACCCTGGCCCAGAGTGGCCTTTGTTGCCTCTTGAAGATCTGAGCTCTTCACACTCATCAGCCATTATGGTTGAGATTTGGGTTGGCTACTATGATTAATTGAAATGGGAAATGACCGCAAACCCGCGAGGAGTCGATCACTGGCAATGGCAGTTGGCACACACAGTTTTCACAAGCTCACCTTTTGTTGAACGGCTGAAAGCCCAACTGTGACGTCATGGTTTGGTCAGGCATAAAATAGGCGTTGTTATGTCTGGATTCGGTGGAGAAAGACTGAGAGGAAGGATGCCACCTTCCTGGGTCTACCAAACTGCAACGTCTGTACCGGGCGCTGTTCTAACATCCGTGGTTACATCTACAAAGATTGTATAATATGTAATTTTTAACATCCATGAAAGTCTCGTGGTTCAAACGTCCCGGACGATGAAATTGTATACTCATGTCATCTACCCACCCTCTTTGCTCGTGTAGACCACTTTGGTAAACCACGGAACTTACTCCGTGATGTAAACTTTTGTTCAGTGGTCTTGGGTTTGTGGACACCCACGTTAAACCCTAGACCATCTGATGAAATGTCCGCTAGTGATTCCAGGTGACTTTGGTGATCTGAAATGTGTGAATGCTAGACCCGTAGAGTGACTGGAACAGATTGACGTGTAGCCGTCATATGCAAGAAGACAAATCTTTCAGCCGGGTTGCAATCTCTGTGGAAAATGGGTGGGCAACTCTGAGCAAAATCTAAAAAGTACTCTAGCCAGGTGATCTGGTTCTTTGTCGAGTGGCGGGTAGTGAGGCATGCGAAGTAGTTTTCTATTGCTCGCCCGCTACTGATCACATGTCGAAGACCGAGGTCATCTGGCTATAGCAACCTATCCAGGACACCTGGCTCTTCGGCATGTGCTAGGGTGAGGTGAGGAAACCTCCCTTCGGAAACCCGCTCCATTCCGAAGAGCCAGTTCACCTGGCTAAGGTACCGGTAACTTTGGTTTCTGGCAGCAAAGTCATTCGTCCATGTTTTACCCCAAGATCTTTCCCATCCGAGCTTTTCATAAGGTCTGATCTGGCGCACGGTGGCGGTATCAGCAGCATTATTATTTAAACTGTTATTTGGATCAGATAATGCTATAAACTACAAATGAAGACTAACCAAATTTAAAAGCTTCAAAATCTGATGTAATCGATTTTTCCAAGGTCAACCAAACCCTCCTGTGTTATAATTGAATTCTATGAGTTCGCGAGAGTATTACCTGTTTAGTTGACAGTAGTATTAAAACAATGTTTATGCTGTTGCATGACTGAAATTTTACATACATGTTAGGTTTGTCTTTATAAACCAATCACATAAAACAAAATGATCTAGACAGTTACATTTTATGTACAACAGTTTATGCCGTTTTAACGTCCTGCCCGTGGCTTTCCTATAGCACCTCTACTGAAGGTGAGTGGTCACTGCAGAAGTGACCCATCACCCAGTTCTATTCTAGTTGGAAGAACTGAAATTTTGCTGACGTGATTCAGTCAGCGTTCTTTAAACTGGTGGTTAGCGAGAGTAACTAGGCGACTCGTTTCTTGGCAACACTCCGAGTCACACGTGGTGATATTTTGGGCGTTTTCTTCTTGGCCGGAGTGACATTAGTATCATCTGATGGTGCCTCTGATTTTCGTCCCTTAGAGACGACGGATTTCCTGGCTGGTTTGCTGAGTTGAGGCGAGCCATCAGCAGTAGGAGCAGGCGACTCCGCTTTTTTCTTGAGGGTAGATTTTTTCAAACTAAAAAGACCGAATTCAATCAGATATTTGACAATCCACTGACCCGGAAAGTAACCAGGCAGTGTGAGCTACCAGCACAAGCAAGGCTGGGATTCAATAATTATTTCCTGCAAACCCGGATTACTGTAAGCCGGATTACTGTAAGCTGAACAGTTTTTAATTGAAGGATATGGACTGTATAATGTAACTGTTTTTGTCATTCTTGGGAATATTTTATATTCCATATGATGAAGGCACTTCACAATACAGAGTATAGGGGCCATCTGGCAATAGCAATCAGGCATTGGATGGGAGTGTACTACAGATTGTGCTTCATTTGCACCGTTTACCTGGGTTTTGGGGTGGTTTCTTCCATGCTAGGTGCGGGTGTCTTCGCTTTCTTAGCACTCTTCTTGGTGCTGTAAAATTTATTAATCGGATAATATATTGATCAATCAAATGCTTGAAGGTAACTCATTCTGCAAGAGTTATCACTTGAAAATGCCTCCGGTATGTTGAAGATAGGCAAGCCACATTGAGAAAAAGCTCATTGCTGCTTCTTCGGCTACTGCACCAGAAGTGTTTGTGGACATGGGCACATAAGCCTTGATTGTTAACAATAGGTTATGTACACAAGATCTATGCTTGATTAGCCACTATCCCCTCGGTTTTCTCAATGTGGTCCGTCTACCTCTAGCATACCAGGGGCATTTTCCATTGATAACTGCTGCGGAATGAGTTATGAGTGTGTTGCAGTGCTGCCAATCGCAATGAAATTTTGGATTAGCATTGCTCATCTGCTTTAAATGCTGGGAGTCATTTTCTGGTCGGTACACAACATACTCTCCTTTAGTGGTCTGAATATACGTTCAGATAGACTATAGTGTGATAGGACATGACCGCAAAAAAGCTTACCTCAAAGCAGGGGCTTCTTTCGGGGAGGCTTTCATGTTAGGGCTACAAAACAGTAAGTCCAGTGTCACAAGATGCTATGGAAGGATAACTCTACGGGTATGTCCACTAGGTAGGTGGGTGAAATGATAACAAACATGAGTTATCACACAGCAAACCCTTACCACTCTTGGCAACCCTTGACAACTTGCTGTCCAGATATTTGCGAATGGCAGTTACCAACCTGGGCTCAGCATTCTCCTGATCTGCAGGCGGCAGAGGAGTTTTGGGATATTGCCTCTTGTTTTTACCACCCGCGAGCCTGTAAAGACCGGGAGAGATAAATACTAGCTATAAACAAAAGTGCCAGTCATAAAATCATTCATCCGCTCCACCTCGAATGACTTCATATTTATTTCTGACCTCAGAAACCCGTCAAAAAGAACTGAGGGCAGTGAGGAAGAAAACCTACTTTCATGATTTGAATGATTACATGGAAGTCAGTGCTTGGTTGAGTTTTCACAAAACCTTACACCATTTTTGTATCATCAACTAGAAAAACCTAACAAGAGGACACGAAAAGGCTACAACCGGAGAAAAATGAGACTTGGTATTTGCTCAAAAGGCGAGACCATTCAAATCCTCAGTGACTTACTTTGATGGAGGGGTGAAGAAGATTTCACCATCAGCGTCAGCATCTGAGCTGGACTGCTGCTCTGCTGCCATAGAGACTTTCTTACTGCTGACTGCCTTTGCTGGTGTTTTCTTATTGGCTGCAGGCGTTTTGACTGCAGGTGTCTTGGCGGAAGGTGCCTTGACTGTAGGCGTTTTAGCTGCAGGTGTCTTGACTGCAGGCGTTTTAGCAGCATGTGTTGTGGCTGCAGGTGTTTTGCTCACAGCTTCCACAATATCAGTAGACGGCGTCTTTTCAGATTTTTGTGCCTTCTTCGCCAATTTCACAACCGATTCTGCTTTCGGGGTCTTGGCCTTCTGTTTCGGCGTAGCCCCAGTCTTCTGGGGTGCTGGGGTTTTCTGTTTCGGTGATGCGGCAGGTTTTACCGGTGTAGCCTTCGCAGGTGATTTCTGCTTCTTGGCTGCAGGTTCATCACCTTCATTCCCTTCCTGTGTTCTGTCACGCTGCAACCACAATCATCACTAAACCTTTACTAACCAGGGTGGGGCTGTAAAGACGCTGGAAAGCCAGTGCTGAAAGTCTACTCTTAGACATGCATTGCTTTCCCAGGATAGCCATTCTGAATTGCACGATTGCAGAATGCGTCTGACTGTACCTTCTTCAAGTCAACAACTTCGAACCCTGCTGCACCATTGACCACCAGTATTATAATGATAGCGGAACACCCACGGTGCTTACCTTCTCGGCTTGGACTGCCGACAACTTTACAGAGAGCTTAGAGCCATCCAGAGTCACTTCCTTCTCATTGAGAACCTCAGCGGCGGGTACAGGAGAGTTAAAAATCACAAAGCCAAAACGACGAGAACTGCAACAAACACGCGGGGTACACACAAAGCGCGCGGGGTATGGTTGTACATGGGTACAGCGTTGACTGATGATAAAGACCTATGGCCAAAGACCTATGGCAAGTTTGTAAAACAAGGCTCTGTATAATGAGAATATAGTGACAATTGAAGTGAAACACTCTTGTTAGTTGCCATGTCTACATGCTCTAAGCCAAGCGTTCAAAGGCTTTGTAGTTGTCCAGAGACACCATCTATTATTGTCGCATCAGTTTTGGTAACAAAAATTATGCAAAAGTCTGTTGGTCTTCCACACGGTGGCCACAACACGAGCCCTATTCTATAAATTCACTTACACTCCTTGCTTGTTGTGGACTACTTTAGCAAAGTCAACTGTTCCATACTGAGAGAAGTGCTTCTCCAGACGTTCCGTGGTCGTTGTACCGGCTAAACCACCAACAAAGAGCTTGCAGTCAGGCTTGCCCTGTAAGTGGGAGATACACTGTGAGAGGACACACAGAAAGAAATAACGAGACAAACTAGGAGGTTTATGATCAACATGGTCAGCTATCCGAGTTCCACTGTTAGACAAAGGCTTTTCATCTGCTTGACCACACCGTTTAGACATGCGGATTTTGTTACTGTCTGTTTGATTTATTTCATTGAATGGATTACAATAACAACGAAGAACTCTGCCCTAAAGGTGCACCCTAAGGCTTATGAAAATAGATTCTGCGTCTAGAATTTGTTCTGTCTTGTTTGCCTATGGCTCAGAACCTCCACCACATATCCTAGAGCCTCGCATGGGCCCTACCACTGCTTTTTGTGTCTTTTTGTCCCAGGCGTGCTTTGTATAATCTTACCACGGCGAAGTATCTCTGTAATGGCTTACCTCTGGTATGAGAGTCGCCCTGATGTTATCGGACTGTGACACTCTCAGTACCACGTTCTTCGACTTACTAACTTCTGGCTGAAAACATCAAACCGGTGACACATTATCAAACATTCAAGTATTTCACACCTCAGTCTTCAGATTTTTATTTACCGTCTAGAGATTTGATTTTATGCGCGACAACCGGCTGATGCATATCCATACGAGGCAACCATTTTAGATTACACATTGTTGGAATTCCTATACACTGATCTAATGCCATAATGTAACAGTTTAAAGTTTGTTATGGGTACAGTAATAACAGTGACAAATTTCATTATGGCTCAACAAACATTAATAAAAATCCTGAAATTGGGAGTTGTCCACTTTCACCTAAATACCAACATGGGAGGACAACTCTGAATTGATTCCAATGTTTTTCAAAGGCCAATAAACCTTGCCTCATCCATGCAATCTCACCTCCCACTCGATGCCTCTCTCCTTCAGTTTCTTCATTCGCTGTTTCAGTTTGGCCTTGTATTTCCGCGTAGTTAGATCATTTTCTGCAGTTCTGTTGTAGGAGTCAATTTTATTCTGCGGGTCTTTATAAGCCTCGAATCGGGGCTGTAGGGCCGAGAACATCCCCGCATGAACCTTCTCTTTCGGAATGTGCTGAGCTGCAAGCAGAAGATACAACACCTAGCTATCAAATAGTCTTCGCAAAATATGGTTGAGAACTGGCGCGAAAGGTTGCGAAGACAACTGGTGAGACGGTTATAAAACCCTCCACAATCTTTCAATGCAATGAAGTTCCCCGCTGTCTGAGCTATCAGATTGTCACCAGAAATCTGCCATGGACATTTTCTACACATTTGCAGATTGGTTGCGCAGAGGAAATGCATATAAAAGATTGTAAAACTAGCTGGGTGTTTCATCAAGTTTGTTGCAGTAGTCTCAATGCCCTATAAAGACACTATTTTGATATTGATTATTGCCAGCACAGCGGATTCACAGTGACATTTTGTGAACAAGTTGGGGTTGACAGCTCCGTAGAGCAATGTAACGAGTACTTCAGTATTTCTATTTCGCAACAAGTTAATTACAAATTATGAAAAAATCACGATTTGCGTTCCGAGCTACACGATTGCGATCACTATTCGCCAACTACTAGGGTTTTCTGCAGTCAGACGATCAAGGCCAATGAGATTGCGTAGTTGGTGTCATACCGGGGTTCTATTTCCGGTCAAAATGTCATTAGAAATCTTGCATGGAGATTGTGCTCGTAGTCAGACATAGCCACTACTCCTAGGCAAACTCGGCCAGATAATCATCGCCTCTGATACTCCGGCTCTCATGTATTGCGATTGTTTCTTGCTCCGTGGTGATGACTGGTTCAAATAAGGTTTCAAGTCAGGTGTAATTGATCATTCTGAGCTCTGACTTTCCACTTTATAGCCTGCGGAGTTCCACGGGCTATAGAAGTGATTGAATTGAGCCAATTCGGGCATGCCTTGTAGGGCGATTTGCGCTTTTGAGGGCCAGCCACATAAAGGCGAATTTGCAAAAAATCGCGAAAAACGTTACGTGAAAAATCGCATTGCGAATTTGTGATAGCTGTTTCACGCGAAATTGGCAGTTCTAGCATGCTGAATAAAGTCCCAAATCGCGCTTACAAGGCGCGCGCTGATTACCTCAATAACTTTTATAGCCCGCGGGAATGCAAATACTATAAAGTAGAAAGTTAGAATGACCAACTACGTCTGACTTGAAACCCTATTTGACCTAGTTTGGGAGCAGTCATCATCATAAAGCAAGAAACAATCCAATTCATGAGAACCAGAGCATCAGAGGTGATAATAATACGAAATTTGGCCGAATTTACCTGTGAGTAGCAGCTAGTTGAGTCCGACTAGGAGCCAAAGTCCCCACACACGATTTCTAATGACAGTCTGACCGGAAATAGAACCCCGATACAATACCAACTACGCAGTCTCATTGGCCTCAGTCATGTGACTGCGGGGAAACCCTGGTAGTTCCAAATAGTGATCGCAATTGTGTGGCTAGTAACGCGAGTTGCGATCTTTTTGCAATTTGGGATTAGCTTATCGCAAAATCGCAAATTCACCATCGTGTGGCAGGCCCTTTATTCTGCATGCTAGAACTGCCAGTTGGGCACGAAACAGCTATTGCAAATTCGCAAGGCGACTTTTCGCATATCCGCGATCGTGTGGCAGGCCCTTCATAGCATGGCATTGTCACTGACATAAAATCGCACGCAGAACTTCTATTTACCTTGCAGAGCTTTCTTGAACATAATATAATTGTTCATAGTCTCAGCTGCTACCTTGGCGATCTCGTCTGTCTTGAATTTGATAAAAGCATATCCTTTACTTTTCCTGTTCTGAAATAAAACGTGGCCATACATGATTACTATAGAGAAGTCAACTGATGAGAAAACGATCACCCAGCTACAATCCATTCTTAGACTTGCAAGGGTGGATGCTTTAACATTTCTGCCAATGCCATCTGCGAATACGACAAATTTGCCATGCCAAGCTTGAGTAGGGATTTAGGAATATAATACGTTTCGCAGCATTTAGAGGACGGCAACATCTGTGACAATAAATCTGCTTAATAGATTTTGAAAAGATGCAGGCACTCGCAGCCAAAGAGTTACCCTCCACTATGATAAATAGTGGGCGCTATTTTGAGAATAGCCTTAGGGCCGCATGGACACATATCTCAACTCACCTTGGCACTCCTGAATAGTTTCACATTATCTACCGTGCCAAACTGTTTGAAGTAACCCTTGATTTCCTTCTCTTCAAAACCATCGGGAAGATGAGCCACATATAAAACACCCTAAAAAGTGTTAATCACTCTGTCAACAAAAGGCAAGATCAAAGTAAAGTTCTGTCAAGCGTCCTTTTCCAACCAAATGTAGGCTAGGATCAGACCAGTGACATCCTTTATGTCACTGATCAGACCAATAAGACAGAAACTTAGGTTCGGTTTATATGCGATTGGTCAGTCAACGAATATATGATAAGTGACGCAAAGGCACTACACGGGTGGATCCTTGACGGAAACATATTTCCATTCCATCTATGATATTATTCACTTTTTTCGTTACATCCGTGATTCCATTTTACACTTACAGTGGCGTGGGCTTGTTCGATAATGACAGATAATGAGATATTAGACTAAGGTTTCTTCGTACTTTCGAGGCCTAGTGGTCGACCATTGCTAGACGCGCTCCATAGGAGCGCATTACTTAGTTATTATCGCAGTGGACAAAGTGAATATCGTTGATTGCTGACAAGCCAACTCCAAGCCTTGGCTTGTCAGCAAGGGGATCAGTTAACCGTTAATGAACTGCTACCCTCTTCACTCTTCAGTCTTTGAAAAAAAATGAATAATTCAGTAAATGAGATAAATTAATGATAATCACGACAGTCACCCAGTAGGGTAGTCATTCTCAACAGTCAAGACTCAAGTGACTCATCCACTGACTGACAGTGACACTCACACTGAGTCTGACCCAGCTGATACGCGTCATACTCATAGTCATACGACGGTGATGGTGATAGATTTAAAATTTAGACTAGATGATGGCACCAGACTGGCGGGTGAGCCTATCAAGCTCAACCAGTCATCACGCAAATTGAAAATCGTATGCCTAATAGAAATTGGCGAGATCCTCAGCCATTAGAACATACTCGCTTGTCTCCAGCCGCTTTCGACTTCGCCTTTTTGCCAAACTTTAAAGGCTTCCTTTTAGTAGGCGTCATTCCTTTGCTTTGGCCAGCTGGATCTTTAGCCGCTGTCGTGATCAGTTCTGTAGCTACCATTGTATCGGCCGGTAAAGTCAAAGCTCAGATACTGCACAAACTAGTAAAGAAATTTAGAGAAAAATAGAAGACAAGACGACACCCACCCAGCAAAGACAATAATTTGATGCCCGACTAATAGCCAAAGCCTCCCTTAAAACCGATTAGCGCGTTACGCCACTCACCCACATTGAGCCCCTTAGTCTAGATCAGCGTGCTCAAGGGCGCAGCCATGTTTGAATAATCTCAAAGAAAAACTATCATTGGGACCGCAAGAACCCGAGAATAAGATAATAAGGATAAAATGAATTATAATGGAAAACCTTATATACTGGCCGTTTTTATAGACTCTCAAGGCGGCCTGGTTGTCAAGCATAGGGTTAGGGTACCCTTTAGTACCCTAGTGCGGGTGGCATACGGGCTGGGCTATACGAGTACAGTGAAACTTGGATAACTCGACCTCGGATAACTCGAAAACTTGCTTAACATAGAGTTATCCTCTCTTCTTTCCCCTCCCCCCAATAACTTATGGCATAAAAATAAGTAGACCTCGCTTATAATCAATCGCCACCAAACGCACCATTTGACATAAGCAACTTACGCCTGAATTGGCAATTAATTGCTACATGACAAGTTCGCGCAATTCAAACAATTGAAGAGTATAAACCCAACCAGGACGCTCCAACATTAGAAGAACGTAAAGTGAAGATGCTGAGACAACCATACGTATGTAGGTACATACGTACATGCATACATACATGTTATGCAGAGTTATAGCATATGCATACCTAAAACAAAGAATGAAGTTTTTATCAACAGAGCTTAAAATTCAATTTTTGATTTAACATAGTTTATATTGTGCAAAATCAAGCACATGTGTTTAAATTATTTAGGACTATTATCAAAACATAGAAAATAACTCTAAATATATTTGGTGGAATGTTGCTTTTGATCGAGGTTAATAAAAACTTTGATCCCAAAAAACCATGTTATAAGTCATGTCAGAATAAAAGAGACAGGGCATAGTTTATTGCATCTTTACAATTTTTACCTCAGAAAATACAACAATAGGCCATATGGTCTTGGTTGATGGAGTGCTTGGATTTAGTCTAATTTCAGATGAGGATTGGTATAGCATCAAGATTGCTTTCAGGATAGCCAGGATAGCTCAATTGGAAAACAGCTCTGCATTCTAAGGATTGCAGGTTCGAGCCTCACTATTGGAGGAGTGTTTTGCTGGTATGGGCCCTTATTGCTAGCGTGGCTTTGGAGCACCATGGTAAAAATAATTGAGGTCCCAACCAGTGGATATTTAGGGTCAAGATCACACCACGCGGGTGACATATAAGCAAATGACTTAGGTTGGCTGACCCCCAACCAGAAACCTGAGGAGGGCAAACCACCTCAGAACTCTCTCACGACACCATGACAGGCCAGGTCATGAGAAACCTGCCTTCGTGCAGAATACCTCATTCAGATTGTTTTACTTTAAGGATGAAGAGACGTGTTCTGTTCCAGTATTGTAGATTGGATGTTATATACCAAAGGGGTAATCTTTTGATGGCACCATCTTCTATATTATATAGGCAGCAGATAGAGTGATTTGATGTGTGCGGGTGCTTGTGACACTCGGAATATACATTTGTATTTTTACTAGTTTCAGAATAATTGTTTCTGTCATGCATAGCCACCAAAGAAGTAATAAGGGTTTCAAACAAACTAACCTTTCAGCCTGAACCTTCGGCGCAGTCGTTGGGTGGTCACGCTATGCATCAAAGATGGTTTACACGTCACCATTGTGCTTGGCCGCGGATGGCCCTATAGCATCGGTTCACACCCTGCTTCATGTCCAAACATGGCCAGGGCATCCAAGTGTTCAGTCCAGCTGGGTAAATTGACTAGACTCCCCTATATGCGATTACAATATTATGACAATATTATATTATTACCATAATGTTATATGCGCTATGTTCATCGGAGTCATCAACCTGTACCGGAACCAAAATGTGGAGACAGCTCCTGACAGACCTATGCTCGACCCATATGCAGCCCGATCTGTTCACATGGGATATCCCAGGCTATATACTATAGCTGTAAGTATGGTCTCTTGAGACCACTGTCTATGTAGCTGTCTATAACTCTGAACAGCATGGCCTTACGAAACCTAGCTCTCCATATTCCACATTCTCAAAGAAATAGGCAGAATTCTTATTCACCTGAAAGCAGAACAGGCTGGTCCTGAAGCTCTCCCAAAAAAGTGACACCAACTCGAATTCAATCACAGCAGTGCTTTCAAGAAAATCAGAATTTGAATCATCAATTACGAACCGGAAGGTATGGGATATAGAGTTATTGCAGGAAGTGTGCTCTTAAAAACTCATTGACAAGTTATTGTGGTATAGCATTAGATTTCCCACAAACCGCTAGTAAACTGGAATCTTAACAAAAATTTTATATCGAGACTTTCTAAGACTTTAGCTAAAAATTAAGTTAAACACAGAACTTCACCTGTGTACTAAATGGATGTTTATGAACCATACATGCGTATATGCGAGTATGCAAGAACATGAATGCAATGGATACCCATATAGATTATAGAAAATGCACTACCTGACAAAAATACATTTAATTTTAATGTATGGTTGCCTCTAACAGGTGTATACCTTTTTATATCCTATAGCTGCGAGATACCCAAAAGACCCCCATAGCTGCTATATTGGTATGCAAGTGAACACGGAGTTCTACCTAGGGCATGATGGGTGTGGGTGGATTTCCATAGCAATGATCACCAAAATATTTACATAAGATCAGAGATACACGATCAAGACTTATTTGGAGTTCTATCTGCTTGATTCCATATTACTACACATTTAACAGTGGACTCTTGATTAAAGAAAAGAATTTAATACTGAAATGTATTTGTCCCAGTTGCATGCAGTGAAATCTGCATACGACCTTGAATTTAGACAGCAAGCAACCCTTGCTTTTTGCAGGACGTACACGCAGAAAAAAATGGCTCAAAATAATATGCAAGAAGTAAAAATGGACTTTGTAAGGCTGCTTTCACAAGGTATATAGCTTTTTTTTATATTTATTGCTCCATACATACGCCATATACATGCATGTTTGATATCAGATGTTTCATTTAAAGCATATTGTCTCTCCTCAACTCACAGGAGTGCCCTACATGATGACGTTGTCAGCTTTACTTTAATTCTGTGACACCGAGTGATGTGGTTGAATAAAGATTCCATGACTTTGTGTCGTGGCAAAAACCGAGACCTAACCGTAATTACTGCAGGAGTCACTCAGTATTCATTTCTACCGCTGTTGGTCGATCCGAAATTATTTGCCAGAACTCAAGCATTGACGTATGAATCCGTTCTTTAATGTTGTCCGCTCACGACTAATGCTGCCTGACAGTAGCTGCATGATCAGCTCTCTCGTTCTATCTATCAGCTGTGTCTTCCATGATGATTTTCGCCAGTGTCGCCAATTTTAGAGAAATTAAGGTGGTCATATACAGTTTCAGTTAACGTTTTTTTATGGTTACTAACAGCCTTTTTTCCTTCTACTAGGCTGCAAACTTTGTCACAAATAAATCGTCGGTCTTTTGTTCACTGTATTTCCCCAAAACACTACACAGACTTTCATAATTTCAATCTCTATATAATTACCATTAGTCGTTATACATATAGAGAGAAACATGATCGAAGTCACTTGGAAGATCCTGGAATATTTGGACGATGAATCATTGCTCGCCGCGGAGCAGGTCTCACCTGTATGGCGTTATGCGAGTGATGCTGGGTATCTATGGAAGAAGAGAATAGAGCAGAAGGTGTGCGGCGGCAATCAAGTATGGAAGGACATCATTGATAGAAAAGGCTGGTGAGTTGTAGCATTATTAGTTATAGAAATATTCGCGGGGTTATCACAAACGCTGACTCTATGGAATAATATACTATGATAAAGCTATTTTCCATCAGGACCCTGCATGGTGGAATCAACCTTGTTTTCATTCCCTACAATCATGTTGCAACCCATATTGCCTATAGTTTTGTACCCTTTTTTCATTTCATATTTTTATTCCCTGCCTGTGCAGATCCATGGAGTTTGCTCCCGGGTTAATAGAAATTGTGTCAGGGTCTGAAGAGAATCAAGGACGGATGTTCTTTAATGTTCGGATGTTACCTTATGTAAAAACCAAAGTAGTTGGAGTCCTTTCGGGGGGAGGGGATGGGGTGAGATTTTACATGTGTCTTTCTCACCTCCGATCTATAAGGGGAAGGTCACAAAAAAGAAATTTAAATTTTCTGATTGCCAAAAGTACCTTCAAAATCAATTTCATTTCTTACCTTGATCAGTGGTACGTCTCACTAAACTTTGAACTATTCCAGCAGATTCCACTGGCACGTGCATTTATGTTTTTATTTATATAGATCACGGATCATATAGATACTGTAATGGATAATCACATTGTAGGACCAATTGTCTGTTCGTATCGCCTGGTGATCGGGATGCCCAGTATTACAGACATCTCTACAGTGAAATTAAGAGATTAGCAAGCATCACTTACCGACCGTGTACTCAAAACTTTCCAATGTGCCTACGAGATGGTGAGAATCATATATTTAAATTTGTTATAACCACAATGAGGAAGACTAGCTACACTACCATATAGAGTTATCCTGACCTTTGGCCACTATGGTTATGAACTTCATTGTTTATGCCAAGGTGATCCTATAGGCCGTGTTAGCGAAATTGATTGCGGTACCACTGACAATGCTTAAAGCCCGTACCAAGGAAAAACTCCGCTAATAGTGGGAAGAACTGATTGGAAAATGTGTAAGCTTTTCATATCTATTGGCTGTAGAAGCCCCTTATAGGTGGTAACTGGAGCAAAGATGGCCTCAAAAGGACACAAACAGAAGTTACCACAATCATGCTGTTACACAGCATTTGACTTGAAAACCCGAAATCCTTAGTTATCAGTATCACAATACGATAAAGGTAAGGTGTGTGTGCGCGCATGTGTGGTATAGGGGTAAAAATTTTGAGCTGGCTTATTTCTGCTATACATCTATATGCCTTGAGGCAAGGACTTGCTCACTGCCTCAAAATGGAATAATGAACCAAGCTCCATCCAGAACTCTGTGGTTGAGATCGTTTGTGTGTTATGCCCTCTGTGACTATATCCAGTCTCACTCCGACGAACCTGAGTGCATTTCAGAAAATAGGGGGGACACTGGTCAGGCCTGAGCCGCCCAGTCCAGCAGTGACATATTTATGTCACTGAGCCCAGTGACGTGGTTCTGACCCATAGTATAGGGAAGACAACTCCATGCTCGGGTCTGACCCGCCCGAAAGCAAAGATTTCAAAAGTACAAATCCGACGACACTCCCGGCTGATGTAATTTTCCCCAAGCAGAGATATTTTTATCACAATAACGTTCTTGGTTAACGTTATCTCGTGGTGAAACAGCTGTTATAAGCTTGGGAAGGGTAGAAGTAACTAAAACCGTTGCTACTTCCTGACGTCATTGTAAACAAACCGTAGGCCGTAAAGTAGACCCTGTAACGTTCAGCTTGATGGGTATCACCTCGACAATACCCGGCCTACATTACGAATCTTCCGGTGATTCACGCCATCGCTCAGTTTATGAAAGCAAGCGTTCGGACAAGGAACTCTGCTGAATATTTGTTCACTTTTCACGATAACAGAATTCTACTCTTTTAGAAGAAACAAAACGCATAGCAATGAACCAAAATGATTCGGACGCTGCTATCGACGCCCGATCAGTCAACTCAGAAGACGATGGCGAATTGGAAATGATGGTAAGGTTTTTTACCTCTTTTTAATTACTCAAGAGTCAAGTTGACTGTCTCAAGTCAAGACAGTCAAGACAGTAGTACTACTACTACTACTAGTAGTAATTTACTGTCTCGAGTTTGATTTTGAAAAAAAACTCCTTCAGTTTTATTCTCAGTCTCTGGTTTTCAATTTCATGAATTTAGAAAATCATTGTGTCGGACTCAGTTTGAGTTTCACTTTCAGGCTTAGTTGTGATCGATTGGACCACATACTGACATACTCACATAGTCATAGTGACACGATTACGATACATAGTTCATTAGTTGGTATATACTTACGTTACTTGTACTAGTAGTAGTATGGTTTGTAGTTGTACTTGTACTTTACAGTTTAGTTGTAGCCCCTCACCCAATCATGCTCACACAGTCACACCCACAGTTGCTGAGTCCAGTCAGCCTCATCCGCTGACTTCGACTAGAGTTCGACTAGTGAGTTGGTCAGTGACCCAGTCAGTTAGTGAATCAGTCACTAACTGACTAAGTGACTGATTGAGTGAGTCGCTCAAGTCACTGAAGATGACTGAGTGAAAGTATTTTTTGAGTGAATTTTGTTTTAATTTCACAATTACTGACCGAGTCAGACCCTGAGGTGACATTTTGTGCTAATGACTAGGCACATTGATTTTTAACTACTAGCGCATTCCCAGTTCGGCTTTATTCTTTTATTTTCAAGGTTCCAGCATTCCATTCATGTTTAAATGTGAATGTGAAGAAAGATAAGTAGTTCATCATGACGAACTGGCCAGCTTTGGTTGGAACACATTCATCACTGCAGTGAGATCCTTTATTTCACCGATCATAGGTGTCACTTCTTCTGGTTATATAATAGTGATATGTTGTGGTGTTGTTATTCAGGATGAACAGCATAATGTTGGCCTATACAACACATATCGCACGACTCTCGATCTCTCAAAAAGAAAAAAGATTGATGATGAAAGACGAAGGGTAAGTGCCCTATCCATGGTAGTTATAATTATTACATAGGTCTCAAAGCATGTACCCTCACACTACTGACAGAGCTGATTAATTCCTCTCTTATTATGATGACTAAGTGATTTTTTGCCTCACAGTGGAAAATATCCATCAGAGGATACCGGATCATGGAGAATCTCTAAATCTTCGCTTAATAGGTTTTTACATCTGGTACCAGAATCCTGTGTGAGCAGAAAGTGTGGTACCATCATGACAATTATTATCATTTGTCAGATTGTATTTGGATGATTTAACTGCGAGATAACATTGTGTTGTAGGCGGACCTAGCAGCAAGTGTGACCCCAATAAAGACACGCGATCAACCGTCAAGTTCATCTATTGATAACGCCGAGCTCCAGAAACAGCAGGAGAAATGCGCGCTGGAGTTTGACAGCTGGGGAGAGGAAGATCAAGTGGCATTTGTCACTCAACTTCTCAGCAAGATGTGCCACGCGCAGCACGGACAAATCAACTCCTATCTCAAACCGATGTTACAAAGGGACTTCATCTCTGCATTACCAGGTATATTATCAACCCGCGATGTGGATAGTATAAAATATCTACCAAATTGTTATGACATACTTCCTGGTAAATGACTAGTTAAGTCAACTTGCAGATGTCTCGCACTGCCAAGTGATGCTGGCACATGCTTTGTGTCAGATTACTAGTGGCAAAAACCTACTCAACAAAAATACATTTGGTGGCACGGTTCACGGTTCCAGGTTCACGGTTTCAGTGAACGCAATTTCTGTGTACTATCTGACCAAACTGTCAACCTTTTGGGTGTAACCATCATGATTGATTGGGCGCAGAGTATACGGTGCTAATCCCTAGAGAGACTTAATACTGGCAGCCACCATGTCTACTGGCTCACCAGACATAAATAACTCCTCAGTTTATTAGTGCAATATCTCAATGACTTGGCCTATTTGTTTTGGTACAGCACCTTATCTTGGTTTTCCCAATATCCTTGTATGGAATTTCCAACTAGGTCTGACCTGTCACTTAAATTTAGACCTTGCTTCCGCCACTGACCTTTGAACAGCCTGTTCCACTTTGAAGATGAATGTCATACCATAACTGCACCCACCAGTCTCTGTGGTATACGCTACTGGAATTACTATTACTGCGATATAGAGAGTCCGGCGGCGTATGATACAAAACTTTGGTTTTGTAGCGAAGGGTCTGGACCATGTGGCTGAGAAGCTCCTGGGATATTTAGACGCTGACTCTTTGGCATCAGCCGAGCTTGTCTGTAAGGAGTGGTACCGCGTGATTGCGTTTGGTATGCTCTGGAAGAAGCTAATAGAATACATGGTACGCACAGATGAGCTGTGGAAAGGGCTCGCCGAGCGACGCGGCTGGTAAGTAGCATTGGCATTACTCACCCAGGTTGAAGAGAATTAGAGCGCAGTGCCTGGAGCTTAGGCTAGTAGCCTTCAGACTAAGTAGGTGAATTAGTACGCAGGAGCCAGCTAAGCTTCAAGTTTGTACTTGTCAGTTTGGTGCGATATCTTATTAGCTCTATTAGAGATCTGGGGATGCCCACTCATACTGTATAGGCCCAAACACACTGCTGTGGACGACCTGCTATGGATAGTCCGCATCGCCGCAGTTGTTTATCGCTAGTAGCGGCTCATTTAAATGCCCCGGGCAGAAAACAAGTTCAATCAATGTCTGTATTAGATGGTGTATGATTTCTCGCGCATGGCTGTGTTTGCGACCAGTCAAGTAAGATGGCGTGGATTGACATATAAGGTTTTGACAGGTTCTCGCAGGTTCTCGCAGGTTCTCGCAGGTTCTCGCAGGTTCTCGCAGACTCAATGGGTTTTGGGTGTTGTTTTTGTTACCCGGGTACTGTTGACTTTTACCTCAGAAATCACTTCCTTACCCATGGATAATTTGGCTAGGCATTCCTTAAGAGTCCAAACTGCCTCCCAAGGGCTTCCCATTGGTCAATTGGTGCATGGTCTGTTGGGTTTGGTCGACCCTGCTAGGTTGTGTGGGTATCAATATTGTTCCTAAGATTCCTAAGATCGGGACTTCACAGACAAATATGGGCTAATGGCAATGCATAGAACATGATGGAGTATTCGCTTGAAACTTCCGTCTTTGCCGCTCGTTGTAATAAAG
>Ga0224511_10000148_pt1 | contig 25737 bp, 21 predicted proteins | sample SF_May12_sed_USG_2_FD_169988 | JGI IMG/M metagenome (GOLD analysis project Ga0224511, IMG submission 169988) | Sediment microbial communities from San Francisco Bay, California, United States - SF_May12_sed_USGS_8_1 | ecosystem: Environmental > Aquatic > Marine > Sediment | place: USA...
CGGTGTTTTCACACTAATGGCATCTGCATGATGGAGTACAGGGCAGACTGGCCTTTCTGCATGAGCGTCGTGATGTGGCTGCGCAGGCACTCTTCTGGCGCAAGCAAATGACAGTTTTCAAAATATCGGCTGGTGCAGCGGGTAAAGTCATCCATACAATCTCGAGACCCCTTTCTGCCATCCGCCATCCGTGGCCACATGGAGTTGGTGCATCCATTATTGGTTTCAGCACACGTAGCCATATGCCGTGTTGATACGCCGCACGCATCGCGTGCTGTCTTAATGCGTCTGAAGTGGGTGGCAGACTGCACTCTGACTTGCCCGCAGCAAGACAAAACAGTTTATACCGAGCCTCGTTGACGGAATCAGTCGAAGCTCCATATAGTCTGCATACGAAACATTCTATGGCAGCATACACCTCGTCTGTTAGAGTAAAGTTCTGCCCTAGCTTGGCCAGCGTCTTCGTTGGCGCACAGTCACCCAGATCTTGAATGAGTTTCAGGGCCTTCCGCTTTCTTTTTCCCGCAAACGAACTGACTGTGTCAACCAGTTAGAGCATGGACCATAAAGAGAGCAGATGTGGCGTGTGAAGGGAGAGAATGGCGCAGTTTTGTCAAACTGATCAGCTCTCCACGTGAACCGAACAGTAGGTCACCCGCTCCAATCGAGTGTGCATGATACATGCCCATCAGCGCAACATCAGTATCAGGAGAGTGAATAAGTAGAGTAATGTGCGAGATAGCTGCATCTTGAGTATCTGCTTCTTCATGATCGCACATCAGGCGATCGACAGTGACCACTTTTGGGTAGGAATTGTCAAAGAGTAATTATATAATCTATCTGCACATGAAACGAAGAGATTAAGGCGAGAATCGAGGTAGACTGTCTGCCGGTATTCCACAACAAAAGCCACCAACTATTTGTTGCTCCCACTAGACAGAAACTTTATCCAATTTGATGGAAGTTTTTATATTGGGTCCAGATATCTTGATTCGGTACCAATCGCTGCCGAACGACGCGCTCTCTCAGCATTCTTTATACTTATTTCCCGATACCGATCCCCAACAAAATCCAGTTCGTCACAACTATAGGTTCTGGATAACTACTAGCTGATTGAGTATAAAGCGAGCTAAGTCACCCATTGTCTTCGGTATTTTGAGCAAGGGCAGTGATCGGACAAAGGCCATGGCGTCAACAATGAGAGCTACGTTTTTTTACAGTCCCGTTAGACATCTTAAAGTCACTGGCTTGGGCTTTTATCGCATGAAGTATTGCGGCCTTGTTAGTCTTGCTCATGCTACCGTTGGCTGACGCGAGAGGCAAAGACACAGGCGATAACGAGTACTGCAAAATTTCCTTTAGATAGAGTTCTCTAGTTTGGCTAATAACAAACAGACGCCCGAGCATGCTCCGATCACACTATAGAATCGTACTAGTCTCCTTACTTCTGTCACTTTTACCGAGAGGTGCAAAGGATCTCAGCTTTGTGGTCTTGATTGGCGAGAAGACATCTACGTTGCCTTGGACTAGTCTATTTGTGATGTATTCCTGAACCTGCTCTTCGCCTGTCGCTTTCGCGCTGTCAATATCCGCTAGCGTATCAGATGGTGCGACAATCCCGGATGAAATACTCAATAGCTCCTCAGTCGGTTGCCATGGTGATCTCATACTGCATATTGTAGACCACTCTCTGGATCGCCTTCTCATCCTGCAGTTGTCTACAATTGGGTGGAATATGGGCTATATATATATATATATATATATTCGTATAGGTCACATGAGGTCTTTACAATGGAGCTGCATGAGACATGATACTAACCGTGTAGTATCTGCTGCTGTTGGATAGCGGCTACGTTGGGCCAAGGAGGCCATCTCTTGACACTAAGAAGACATGGCTGCGCGTTCCGGCTGGGATATAATCCACCGCTAAATTGCACCTAAATATGACAATGGCATAATGAATCGCCTTTCAATAGACATTGGTAGGACTGGCTACCTTTATTGCACACCGCCAATGTGTATATAGAAAATGTCGGGCAATGTGTGCGACCCCTCAGACTTAACCCAGTGTACACTCACCTCTGCTGAGTTATTCCACGCAGACCACCACTCGTCTTGCAATTTCGGTTAAGCGTCTGTTCGATGGCCTGGTCAGCAGCTACCGATGAAAATGGATGGTTGTCTTGTTGTTGCACAGTCCATTCACCAGGTTTTGTCATGTCTTTCCATGTGGTAGAGTGACTTTGTTCCAGCTGACTCATCTCCAGCCAGTACGCAGGAGCATATCTATGAAAGTGACTATATAAATGTACCATACATCAATCTACGGACCGCTAGTGAAGAAGTTATTATATCATGCAGACCTACTTAGACTCTAATCCAGAATTATCAATGGGTCGGTTCAGAATTAAAAACTTACCTAGAGTAGTTTGTTCGGTGGTAGGAAAAGAACCACGGCAACATGATTCGTAGAGCATTAAGATGCCCTTCCCAGTTGGATTCTCAGATTGCCCGAATAATGTTGAGAAGAATATGCACCAACTCCAGGTAAGTATTCCAGTATGTGAATGTCAGATTGCATTGCGACTGAGCTGCAATGTAGTCTTTAAAGGCTTGAGTGGATGTCACAGCGCGGTCAGGATCGATCTTACGGGAAGTTGTGTATGGTGATATTGAATCATTGAGCTGATCCTGATTTATATTCGACAGAGACTCATCAGACTGTCGGAGAAATTGCTGTATCTGTGCGCGTCGAAGAGCTTCGGACATGATCTTGTGCGTACGGATGGCTCTGTTATACATATGTCCATTCATGACCCCATTCAGTGAGCCTTGTGCAGCAAGTTCAGCTTCAATGACCAAATCCTCGAAACCAGACATTGTCATTCGCTTTCCTATGATCCCAAGGAAGCACATCGCAGTGTGAAATTCACCGAGTCTTACGAGACGACCTTGTAGTACTTTGCTACTCCAGCGAATCTGCTGCGCTTTTGCATAGATATCAAGGTCAAAAACTACCATGATTGCCGTAGCTCAAGACGATCACCCATTGCCACACACTCTTTAAAATATGCGTAACAGTTTGCATCTCTGTGGGTGGGGCCTCTATGACCGGCAGGTAGTGGATGAGCGACTTCGGGAGAGTAGTGGTTTGAAGCTGTCGGTGGAATTCTGACCAACTCGGTGGCTCACTATCCGGATGTGAACATAGCTCGCGCATTCCTGCGAGGATAAGGTCCTCTATATTATATAAATGGGTACATGTGTTACTCGAAGGAATCATGGCCGAAATGTGAGAGGGGCAGATCTTCCTTTTCTGATGGAATGGTTTGATCTCAGTCTCAGGGGCATGAAATGACCGTTGGCGGCGACGGACCATAGGTCGATCACTGGATTGCACTTCGCTTTCATTTGGGAGTTGTACAAGTATCCCATTCGTGTAGTGGATAGTTCCGCATCCGGTCAGAGTTTCGTCTGCAAAATCAATGTTGTCCAGTACCAGCATGACATGTGCTCCCTTGGTAACCCTTCTGGCACATCATGTGCACTAAAGAGTTGCTGGGATGCTATTGCTGTCTCTAGGCGAGATATAGTATCATAACTCGCCATATGACCAAACGCACTCAGCAGTTTTTGGAGATATGATGAGCCAGTCAAGTGTCTTACCGTCAAACCGAGCGCAATTTTGTGTTTGAACTGAACCTCGACCATGAAGGTACACAATATCTTGGCAGATCGACATGATTTTCTGACGAAGTGACGTCTCAGCCTCAGCATATCCCTTGGAAGGCAGTTCGTGTATTGCAGCAACAGTCAGAGCGACATGGTTAAAAAGTTGCGTGGGCACAAAGCTTTCTATTACAGTGTCTGTTAAGTCGCCAGAGCGCCGTGGCCAAGGCAGACTTGGCTTGTTATTAGACAGGCTGTTGCATAGAGCGATACCCGAGTATAACATGTCACGCGCAGGATGTAGCAACTGTGAGCTGGCAAGTCCTTGAGTAAATAAATTGTATTCAATTGAGGTCCCTGATGATGACTGAATCGCACCAAGATGAAGCTCGGCTCCAGTTCCAACTAGACGAATGTTGGTGCTGTGTACTACTGGGCTAAGATTTCTTCTGGCAGGTTTGTCGAAAACCAACTGCGGGTACAGGCCCTTTAGCTTATACTTTAGTTTATCCTCTTTGAAATAAAATGACACTTTCAAGGAGATGTGGGGTTAAAATAATTGTCATGTGAGACAATGATCGAGAATTTTCTGATCGCCCACTCATTTCAGTCTGTCTTACCGTTGAAGTTGAGTCTCAGCGGTTGAGCTCTCTGCATACTGCGCATTAAGGGTAGCCATCAAATCAGTAAGTCTAAAGCTGACTCCTCCAGCAATTATCTGACCTTGAATGACATCAGTGCAAAACTTCCCGAACACAGGTCCATCCTCACTAAAAAAATTACTACATGTCACTAAACAAGGACAATTGTGACCAAAGCAAGCTGTTGACATTCAATGTTTATAATATCCGGGTTTTAGATATACCTCAAATGTTATACTCCAGTTCCATGCCAATTGCAGATGGGTAAAGCCATCAGGTTGTTTCACATGGTAATTATGAAGTAGTATATATTTCACCATTAAAGCCAAATTGAATTAACTGTACCAGATGTGTATACCAGGACTCCAGTAAATATTTCACAGTCTGCCGCAGGGCGGCAAAGACCATGGAGTTCTAATGAAGTTACTGCCTAGGCAGGGTTGGTATAATGAAACCTGTGGTCAGGACCACTCTATCAGAACATCTGCTGATTCAGTGTGGAACATGACCTTAAAGTTTGGATGACGAGGCAAATTTTTTTGGCTGATCAAAATCAGCATGTCACGGATAGGAACAAAGGGCGGCATAATTAGGAACAAATGGCTACATGGGGGAAGCAAGGTCGGCAATGCAATCAATTTGTGCAAATGGATACAGCCCCATCAATATCATATAAACATATATTATGAGATGTACATGGTAGCCTACATATATGAAGGGTTGCAGCCCAAGAATACCAGCAACGACGTCATGTCTTACATGTAGTAGGGCAGTGGAGTATACAGTGTAGCACTACATGTACATGTAGTGTGTAAAAGTACCCCTGGTACCAGTGGTGTTTTGGCAGTTTCGGAAGCAGATCATTTCGTTCGAATTACTGTAGCAGAACCTGGCCATTGACAACCCATCCAATGGTATGTAGTCTTTTTAACAGAGTAGAGAACACTTGCGCTATATGTCAAAAAACTCATTTTACGATGCCAATGCACTACACTAGTTGTCAGAGATGGGGGGGGTGGAGTCTGAGGGCCCGGAAGCTGGGAGCATGTCTGGTTTTCAGATGGTGAAATGTGCATAGTTTTAAAACAGAATTAGGGGAAAAGATACAACTTGCCAAAACCCCAGTGGCTGGTACCAAAATAAAAAAAGTTGACTTATGTATGCACATTTTCCTGCGCCTCGTGCTCCCTGTTGGCATTGATGATAATTTGGGAGTTGCCGCACTCTATTCCAATAGCGTGCCTACTTTTATTCTTTTCTCTGCCGACATTTATTCCTGTCGCCTTTTGTACCTGTCTACTTTTATGCTGGTTACCTATTAATCGTAGTGATTTGTCGAATTGGATTGGTCAGGGATAGAGGGAGTGACTCCGTCTGTAGTCTTACTCTCAGTCTTAGTTAGTAGTTAGTCAGTGAAGTGACTCGGTAAGTGATGGCCAGTTACTGAGTTAGCGAGTCACTTATCAGCTGTCAGTCACTCAGCTGCATGTTTTTTCTCTGGGTGAATTGACGCTTCCTCCGATCCTTGTATCATAGTATGAGACCAGCGATTCGGATGGCCGAGCTAGGTCGGACCTGTTTTGTCCTTGGGGAGACAGCTACTCGAGTGTCTTGGCCGATATCTAAGGCAGGCCGGGTGCTCGCGCTAGAACACCGCCTCTGATCTCGGTACGGCGTGCTGAGATCAAAGGCGATGTTCTAGCGCGAGCCAGAGCATGCTGAAAGGTGCACCTTCAAATTCGGCCTTTTGAAGCAGGCACAAGTCTTCAAAGTGAACAGGTGTGCCTGATTTTTTTCTGTTAGTTGACATCTGAGGGCAGTGGGCTACCACATATGATGTACTCCTTACCCATCTGTTCTAAAACCATTCTCTGTGCTCTGTCCACCAAAAGCGATTATGTACTATGTAACAAAGATTGTACATCACAATGGGGAGGACCTGTATATATACAGCCAGTTGAATCGAACAGTAAGTGTATTTTACTCTTGTTTCACCTTCATTTAAGGTTTTCAGACAAACATAATTTCACTAAACCAAATGATGATAGAGCTCTGAGCCTTATGAACCAATGTGCGGAGAATGTTATGAAGGGCTTTGATGATATAATTCTGGGATATGGCCAGAGTGATGAATATAGTTTTGTATTTAAACGGAAAACGGAAACCTACAACAGAAGAGCCAGGTAGGACCCCCGTACTGCTACTGATTGCCTTTTGAACGGTAGAAGCTAGCCCCTTTTGTTCTGATTGATATAGAATTCCATTGAGCCAGTCCTTCGTTCTAAGGCATAATTGAACAGAATATTTTGATTGAAGAGGGTTGAATTTAGGGGTTGAGGTGTATGTATGTATCATGACATCTGACGCTATATCAGAACCCAATCAATTAATTGACTCCTGTTATCTTACAGTGCCATGTTTAAAAGGCTGACTTTTGCTCCTTTTATGAGTGAAAATCAGTTGGTAGATTCTGCTTCAGACGTTTGCAGTGTCTATGTGAACATTTGCAAATCCCGCTGATGAATACTGCTACACTTTTTACTCTATTCCTCTCACTATGTATATTTGTTTTGTAGCAAGCTGGCTTCAACAGTGGTGAGCCTCTTCACTTCCAATTACGTTTTCAACTGGAAAAAACATTTTCCCCAACAGTGTTTGCTCTATCCACCATCCTTTGACTCGAGGGTTGTTCTCTACCCCACTACAAGGAACTTACGGGACTACTTTAGCTGGAGACAAGTGGACTGTGAGTCTATCTAGGTTTTACGGTTTCTGACTCTACATGACTGAATGTCACCTTCGGATGTCACAAACCTCTTTCTGGTTTCTAAATTACTTTAGAAGCCTGTAAGCCTCATGTAACATACCACTGTCACACTGGTGGTTGCCTGCCATCTCACCATACTCTGGATAATTCTATAGGTCACATAAACAATCTGTATAACACGTGTTTCTGGAAGTTGGTACTGGAGGCTGGATTGGACAGGCAGGCTGCGGAGGCTCGGCTCAAGGTTTGTTTCAACTCGACTTCCAACTAGCCAAAAAAACTGTCTCACTCACCGAACATAACACCAATGATGGCCCCCTCCCTTGTGGTCAATAATATGAATCAGCAATTGCCAATCTCAAGGTCAACCAAACTCATTCGCTTGTGATGTCATGAATAGAAGTAACGTATACGCAGGAATTGCTACAATTATGTCATGAGTTGCCTTTTCTTTATATTAAAGGGGCTAAGCCATGACCAGAAGTGTCTTCACTTGTTTTCAACTTCTGAAGCCTACCAAGAACAAATGGGCCCAGTACCCAGCTCAAATGAAAGCTTAGATATAACCCTATCCATTGTGCATACTTAGAGCCCTCGGCAACACACGTCAGACCGTCAACCCAACAGAATTGGCCCCGAGATAAGAAATTAACACAGAACTGTTGGTGTTTGTATTGATTTCTCGGCTTGTGCGTTGATGGTTGGAAAGATCTCTTGCAGGTGGATACTAGACTTGTAGTTACGTCTAAATAGACAAAATGTGCAACAAAAATATAGAAATAGGGTTTCAGAGTGGAGTTTTTTAACCTCTGTCAGCGACCGCTGGTGGCATTATTACACAGCGATAGAGGCCTGAACGCAACGACCTCTTTTAGGGCAAGGCAAAACTCAGCAATGCACTTCTTATAACTTCAGCTTTCTCCAATATTAGGTGCATTTGTATGCTCCCGGCCGAAATTTCTGAAAAAGTTTTGATCGCGGTGAGGAAGCGCAGTTGAGTTCAGGATGGATTTTGATTGGATCAGAGTTGTTCATTCTCAACTTTAACTCATTGGTTAGAGCCGAACAATCGTTCGCGATTCGTTGTCACAACGTAGCAATCAAGTCTCTTTGCAGTAACCTTGACATTTGCCTAAACTACTAGGCTAACGCCTACTTTCAGTTGCGAAATTCTCTTCGTGTGCTTTCGGTCGCAGATCGCGACCAAAAGTGAACGACGCTCTTTCGCAGTTTAGCAGAAATGGATTTCGGTGGCGAAAAACCGAGCACGCGAATGCACCTAATACGTTCAATTTCAAATTCTACTCGATGTTATGAGGGAGTAAAGATCATTAGGTTACTAGGTTTTCGTAATTCTATCCTATTTTCTTTCTATTTACCCCATTCGGACGTGATTATTCAAGTGACCTTTGTACTGCCAACTGTTTACCAATTCAGATATTCGTATCCATGCTGTTGTTGACTGTGGAAACTGCCATGGAGATTCCACTTGTCTGTTTGTTTACTGGTTGCCTGCTATCTAGATTTTTCGATTTATTGGTCTCTTATATTGCAGGTTACCGACTCGGCTCTGAAAAATGAGATGCTGTTCTCAGAATTTAATGTTAACTATAACAATGAGAGGGAGATCTTTAAGAAGGGTACTGTCCTCTACAGAGAACCGGTAAGCACAAATCTCTCACTCATCAAGTCATCCATATCAAATACATCTTAAGCAAAATTTTATGATCCTACATATGATGGTTTTACATGAAATGAGCGGTAGAAGCTAGGCTATACGGGGGCTCATACTCACAACAGAGATCCAGCATGACCGGAAATTGAACCCAGGTTCTCCAAGAGTTGCTCGCCCGGTGTTTCAACGCTGGCCTAATATCGGGATCAGGCGGGCATATGTGGTCTGATGAAACTGAAGCCCAAAAGTCCTGATACGCATCTGATAACAATGCGGCGTGGCTTCAGACAGGCGCAATCATGTGTTGGGGTGTCACGTGCTTGCCGCGCATTATAATCACTCGCAGACTCTTGCGAATGATTCAGCAACATGAACATGCGTTTCTATGAACTTTTCCGGGCTGTCCTCGTTATTTGTAATCATTATGTTACTGTGCACTGTCAAATGTTGTTCCTCTATATCAGTTATGTACAAAGTAACCAGCTACCAACCTGGCCATTCACTCCCACTAAAAAATTTTCCTTAGTCTGCATGCGAGATTTTTATCTTTATATGTAATCCATGCGGTGTAATCTTTACTGATGGGAAGACTCCGGAAACTAGCCTCTATTCAATCAGCATTGTAGCAATTTTGATTAGATTTGTTGTTACACCAGGCGCATCTGAAGCCACTCATGCTGGTTTCAAACAGCCGTGCTTTTGGCCCGGGCTTTTGGCTCAGTCTAACATCAGAGACTCCTCACTTCTGCCGAGCCTGGCCGAGTAGCACGGGTGCGGAGCCTTTGATGTTAGGCCGAACCAAAAGCCCGAGCCAAAAGCACGCCTGGCCTGAGCCAAAAGCACGCCTGGCCCGAGCCAAAAGCGCGGCGTTTGAAACCAGCATCAGATTTGTATCTGGTTCTCACAATTAGTTTCTGGTTTTTTGCCCAATCTTGAGCGCTGCAACTCCCCCTGCGGCTCACTTCAGATGGGTGCATTTTGCAGAAGGAGTGTCTGGCGAAGCCATGCAAAGTCAGATTTGCCAGACCACATACACCTGTCTGATATCAGTATAACTGATTATCCCTATGCACTTACCTATTCATGTGAACTCACTGTATCATTTATTAGATATCTACTGTGAATGAATCAGGCGATAGAAAGGGTAGTTCTACTAAAGGTGGTAGTGTAATAACCGCAGCGCATGTGGATATCATCAAGGCTGCTTTCTGGAAGGATCATCCAACCATTCTTGGTCCTGACAGTAATATTGAAGGTGACTGATGTATTATGATTTATTTCGAATTTATTTTATGGTGCCCCTGGTAATATCTGCCACCTCATTGCATTGATTTACTGGACCCTAAAGGCAGAGATTGATTTTTTGTATTCACCTTTGGGCCAATGTTTTTCATCTCGTGTTTCAGTCCAGGCCGCGCAAGACTGCATGAAAAGGCTTGCCCTACCACCGGAGATAAGTCAATTGTCCATTGTCTAATGCTAATATACAAAGGTTTTCTGCCTAAGCTTAGGCAAATAAATTTTATAAAAGCTTTCATTATTATATCATCTTGAATAACACATTCATGAAATAACCCTGGCATACAAGCGATATCAGAATATAGCAAAATGCTGGAGGCAATAGCGGCACTTGTGGTCACTGCTCTGCTACTGGTATTCAGTGAATGGTATCTAGCATCTAATGAGCTTGCAGAACTTCCTGGGCCACGCTTTAAATTACCACTTATCGGAGATTTACTCTATCTGGGACGAAAGCCCCATGAAACACTCAGCACTTGGTCACATCACTATGGCAGTGTGTTTAGGTAAGACGATAGACATTATCATACTTGGCTGGAAAGTCATGGCTAGTCACCAACGACTCATCGCTTTCATTCAATCTAGGCTACTGGACTAGTTTTTGGTCCATGGATGTATTGGCATCTTTGCCTACATGCGGTTGAGTGTTGGTCATGAGAGTTCAATTCACATGCCAGTATTATTGTATTTACTGAGTTAGTGGGAGAAAGAAATCTGCTCTCTCTTTAAGTAGACGCTTTAGCATACATGATAGGTGTAAAACAGGCGATCACAATAACATCGCATACCACAACCAAATCAGGTTATTATCCTAGTTTTTGTTTCCATAGAATCTCAATGGGAGCCAGAAACGTTGTGGTTGTGAATTCAGGACCCATCATTCGGTCCGTCAGCAGTAATCACTACTGTTCAGGTCGCCCTAAATTGCCAAGCTGGGGACCAATTACTAGATACTTTCCATTCGCCTCTCCTCCCACTGCACTCTACTTTCGGAAGACATGTCTGAGAGCACTGAGTCTCTGCAACCTGGCCGAGCTGCCTGCTATTATAGACAAACACTGTGAGGATATAGCCGATGCTCTGCTGGCTGATAGGAGCATGGATATCCAAAGAGCAGTTTACACAAGAGTTGGGCATGTTATACATTGGTTGTGCTTTGCCACTGACTCTACGGATGGTAAGGAGTTGGATACTCTGATATCGGGTATTGATGGCTTTGTGGAGAGTGTAGAATCTGTTAACATGGTGGATGCCATACCTATTCTACTGAAGATTATTCCATCACTGCGTCGGTCTTATGACGATTATCTACGGAGCGTTAAGCTGGTGGATGGACTAGTTGATAAACAGATAAAGGTGAGGTTTTTCTCATATGGAATCCTCAGCGTTATGGGGAACCTGCTGGGTTAGATGCTAGTTTTTTCACCAGTTACGGCTTAGCATGGAACACCACAACTGGGTCAGCAACTCAGTATCAGTGCTCCGTTTCATAGTGAGGTTTGTTTTTTGTTTTGGGCTCTAGGATTAGGATATGAGGAGCTCACACTCACAACGGGAGCCCGCTATGACCGACATTCGAACCCAGGTTCTCACAAGGATTAGCCCAGTTCTCTACCACTGAGTTATCCCTGGGTTGTGCTAAATACTGAGCAAGTATAAAGAACAAGCTATAAAAATAAATGCGGTTACCAGGTTCATCCAAGAAAGATGTGTAAATCGAACTAATTTTCTTAAATATGTGTAGGAATGAACTGGTCCCTACAGCAAACATTCCTGCTTATTGATGCTGTTGGTAATACTGTAGTGAAATTATCAAAAGCAAATATGAATATAACTAGGAAGCATCCTGAAAACATGATAAAAGTCATATTAATATTCCAGCCTTTGGTGACTCGCATTGGTTCCCCTCTAGTCTATATTTCTGTAGACGTTTGACACAGCCTGTAATAGATCCTGTCTACTCCAATCTTTGCTCAAAGCGGAGAAGAGCATGAAGGAAGGTTTTTTGGATAAAAATGGAAATGTTGTTACAGTGGCCCCACATAGAATCTTGGAACAAACTGGGGTATGTAAAACTAAAAGATTGTTTCGGTGATACTCTCTCGTTTTCTTGTATAATCTCTTCAGAGTTTCAGTCGCTAAATACCGGTTAGGTTGCCTATTACGGTTTAACATTGAGCACCATAAGTGGATGAGGGTCAATATTCTATAGCTCATGAGAAGACTTGCTTCTTTGCTCTTGAGCTAAGATTGGTCTAAGGTGCTCACCCTCATAATAGAACCTCGCCATGACCAGCGCCTCAGCCCGGGCTCTTGATCCAACTGTTCTATAGCTAATGAGCTATCCCGCTGTCCAATGTTACACCGATGGTATATAGATTTCAAAAGAACATATCTACAGCTGAAATCTTTATTTCAGGGAATTATAGGAGCTGGACTAGAGACTACATCCACAACTATCAACTGGTGCCTGCTGTTACTAGCCAAGCTACCACAAACTCAAACAGAAATTTATTCTGAGATAGAGACCATGGTAGGAGATGAGAAGATCACAGCAGAACATAGAACGGACCTTGTGCTACTGGAGGCATTTATATTGGAAGTGCTAAGGTGCGGTATTGTAGTGCCTCATTTCACAAAAGAAGACTAATAAGGGTCGAATTCCCATGGGCAAGTTGGACTTTTACTTGGCATGGTACAAACTGCACAGTAAGAATGAATGCAATAAAATTTGTAATACACTGAGTTAGATTGACTGACCCCCAACCTCTCCAGATCATCCATTCAGTCTTTTAGCTTGTGCTTCACACTGAATCAGCGGGCAATTTAGTAGAGTGGAGCTGGCTGAGGGCATAGTGAACTTCCACCAATACCAACCCTGCCCACACAGCAACTTCGTGGCACAATATTGTCAGAATAAAAAGATGACTCTCACCGGTCCTTTTCCTTTATAGATAATTCACATTGCATAAGCTCATTGGTGCATGTTTTGACTTTCATATGCTTTGGCACACTTTTGTATTGCAGGTTTATCACACCGGTACCCTTTGCGATCCCGCACAGCACAGTTTGCGAAGTTGATATCGAAGGCAAGCACATCCCCGCAGAAACTTTTCTGTTACTAAATCTATGGTCAGCAAATCATGATGCTGCAACTTGGAAGGACCCAATGAGGTTTGACCATAAGCGATTTTTGAAGCCTACTGGAAAGTTATGCCAAAAAACCGCTGAACAGGTTATTTCTTTTGGTGCTGGTATTCGACGATGTATCGGAGAGAAGCTGGCAAGACTGGAAATTTTTCTTTTTGTGGCTAATATTCTAAAGAGGTGCCAACTGCGACTCGCTGCGGATAGCAAGGACATTGATGAGAGAGACTGTAAACAAGGTCTTACTTTGAGGCCACTGCCATTCAACCTTCATGCTACTGCCAGATAACATTAATTGGTAGATTCCTTTTGGTGCCATGATAGTCTCACGATCAATTCTTTGTGCATCATACTTTTGTGAAAGTAATAACTCATTGTGTAAATTTCAAGTAAGCATTTAATCACAAACATTAGATTTTTTTAAATACAGCTACATTCCTAAAAGTCTGCCGTTATAAAGAGTCCTGACTATATTGCTTAAGAACGATGAGTTAGTCATGTGATAGTCATATGACTAGAATGATCGGGCATTCACTCTAGCGAATGACTACAATGACTGAAGGTCTGTAGAGTGATTGTGATTAGTAGTGGGATGTAGAAAATTGTTGTAGAAAGTTACTCTTCCTCCTCCTCAGCGGTACGGCTGCTACTATATCGGGAAGTAGACTTGAAAGAATAGCTGCTGCCGCCCTACAAGTTGACAGGTTTATATTAGGATGGCACCCAACGGGTTCAGTGACCTAAATATGGAGTTAGACAGACTTTACAACAAAGGAATTATCACTCAAGACCTCTGGAGAGTAATTGATAGCGCCATGCAAATCAGAGAAGCGCCAAAACATAGAATTTAAACCATCAATCCCCAATCAGACCCTATTCTGTAAGGCTATCCAGCTTCACAGTTAGTGTACATTTTGATTTTACAAGCTGGTTGGTGGCAACTGCAACATGTAGTACAGTAACGGTAACAGTAACGGTAACAGTTTCATGCCTGAAATTACCATCTAGTCGGTCTCCTCAGTAGAGGACTGAACAACTGTTCTTCGTGTTACTTTAGTGGTGACCATCTAAACAAATCAAAATAGAGGACTGAAGTGAATAGACTGTTGTATGCCCGCTGTTTTGCTTGAGATCAAATAGAAGCCAGAATGTGTTGGTGTCTATATTGCATGCATAGCCCATCTAGGCTTTATTTTAACCAGTCTCTGCCCAACACCAGGAGGTGGTCAATGTCAGCCGACATATGATGAATGAGCATTGATATATTAGCGGTCACCCTCCACCTCTTTTCCATTCTGGTCAGACGGGATTCACTGTTCGCACTATGAAAATTTGACTGTGCATGATATACTTACTCCTGGAGCGCCACCCATGCCGCCAACGGAGGCACGACCGATGCTCATGCTTGTGCGGCTCTTGCTCCTGAAGCGGGCCATGTTGGTCTCAGCCTCATCAGCTCGAGACTCTGCCTCTTCAAGCTCATGTTGAACCTTACGGTACTTGGCAAGGTTCACAGCAGCGATCTCCTCCTGTGATATTCATAGATGCATTTAAAATACAGGATATTGGGACATACAGTACCATATTTACTGTCACACAATTAGAAGATGCAGGCCCAAAATATTCAAATAAGAACCGCTGACCACATCATTGAACGATGCCCCTCCTTCCACCCACTGAAAGGGACTGACCCCAATGATGTGGAGCAGGACCCCAAGGTTGAAGACTGGCCTCACCTACTGCTGCTGCGCATGAAGTTGGTGTAAACCCGTCATAAAATAGAAGATTTTGGTGTTTTATATACTCACGGCTTCCTCTACTTGTCTCTTGTATGTCTTGATCTTCTGTTGGAGCTGATCAATGAGAGCGGTCAGTCGGTCCTGTCCATTCTTATCTTCCTCAGCTGCCAGCTGAAGTTCCTTGAGGCGACGCTCAGCACGGCGGGAGTTCTTTACATCCTCGTTGCGTCTTCGTGTCTCGGCCTCCAACTCAGCCTCAAGCTGACGAATCTGTGCAACACATATATATGGTTGTATTTTAGCTATAGCACAAGGTCAACAAAGCAGATAGAAACTGGTGGCGGTACCGTGGACAAACATGAATTCGTAATCCCGAATATATGCGTGTGCTGTATAGTCAAATGCATGATTTAGTCTAATCTTTTGGATGGTTCCCCTTCTACTCACCCTCTCCTCCATCTTCTGCAGCTGTCTCTTTCCACCCTTCATGGCATTAGCCTCGGCTTCTTCTAGACGAGCAGCCAAGTCTCTCTGTGAGTTCTCCAGGTTCTTCCTCAGCTTGTCAAGATGCATGGCATGATCTTGCTCATTTCTCAGCTCTTCAGCGAGGCGGGCTGCATCAGCTGCGGCCTGCTTCGCCCTCTCTTCAGCGACTCTAATTTCATTGGTAGCCTCCTCAAGATCGGCATTCATGGCTGACAGGTCACCTTCCAGCTTTCTCTTCTGTGAGGCGAGCTGTGAGTTGTTAGCGGACAGCTCATTCACTCGATCAGCAGCCTCCATCAGTTCGGCTTCGGCTCCCTTCCTGCCTCTCTCTGCCTGCTCCAGGATAGTTCTTACCTCCTCGAGTTCACTATTCAGCATGACTGAGCGACGCTCAGATAGAGAGTGCTGTTCCCTCATTTCCTCACGCTGTCTCACTTCCTCCTCCATCGCTGTCTGCACCTCCTTCAGCTCCTGCTGCATTCTCTTCAGGGCCTTCTCTGTATCAGCGCGACCGCGGTTGGACATATCCAATTGTACTTCGAGTTCATTGATATCTTGCTCCATCTTCTTCTTGAGTCGGATAAGCTCAGAACGACCCTTGGTTTCAGCATCCAGTGTAGCCTGCATGGACTCGAGAGCTCGAGCATGATTGCGTCTTGTGTTCTCGAATTCCTCATCCTTCTCCTGTAGTCGTCGATCAATCTCTGAACGAATGGTGGTCATCTCCATGGTGAGTCGCATGACCTTGCTCTCTTCATTCTCCAAAGAAGCTTCGGCCTCCTCGAGCGCTGCCTGCAGCTCTTCCTTCTCCTTCTCAAGACGGCGTCTGACCTTGTCCATTTCATGTACGTTACGTCCTCCCTCGTTCATCTGCTCCGTGAGGTCATTGATCTCATCGCTGAGTCCTCTGTTTTCACGTCTGAGTCCTTCGATCACATCTTCAGTCTCTTCCAGTGAAGCCTTCATTCTGAAGATCTCGGTGTTATAAGAACGAGATTCACGCTGGGCTGTCTCAATGTCAGACTGAGCAGTTCGGTACTTGGCCTCCCACTCGGCAATGATACGATCGAACTGCTTCTGTTTCTTCTCAAGAGCAACTGAAGCACCTTGTGAGCGCTCCACTTCCATCATCATGTCTTCCAGTTCCATGGCCATTCTCTGCTTAGCCTTCTCCAGTTGGCTGCACTTAGCAGTTGATGACTCAAGAGCCTCTTCCATCTCCATGATGCGAGCAGTCAGTTTCCTCTTGATCTCTTCGGTCTCCTCTGACCTGCCAAATTCTCCAGAGTTGATTCTGGCCTGCAGGGTTTGGAGCTCTCCCATGATTTTGGCATTCTGGCGCTGCATGTCAGCCTTGCCCTCCGCTTCCTCCTCAATCTGCTCACGCAGAGTGTCATTGTCGGCTTGCAAACCCCTCAATTCATTTTGAAGTTTAGCCCGTCCGCGAGATTCATCTTCCAATGAGCGCTTGGCCTCTTCTAGTTCAGCCATGAGACGAGATTTAAGCTGTAAAAGAAACTCACAGTAATTGCCTGTTCAAACTATGAAGCAACAGGATCACCAGTAAATACTTTTATATAACTGTAGGCTTGTAGTTTTTGACTCACTTTGTTCAGTGATCCAAGCTGACTTTCAGCTTCCTCAAGCTGATGAGACAGTTCGGAACCCTCCTGGCTCATTCTGCTCTTATGGCTGTTGAGCTCGCTAATGGCACGCTGCTGCTCATCCATACGGCTCTGGAACTCTGCCAGTTGAGCTTCGTGCTGCTTGCACATCTTTTCTGCGTTCATCTATGTGATGAGAAAATAAAGTGATGGTAGGAGATAGGAGATTATTGATCAAATCCATGCAGGGGAAAGAATTTTTCAATGAGCACTCTTCATATAGAAACAGAAATTGAAGCAAATGTGTTGATTTTTCTTTGACTGGCGAGTAGGAATACGGAAAGATTTGATGATACAGTGTAGTGGATGCAATAATAATCAGTGAATTTTATTTTTTCCATCAAACCTTGCTACCTTGGATCGTTCTAAATGCTCATGAGCCCTAAGAAGGTCATCATATTCATCCAGCATTTTTGTTCGGTCTTGTTCGAGCCTGTATAATGAGAACAAATATATACCTTATGCTTAGTTACAGATTCAAGACTAGATGTAAGTTCGTCAAATTCAGCCTTAAGTTGGCTTCTTTCCTTTTCACTCCTGAAATGGAATTATATTGTTTAAACTGCATTCAGATATTAGAGAAGATCCCTCTCATGCAAAAGCAGAATTAGCCACATCATTTTGGCCAATGAAAGTACCAGAAATTATCATGAGATTCATTGATCATATGAAACTGATTTTGTGATAATAGTGAATTTATTGGAGTCATCCCCCACTTCCCATCACATGAGATCTTTCTTACTTCTGCTTAGCCTTGTTGACTTGGTCAAGCTGGTCACTCAGCTCATTGACAGCGTCCTGCTGCTTCTTTCTCAGGGAGGCAGCGACAGCTTCGTGTTGCATGGCCTGCTCCTCGAGGTCACGTCTCAGCTTCAGCAGCTCAGCTTCTCTCTTCTTGTTCAGCTCCATCTGAAGGTTAAAAAATGAACATTGCAATTGAAGTGCAACATGAAGCTATGGAATTTCCCTCCTCTAGGCATTTTTATGAGTTAGCGGCCCAAGGCTACCATACAGTTTGCAGATTTTTAAAGGGTAGGCTGTATAGATGAAGTTATCTATAAAGAACCTTCTTTCCACCTTATTTTATCGCTGTCAATTATCATGCACGGTGACCAAATTTGGGTCACTAATATAATCGGCGTCATCATATCCAACTCTGGACAGGATGCTGCTGGTGAGGTGATATTTCACTGAATTTCGCAAAAGCAAATAGATTTGATTTTGTTTTCTGAGCTGTCAGCTCAGGATCTTTGAATAAATGAAAACCCACCTGAGCTGCTGTAGCTCCCCCAGCCTCATCCAGTCGGTCGGCCAGCTCCTCGAGCTCCATCTGAGCCTCGTTTCGCTGCTTCTCAACCTTAGCTCTGGCGCTTCGCTCAGCTTCCAGCTCCTCCTCCAATTCCTCAATACGAGCCTAAGGATGGAATGACCACATTAGACAAACGTCTCACTAACTCGTAAGAATATATGGCGTGGCAGTAAAAGTGCGAGTAATAGACATACTTCCATGATACCCCGTCGACCTCTTGGAATGTCCTCTTCTTCTCTGCTGTGTTGGATTGCATTTTTACTTTTCCTCGATAGCTGTGAACTTATGTATACATTGGGAGCCGGAAGAGAACGACGGTTATAGCTTTGAGGTACAGAATCGTCTCTTCCATGAGGGGAATACTCCCGACGAGGAAGTGTTGGTGAAAAATCAGCTTGACTGAGGTCAAGTTCATTTACACTACTGCTTGTCATTCCTGAAGAGCTTTTGTATCCTGTGTCATGGTTCACGGATTCCAAATCAACTGGCTTATCCAGAGACAGTTTGTCGAATGATTGATCGAGTGATTTTTCTCTCGTGGAATCAGTTTGGTAATCCTCTGCGCTTATGCGACTGTCAGAGCTTTCCAATGATGTTGCGTCTGCCATGGTGTTCATTGAAATGCATGTATGATTCGTTCCAATATTAACTGGAGAACAAAGTCAAACTAATTACCTAATATAGCTACATCAATTTAGTCAGGATGGCAAGCTATCTAATTGGTAGGCTTAGTAGCAATGTTAGCAGTGTCACTGACTCACGCATTCTTTATCGTTTATGAGTTTGTAATACTATCAATGTATGTGTGTTTATTAGCGATTTACACTTTTAAACCGGAACCGAAATGAAATACTATGTATGTGCATACAACTCCAAATATTTTTTATTGTTCCTGATTGGTCACATCTCTGTGAGTCAGGTCAGACCCATAAAATATTCCATGGTCAGATCAGTACGCACGAATTAGATGATACTCCGGCCATTCAAGTCAATGTTAAGTAGCCCTGAACTTGATAGCGTGTTAACTCAACGGCCAGAGCGCTGGGCTCAAAAAAAAATGTTGAGCACCCACTGTAAGAATGACCTCCTTACATAATTTCTAGCTCCTACATCCTAATGCACTGGCTTAAGATGGCAAAGGGCCGAAGTAGAAAGAAAAAAGCAAAGTGCTTATAATTCCTACCTGCAGCTCCTTGATTTTCTTCTGCAGCATGGCGATTTGGTTGGCATCATCCTCGAGTCGGTTGTTTAGAGAATTGATCTCCTGGTCCCTCTTTCGCACATTCTCCTCGAGGCTACGCTTCACTCTCTCAAGGTCATCGACGGTTTCCTGGGTCATCTTAAGATCCTGTTCGACCTTACGCTTGGCTTTCTCAACATCAGCGCGAACCTTCTTCTCTCTCTCCAGGTTATCTTCGAGCTAAAACAAAGAAAATGAGAGATTGAGTTATATCTCAATCAAACACCTGGGCATGTAACTCCTATAACTATACTTTAGATGATGCTATGCAGCCAATTTTCACAGGTAGACATAATGATCCTCAAACATACTATAAGAAATCAGTCTGGCCTCAGAGAACACCACCCTTGACATGGAAGTTATCACAGCGTACCTCATCGAGATTAGCCTCTAGCTTCTGCTTGGTCTTCTGCAGATGGTTAACCTTGTCTTCCTCAGCCTGCAGCTGCTCGCTGAGCTGCTTGTTAGCTTCCTCTGCATTCTTCTTCTCCTTGGTGAGTTTTGCAATCTGAGTATCCAGCTGCTGCATTTCGCCCTGTAGGGTGCTTATCTGCTGGTCTCGGTTCTGCTTCTCAGACTCCGCCTGGAATTTAGACAGTTTAAGAATTACTTTTAAAAATTACGCGTAAATATATAGTCTGATATAAGTCTGATAGAAAGATCTTTAGCTTCAATGATGAGCATTTAATCAGCGCACCTTGGAAAGACTCTGCTCAAGGTCCTCCACATCCTGTCGGAGGTCATTGATCTCTCCGTCCATCTTCCTCTTGGCGGTCTCGAGGTCAGCGTTGGCATCCTCCTCGTCCATCAGACGTTCCTCCATCTCCTTCAGCTGGCCTTCCAAGTCAGCCTTCTGGGTGATCAAACCTGTCAAAATACAAATTGATGCTATCTGTATCAAAGCGCGGTGCGAGCGTACACTATTGGTACAGAATAGAGCAAGGGGAAGATGACTCTATGTGTTGGGGCAGCTCCATGTCGTATAGTTCTGCTAACCAAAGTAGGCCCACTCAAACGTTTAGAGCCACTGGTCTATTGTTTGACTTAGGTCATTGTTGTGATTACTATCACCTTTATTAAGAGTTTTGTTACCATGGTGCACCGTGATCTAATGCACTGTAATGACTTCAATACTACGACAGTTACTCACCAGCCATCTTCTCATCAGCCTCAGCAGACTGCTCATCAAGAGCCTGAACCTCAAGGCTGAGGTCATTCTTGCTCTTCAGCAGTTCCACATTCTGCTCTTCCAGCTCCTTAAAGCGAGCCTGGAAAAAGGAAGATGCATCACAGTCTCACACTCAGTCCTAGTGCTCGAATAGCGAGCTTGACTATCAATGTTATATAGTTACAATGTGCTGGAATAACTAGCTATAAGGATGGGCATGGAGGTAGGAGGTGAGTTGATAGTCCGGAGGAATCGTCAGTTATGTCTCAGTAATAAAGAAGACATGTTCATTTTAAGAAAAAATTCACCTGCATTCAACTTCCCATTTCATAGTATCTACATGTACCATGCTTTCAGTAGATATTTTGTGCTCATACCTGCAGCTTCTCAAGCTCTTCCTTAGTCTTAGCCCATTCCTCTTCCTTCTTCCTCATCTCATCCTCAGCACGAGCGATGTTAAGCAGAGGCTTGACACGGATGTACAGCTTCCACCACTGCCAGTTCCTATATGAGGAGAATAGAGTGTTTTAGGGATAGCTCAGTGGTAGATCGCTGGACATGCAATCACATGAACCTAGTTTCTCACCAAGGGTTTTTGACCTAGAATATACCATGTGAGAAGCGGGAGATCACACTCACTCAAAACTCAAAAACACAGGAGAGGAGACGGGTGTTGCCAAGCTGTTATAAGCCCTAGCTACGACATGAGGAAGGTGATGCAATACAGCCTCTGTCCTCTGGTCCACCTGACATGACAATCAACTATAAGACCAAACAAACCAGTATAAGCGTGCTAGGAACGTTTTATCCTTTTTTCAAATTACACCACATCGGTATATATCCCTCGGCAGTGTGGCTCGTAAGGGAAGACGGGCTTATCTTGTGCTACACGGATTACATTACTAAGCCAATGGCTTGTTTTCAGCATGAAATTAAATACGGATCAACCGGTTTAAAGGTGAATGTGTTACCAATTAGCCACCGCCTCTCATGGCTAACTAACCTGAGCAGCAGCCATTTCCTGATGTTTCTCTGGATGATGGAGAGAGCAACACGCTGATCTTGCAGCTTCTTGTAGTTCTTCCTCATCAGATATCCTCTGATGAAGGCCTGGAACCTGGAGACAATCTTAGTCAGAGCCTCATCTCTCATGTCCTCAAGCATACCTGAAAGAGAGTAAAACTGTAGATGTGAATTGATTCGATTAGTAAACTATGAAGCTTCACTCAATCACATTCGCGTAGTAGGAATTGGTGACGGATTGAATAGTAACATTCATGGTTCTTTCCTACATTCTGTGATTATCCGTGACATTTATGTCACGGAGTTATCTTGTCTTGGTGTGGTTCGAGTTACAGGTGACAGAAATTGACTTCCTGAGTCACTTCAACCCAGCGTTTTTTGGCGTGAGTCATTAAGAGACTTTCTGCTTGCACCCAAACGTCCAATAGAGAAGGCACCAGTTACTTCAAGGATGGGCCTCCCGCGAGAGTGTGGGAATCTAACCAGGGACCCCGAGTCTACGGCCTAATACTCTATCTACTAAGCTATTATTTCACCAACTGTGGCAATTGTGACAGACTTACCGAGCACTCCTGCCTTGAAAAAGACCTTGGTTGTACCAAGACGGTACTCATTGGTGTCAAGATTGAGAGCAGTCAGTACCTTCTCAGCTACTACCTTACCATCAGTGAAACCCTGCGGTACAGCATTTGGGGCCAGAATCGTGTACCTGCAAATATCAGAGAGAATGTTGGAATGAGCTCCTCACGGATTGGCTAACTCCAACAAGCCTCTGGCTTAGGAGCTCTGTTAACTAGATTGACCCAGTCCCTGAATAGAAGAGAAATTATGGTAAAACATTGTGGACTCAAAAAGATGACATCCACAGATACAGTGAGAGTCCAAAAGATACGAGAGTCTTTTTGTGGATGTATTGATTTCGTAAGTGTGGAGAAGCCTATGTCACATGTGTATGTATGTGTACACCCCACATACCTCTGTTTGAACTCAGAGTAGACAATCCTGTTAGGAAATCCCTTTCGGCAGATACGAATACCTTCCAGCACACCATTACACTGCAGCTGGTTGAGTACAAGGGCAGCGTCGATAACACCTGAAATAAGGTTTTTATTTTCCTATAATCTGTTTCAGCTCAACTGATTTCTGTGAGGCTGTGGTTCTTTTGTCCATGAATCTATTTAATTTGGGTCCACAAATGAAAAACCTTTTCTGCGCCAAATCAAGATTAGCAAGTCACATGATAAAAGCAGATCCAAGATCTATAGACAGACATTAGACCCATGGTTCATGACATGCAAATTTCTTTCTCTAAACCTAAATAGTTTTGAGGAAGTTGAAGTCACCTGCTTCCTTGTTCTCATTAGGGATGATGCAGCGGATAAAGTGAGGCATGGTGCTTCTCAGGGTGGTCATCAGTTTGTGCAGAGACTCCTACATGCACACAGGTTAGTTGGCAGGCAAGTGACAACAGGTAAATGTTATAGAGTGTAAAAACATGCGAAGAAGTACGTGTGCATCAATCATACATGGAGTCACAATTTTCGTTAACGATGAATCCATTCAAACTGCAAGAAAGGGGTGTGGTTACAGACAGACAATGGTTATGTTTCTAGCATATGCCACCCTGAAATGTTTAGTATGGGAAGTGTCACACTGGTTAAATGAAGACAGGTTACAGAGGTGCATAGCCAGCCAGGCACGTTTGGCATGGTGTACCTGCTTGCTTCTCCTCATTGGGGATAATGCAACGGATGAAGTGGGGACAGGTTCGGTGCAAGTTGATCATCAACTTGTTCAGGGATTCCTGTAAATGGGAAGGTACGCCGAGGTAAATTAATTGGGGAGAATGAACACGCTTGAAGAGCTGGGTGAAAGTGATAACTCCGCATATTTTTTTTTACTCAAGCAGTAGTTTAGTTCATAGTGAGTAATTGTCTCGATAATCCTTCTCTATAGATTCAATTGAGAAAAGAAAGAATACCTTGTGGGCATTAGAGATGGTCTGGAAGGCACCTCCCTTCTTTCTTTTACCACTCTTATCTCCACCCTTATCTAAAAAAACACCAAGTTCCTGTGGAGGTAACACATTCTTATTATGTGTATGGACATCATTGTGTGGTATAATAAAAACATAGAGTAAGATCTGGTCTTACAGACTACCTGTACCTCCACCAGAAGTGTCTCTGAAGAGATGAGCTACCAGGTGCTCCTTAGATTCCCTAAGCAGTGTCACAATGCAGTCCTGAATTGGATCCTTGTTCTTCTCAAGCCATCCGGTGATGGAGTAATGCACAGTACCGGCGTAGTGCTTCAGTTCAAAGTGTGCCTCACGCCCCTTAACAGGTTTAGGCTTGCTGAAGTTTGGTGACTTGCCAAGATGGTTGGTGTATAGCTTCTCCTTGAAGGTATCATCAGAGGCTTTGGGGACGATACACTCCTCCTCCAGAATGGAGAGGATACCCATCGGCTGCAATCATATTACATTAATTTTTAGTTACCGAACATCGGGAGGGGGCAGAGAGGAAGGGGTAAATGGTAAAGAAATGAAAAAGTCTAGGATATAAAACCAATGTGCTATAGAAATGATTTACTGTTTTTTTTGTCATAGAGATCTAAGCTACTATCATTTTGAAAATAGAGAGGAGCAACAGTGAAAATTCGACGAATGTCCTATATCTTACGCTCTTACATTTCGCTGTAAACAGATCAAACTTTATATACCAGCATGCGGCCATTCATAGCTTTACAGTACACACAAGACAAACAGACCTATTCAAGATGAAAAGATAGATGGCATCACTAGACCATTGGCTCATTTTCAGGATGGTTCATCGTTTGCCCCATAGAGTTGGTACTCTTATGTGGACCTCCTTAAAACATCGCGATCCGAATCCAATGGGAGAGAAAGCACAAAGTGAGGCCCAAACCTGGAATCGAACCCGGATCACTTAGGGTCACCTGATCCAAAGCCATACTACCACCCACAGAGCCACTGCTTCTCCTTGATTCCTACGCATAGGATTTCTAGTTTCTTACCTTTTCGATGAGATCGATGCAAGCCTGTAGATCCATACCGAAATCGATGAACTCCCAGTGAATTCCTTCTTTCTTGTACTCTTCCTGCTCCAGAATGAACATGTGGTGGTTGAAGAACTGCTGCAGTCTCTCATTGGTGTAGTTAATGCAGATCTGCTCAAAACCATTGTACTACAAAAGAGAACAGCGCATAAAGATGTACCCTGATGGCTTACATCTACCATGATTCTGTAACTGAACCTGACTGATTGAAGTAACAGTCCGCTTAACTATAATTGGCGTAAAATGCAGTTACAGAATGAATTTGATCAAGGAGAATGGACACCGTCATACCACACATTCATTGTGATTCCTATGAACTAAGTTTCTACCCATTGTAGTGAACTTAGAATGATTAAACAGGTCCATTTCATTTCCAGTTTCACAATAACCCATGCTTTGTTATGTTTTTAAGAAACAAACTGACTTTTAATCCAAGATCGGTTACACTCATCATTGACTTTTTGGGTACTCACTTCGAAGATCTCGAATCCAGCAATATCAAGCACACCGATGAAGAACTGCCTCTTGACCTTGGTGTCCAGTGTCTTGTTGACACGGTCGACCAGCCAAGCAAACATACGGTAGTAAAGAGACTTGGCAGTGGCGTTGATGGAGTAGTAACACTGAGCCATTGACTGACCCTTAGTGACCATTTCAGTGCCGACCTTGACCTGAAACCAGACAAAGATTTATGAAATCACGAGAAGTGAGAACCCTGAAATGTTAAATCATGCAGTTCTTCTAATACATTCACTAGTAAAATAAGGGAAATATTTATATTATATATTTATGCAGTTCATCATATGACTTCAAACTGATGATCTTGTGTAGG
>Ga0224511_10000150_pt1 | contig 25695 bp, 17 predicted proteins | sample SF_May12_sed_USG_2_FD_169988 | JGI IMG/M metagenome (GOLD analysis project Ga0224511, IMG submission 169988) | Sediment microbial communities from San Francisco Bay, California, United States - SF_May12_sed_USGS_8_1 | ecosystem: Environmental > Aquatic > Marine > Sediment | place: USA...
CACCTCAAGCGTAACCAATGATTAAAAACCAGTCTCACACTCATTGGCATTGAAACATAAATAATCAGTGTGAAATCCATCATCTACCCACTGATGATGCAATCAAATATATATATGAGCAAGCATGCAATCAAATGAGATGTATGGATACCCCACGACTCCCATAGCAAAGGTACGTGTATCTCTACACTCTCAACTTTGATCAGCTGATCAATAGCATCCATCTCAAGAGACATTAGTGCAGCTATTAGTAAGCAGCAATGCCTGGGCAGGAGTTGACAATGTGGAATTGAACAAACCTAAGGTCAAGCTCTTTTAAGCATGGCGCTTTAGACTGAGCGAATAGTGATGATAGGGAATGGTCAGCTTTGTTGACACATACAGTGAAACCCGGTTAACTCAACTTCGGATAACTGGAAAACATGCTTAACTCAAACTAAGTTTCATGGTCCCTGCCTGGGTAATGATAATTGGCTGGGCATATCTCGAACCTTTAGTCCTAACTCGAACTGATAACTGGGCTAGTGCCATGAAATTACAAAAGCTTAATTTCATTGTTTTCTTTTCACAACAGAAAATCTCGCAAAATTTTGGAAAGTTTAGTCAGGAAATGGAATACGCTAGAGCAAAATGGACTCGCTATGGTGGCCACATGGCTAAAGCAAAGGGAGAGCATAATTCATAACTCAAACTTTTTTGGTGGTCCCCGCAGTTCGAGCTATCCAAGTTTCACTGTATTAACTGCTGAAAACCTAGCTACTCTTTAACCCAATAGTCTTTTGTTTCTGTTAAACACCACATTATTAAGCCCTGTATGGGGTGATGGAGTTTGGTCCCTTGCTAATAGAGAGACTTTGTTGGAGACCAGGAGCTAATGAAGGACGGATACTCTTTCTGCCAACACCATTGACTTTTCTGGGATGCAAACCCACAACTTGCTTAAGGCGCTTTTTCTCTCTATCGGGTGTCCGGTCCACCGCGGACCGGACGCTCAAGACAAATGTTCGACCCCCAAAAATGGAGTGGAAAGGCCTCATCTAATTGGCCTTGGACGCCCGACCGTTTGTCTCCCAGGGACAAGATGAGTGTGATTGGCCTCGGACGTCCGAATCATTAACCAATCAAATGGCCTTCCACCGATTACCTAGCGACATTCACTTGTTTTCGGTCCCACACTGGGATCGTTGGAAAGGGAAATTTATTTGATTTTGCAACAATATTCACTCAAATACCAGCACAAGGTTGCAATGGAAAGAGAGGCAACCAGTAGTGAAAGAATTGAATAGCAAGTCGGCCTTCTCTTGAAGTTATGAGCAAAAAATGGTTGCCGTTTCCGGGAACACAGGTTCGGCCACATTGATTGGCTCTAAAGTAATCCGGGATCGCGCGTCCGACGGATCCGTTTGGAATGAAAAGGGGTCCTCGGATCCAAGGTGCGACGCCATATCAGACGCGAATTGCGCCCGTCCGAGGCGGTCCGGACGCCCGAAAGAGTGAAAAAGCGCCCAAGTTGTACAACTTCTCCATTCTAACCATTGAGTGACAGTAGCTCCCCTCCTTCACCGGATATGAACACAGTATATAGGAGAGCCATTTTACTATCCTACTGACAGACCAGCTACGTTTTATACATACCCCATCTTCTGTTGTGATTTTCCTCCGTTTCTTGACTTTCTTTGGCATAAGTTTATTAACTTCTGCTTGACTGTCACCGTCCCCATAGTCAAACTGGAACCACAACATTAAACCAATTAAACTCTCGACCACCCAGCTCCAGTTGATTATGGCTGTGACATTCAGATGCATTGAGTGAATTAAGACATGTAAACAGATAAGCCAGTGGTCCTAAGAGCTACAGAGGACAAGTTGAGGGCGGCCAGAAAGTCGATCAACATATTATATAGGTGAAGGGGGTTTGGCAAACAAAACCACCTGATTTCTGGTTCCCACTGGACCATCCTATGTAGCAGACTTTCCAAGCCCGAGGCGTGTTCTGGGATGGTAGAAACTAGTAATTATGTGAGGAGCTTACACTCACAGCAACAGCCTAACGTGACCAGAGCACTTTTTTCTTTTGTTACTGTGGGAATGTTATGATGAATCTGTCAGGTTAGTAATTCGTTTTTGTTCACCAGCTATGGGTAGGCATGGGGCACCACAAGCAACCCTCCACCTCATATAGGGCTTGTCTTTGTTCTGAGCTAGAATTAAAGTTAGGAGCTCATGCTCACGCCGGGAGCCTGCCATATTCAGGCGTTGAGCCCATGTTTCCACGGTTATAAGCCCAATGCTCTTCCACTGAACTACCTCATATAAAGGGGGGGCATGAGTAGTGAGGAAGAGGGAGTGCGGTTGGGGTTTAGGAACATATATTATCAGGTTAATCCAACAGACCTCATGAGTACGCCAAGCTTCCAGCACCATCATGCGTTCCTCCTTGGCATCTGCATTATCGCGGAAGGAATTATTCGCCTCTTTATAGACATCACGCGCCCGACTGACCGCGTCAGGCTCCCCAGTGGTCATCTCAAACTGGGCGGCGCTCAACCAGACCTGCCAACAAAAGAGATCAAATAAACAGACCTGCCACCAAACGAAGTTAAAGCATGGATGCTGAGGCAATTTCCCTAGCCCTAAATAGAGGTCGTTGCGTTCGGGCCTCTATCATTTCGCAATTATGGCACTAATGCTCGCTGCCAGAGGTGAAAACTGCACTCTGAAACCCTATTTCTATATTTTTGTTGAACATTTTCTCTATATAGACTTGTGTAACTACAGATCTAGTGTGCACCTGCAGGAGGATTTCAAACATCAGAAGAAATCAATGCAAACACCAACAGCTCTGTGTTAACTTCCTATCTTGAGGCCAATTCTGTGGCTTTTCAGAGAGTGTCCCAATCTTTGGGACACCCCATCACCACTGACATATTCCTGAGGTTATACACAAGCTTAGGGTATGGGTCTAGGATGGCAGCAGCACTCCAGCTCCCCCAAAGTGAGCATAAAGAGTGCCATGTTTGGCTGATATTGGCTGGGAATCTCCGGGAATGCACGTGACCTGCCGCAACTATCGTGCTAAATGATACAGACTAGGTTGCAAATATACTGTTGGTCTATCCACATAATAAGAACAGTCATTTGGCTCTTAGAAACTAACACAAATTGAGACTGAAAGACCATTTTCGAAAGAGGTGAGTAAACTCACTTGGTCACCAAGTCAGTGCCCCTCACTTTGATTGCAAGTTAGACGAGAGTTAAGACTAAGTTAAACCCGTTTTATTGGAATCACGTAGGTTTTGAGACACGCTGATTTTGATCAGCCAAAAATTGCCTCATTGTTTATCTTCTAAGTACACAGACCTGTCAATAACGAGGTAAGATATAGATCAGTCTACAAACGAAATAAAATGCAGATCATTGATACGATGGATCGGCAATCGTCTGCAAAACAAAGCTGAACCCGAGGCCAGTCTCATTGAGTTCTAACATAATCAAAATGAAATTGGATAAGTTGGTAATTTTATGTAAAAAAATAACTCTGTAGATTGGATGCACGCCGAATTGGAGCTGTTTACTCTTTGACATAAAGGGAGTCACCTCGTGATATGAATATAGTGGTTGTTGTGTAGCTTACGACTATCCGTGATGTCACAAGCGAATCACTTTGCTTGACTTTGAGTTCGACGATGACCGACCCATATATCTATATCAATGTCTGTCTATTTCCCTTATATATCCGCATATCCAGTCAAACCTGGTGTTACAATGCCTTGTGTGCAAGCTTACCTTCACATGCTGCGTTCGTTCTAGCAGCTGTTTGTAGAGTATTCTTGTGTTCTCGTATTCTTCCAACTCAATCTCAAAGTCAATGAAACTCTTCCACAGAACCTACAAAAACAGCAAGAGTAAGTGATGAACAGGTTCTACTAGCACAATCAGAATGGAAGAGATCTAGCCCCTGTCCTAGAGGCGATTGACTATCGCTTCACCCCGGTAGTACCAATAGTCAGGTGTTAAAGGGGTTATGTCATAGCTACAAATGTCTTGTTTTCATAGTCTGAAGCCTACCATGGAAGCTTAGATATAGGCCTATCCAATGCGCATACTTAAAGCCCTTGATGACGCACTTTTCAGACTGTCGACGCAACCGAATTGGCCTCGAGATAGGAAATTAAAACAGAGCTGTTGGTGTTTGCATTGATTTTTCGGCTTATACGCTGATGTTTGGAAAACCTTCTTGCAGGTGTATACTAGATCTGTAGTTACACAAGTCTGAATAGAGAAAATGTTCAACAAAAATATAGAAATAAGGTTTTAGAGCCTTTTTTCACCTCTGTCAGTGAGCGTTAGTGCAATTATTGTTCAATGATAGAGGCCTGAATGCAATGGTCTGTATTTAGGGTTAGGGAAAACCGGCAAAGCACTTGTTATAACTTCAGTTTTCTCCAATATTCAACATTCTATTTTGAGTTCCAGTCAATGTTATGAGGAAGTAAAGACAATTAGGTTACTAAGTTTTAGTAATTAGATCCTATTTCCTCTCTATTTGGGCTATTCGGGCCGTAGTGATTCGAGTGATTCGTTCTGTGGAAAAATACCACTCGCTATCGCTGCAATGAATGCGGAGTTACCTCCCTTTAAGAATGGGGAGCACAAGTCCGGAAGTGCGTCTACCCTTGACCATTACATAACCCCTTTAACTTATATGGCCACATGTCTGCACCAGACGCGACGCCGCATCGTGAGTTACTCACAAAACATGGCACTGCATATTGATGATGCGGCAGTGTACTCTGGGACAGTTACAGGATGAGGTAGTGGATTCTGGGACCCCCCCAGAAGACAATGCATTCCGGGCCAGGACGGCCAGAAAATCAGACAATTATGGAACACCTAGAAGACGTGACAGTGCATTCTGGGACACCCACAGAATTGGACATTGCATTCTGGGACACTCACAGGGTGTGGCACTGCATTCTGGGACACTCACCTCAGGCATATCGAGTTTAGTTTGTTGAATGGCCAGACGATAGATGGCCCGCGCTCGTTCAGTCTCACCAAGAATCGTTTCGAGTTCGGCAAACTTTATCCATGTCGTGCAGTTTTCAGGGTTATACTGGAGGAACTTTTGATAGAGCACGCGGCATCGCTCAAATTCACGTAACTGGATCTCCATCTCGATGTACGCGCGGAATAACTTATCTTTGGGACATTTACCGATTGCCACACCCTAAATAAAAATGGTGGAGATCAGAATAATGGTCATAGATTCAGTACAGTCACGTAATATATCGTTTTCTCATCTAACATTTCAGCCATCAATTCGTACAGAGAATGCACAGTTATTCTCTCAAATGATATCCTCATTGCTGCGATCAAGCTACCAGCTTATATACTTGTTTTTTCACCAGTTATGGCCTAGCTTGGAGCACTACGAGTGGGTCAGTATGGAGTGATTCCCAAAAAATGGCAGTGGATAACTCAGTGATTGAGCATATAACTCACAAATATGTAACCACAAGTTGAACACCAGACCAGAAGCCTTCAGTCGAGAGCTTTCAACATATTTTCTAGTCCCTGTCACCCCGAACGAATTTGCTCACCATGGTCTTCCTGGCGGCTGATAGGTCCTTCTGTCGAATCTCAAAGTGCGCTAGCATGATCCATATTTTGGCGAATGTGAACTTTTTGTGGGGCAGAAGATCAAGGCAGGCGGTGTAAACTTGTCGGGTTCGCTCCATGTCCTGAAACGAGGCTGAGTCTCATTAGGACTGCCGAGAGCGCAATGAATCCCAGGACAAAATAGTTTAGCGTCATCTGTTTACTTAACAAAATTATCAACAACAGGTAGTTTCCAAAGTTTTGAATACTCAACAATTGTTATGCACCCAGAGACGTATTTTGAATATCAGACCCCGATAATAATGAACACCTCAGAACAGCCCATTTAAATTATGGATTTATTTTACCTTGTGGGGCCAGTGGCCAGCTGATGACTGGTGGTTTTTTTTCTACTGGATAACTTGGCCATCTTATTTAACAGACCTCGTAACCCTGAGACGTGTTGGATCAGCAGGAGCTATGTGAGGAGCTCATACTCACAGCGGGCCCTCAGGATGGCTAGGACTCGAACCCAGAATCTTTCAATCATGAGCCAGGCGCTCTAGCCATTGAGAAACTCCGTATTCCTTAAACTATTTTACATTTTGGGTTCAGTGGCCAGCCCCCTCCCCCCACCGATGATGATGGCTAATTTTTTTATACCTGGAAGCATTTGTATACTATTGAGCAAATCATAAGCCAGCTAATCACTGCACAACTTACTAACCTCAGCCTCCAATTCCTCATATAGGGCATAGTTTATCCAAATATAGATATATCGACGCCATAATCTCTTCTCTTGTGATGGAGGCACGTTAGCAATCGCCCGCTCATACAGCTCCCGTACCTGATAAAACGACAAATGTCAATGGCACTTCATCAAAACATCAGAACCTAGATAGCTTGTGGTGATGACTCCACAAGCTGGCTGAGGCAAGACTCGGAGATACAGCAAGACCTAAGCAGTACGTGAGCGATTACTTTGATGAACGAGAATCCCTCTAAACAGATCAGCTGATGAGAAGGTGGGAGAGACCATCGTGGGATAGGGGAGAGGGAAAGGGGCGCGAGCTATCACAGACCTGCTCCACTGTGCCATCGCTCTCAATCAACCGAATGTAGTCAAACCAGGCGTCGTAGTTAAATGGGTTATCCTTGATTTCCTGTAAAATAAATAATGCAACACTTAGTTCAGCCATTGGAACTTCGACCATCCTCCTTGAAGTCCACTGGTTGTGTGGTGTCATTGAGGGGAGATTGAGCCATTTTCTGCCACATTGGCTCAAAACGGGCTCGCGGAGTGTGATCAGTCATTGAAAAATCCCTTGAAATACTCCCACTCTGCTATCATGACTGACAATGTAACATGCAACATGAAAAGAGCCAGACCTGATGCTTTGCAATTTCATGAAACAACCCCGAGTTATTGAAGGTCCAACCTAAACTAGCCACATAGCTGCTACGCAGAAAAATGAGGGGCTTCGGACACATGGCGTGGAAAGACAGTCTGACTCTGCAACTCCTGAAAGTACGGATACATGGATACCGATCATGGGGTTGACGGTGTATCACTTGGTTGAAGGACATCTGCCAACATGTTGGTATAACGAGGATAGAGTTGTTCAGAACTGTTATAGAGACGAATTGGCAACCCTGTATATGATGTTAAGACGAGGACAAGGAAAGATTGGAGGGTCCTATTATTTTGTACATTCTCCTAATCGGCATTATTCATACACAGTAATTAAATGATCAGGGTTACATGCACTATAAAAGGCAAGCATGCTGCGTATAAGTGATCATGCTGGGATATGGGACCATTATAGCAAAAGGAGGTGCTGTGAGCAGAGTGGTTAGAGTGCTCCTCACTGGTGCTGAGGGGCCGGGTTTGAGGCACCTTGTGCGATCTTTAAGAAAACCTCTCTTTTCAACCAGCAGTAAATGGGTACCTGACTCTCTTCGGAGCTGAGAAAGGTGAAGGTGGTAAGATTGAGGTGTGGCGTCTCACCATTTCCGGTACAAGTTGGTTCTCTAACAGCCACTTCCCCACATGGCCATTGGCTGAGGGACAACCTTGTACCCTATGTTTTTGTAAAAATAAAGGTCATTCCCCTAGCCAATTGATGGCTATGGGAGGAAGTGGCTGTTAGAGAGCCAACTTGTACCAATAATGGTATAATTGATGTGGGACGACACTTCTCTTTCATAACCACAACCCATTTACTGCTAGGCGAACAGTGAGGGTTTTCCAAAACTCCCACACAAAAGCTGTCTTGAACCCGGGACCCTCACCACTAGTGAGGAGCGCTCTAACCACTTACAGACCTGGTCATAATCACCAAGAGTCTCGAGTCGGTAATATAAATTGGTCATAAGAAGGGAGGGGAATCACATACAGAACCGGTCACAGTTCCTGATAGTCTCGAGTTCACTTACCGCCTCATACTGGAACCTCCGCTTGCTGACTATCACATCCTCTATCGCTGCCCGGTCACCAAACTTCTTTTCATGGATTGTGTAGTTTTTATAGATGTTCTGACAGGATCCTTCGGGCAATCTGTCCAAGGCATATTTATATATAGCCCGAACGCGATCATGCTGCAAGGGAATGATGCAAGCTATATGACTGCAAAGCGTACAGACCGGCTATCTGACCAATAGACTATACAATAGGCTGTAGGACAAGTGAAGTTTGTCCTTACGCATTCGATGAGATGATTAAAGTGTGCTTAGTGATTGTTTAAATTATGCCATAGCGAGTCGGTTCTCACATAATTTGCCTTGACTTGCCCCCTCTCCAAAACATTCGAGCGAGCAGGAAACTCTTGCCCGAGTGTTCAGTTAGCACTGTGCTTCCGGGGTTTGCATTGAATTTGCAACAAATCGGGCGTGTCCAGAAAAACAGAACTGCCAAGGGTACGAGATGCTCTTCAGAGACAGAGAAACTTTCCAGGCGGGGTGGATACATTATTCAGGTAGGGATGGCATCATTCCGAACAGCCCTGGACAGACACTTTACCCAGGCGGGGAAGGATGCTATTATCGGACAGCACCAGCAGCGGATAGTTATCCCTCACCTCTCGCTGATTCTCCTCGAACTTTGCGAAGGCAATGATGAGCGTCTCGTCCATGTTTTCCTCTCCGAAAAACTCGACGGCGCGCTCGTAGATTCGTCGAGCGCTCTGAATGTAGTTATGCTTCTCCTCAAAACGAGCGTATCTGTTACATAATATATGATGATCGGATGACATAATCGTCACATATCGCACAATGAATTTTACATAGTAAAAGTGGACAACTGTGAACTGAGTCAGCGTGTGAATGCACTTGATAAGTTTCATCCTCAAAGCATAAACGAAATGCCAAAAATTCTCGCGATGGAGACTTTATCTCATTTGGCAGCTTGGACTTCATTGGTTGTCTAAAATGCCTGACAGAGAATGACATATTAGAGCCCTTGTGCAGGAGGGAGCGACCTTGTAATGACTACAGTTACGAGATTCGAGTTGCGGTATTGGTTCAGCAGTGGGAGTCAGGAGTTGTTTTACTCCGATTGAAATGTGACTGAGCCATCACAGCCTCACACTAAGAACTACTAACAGTTAAAGGGGTTATGACACGGTCGATGGTAGACACACTTTCGGAATTGTGTTGCCCATTCTTAAAGGGAGGCAACTCCGCATTCAATGCAGCGATAGCGAGTGGTCTTTTTCCACAAACCAAATAACTACGGCCCAAATAGAAATAAAATGGGATTTTACTGCTAAAACTTAGTAACCTAGTGATCTCCACCCCTTATAACATCGAGTAGAACTTAAAATTGAGTGTAAGATTGGAGAAAACTCAAGTTATAAGAAGCGCTTTGCCGGTTTTCCCTAGCCCTAAATAGAGGTCGTTGCGTTCGGGCCTCTATCATTTCGCAATAATGGCACTAACGCTTGCTGACAGAGGTGAAAAACTACACTCTGAAACCTTATTTTTATACTTTTGTTTTTGAACATTATCTCTATATAGACTTGTGTAACTACAAGTCTAGTAAACAAAGCATTTTTCAAACATCGACGCATCAGCCGAGAAATCAATGCAAACACCAACAGCTCTGTGTTAAGTTCCCATCTCGAGGCCAATTTTGGCGCGTCGATGGTCTGAAAAGTGCGTCACCGAGGGTTCTAAGTATGCGCATTGGATAGGGCTATATCTAAGCTTCCATTCGAACTGGGTATTGGGCCCATTAGTTCATGGTAGGCTTCAGCATCTGCAAACAAGTGAAATCACTTTTGCCCACGTCATAACCCCTTTAAAGAGGTTATGTCATAGCTGAAAGTGAATGAGGGAGTAAAGATCATTAGGTTACTAAGTTTTAGTAATAAGATCCCATTTTCTTTCTATTTGGGCCATTCGGGCCGTAGTTATTCAAGTGACCGATATTCATTCTGTGGAAAAAGACCACTCGCCATCGCTGGAATGAATGCGGAGTTGCCTCCCTTTAAGAATGGGGAACACAACTCCGAAAGTGCATCTACATTTGACGGTGACATCACCCCCTTAATTCTGAGGTGCTCAGGAGCAATAAACCAGGTTGTAATTGTAGTCATTACGGAGTCGTTCTCTAATGTGCAAGGTCTCTAATAATGATGAAGGGCAGAGCTTAGGGTTGAGCGCCATTTTTACTCGCCATTTTTACTCGCCATTTCATCAATTACATGTACCAGTAGTTTGAAAATTGGCTCAATGTCCATTCGAATTCATGGTACAAGCTAGGATTGAGAAGTGACTACTCAGCCTCCTCTCAGAAGGGCGGAGCTATCTAATGGATTCTTTGTTATCTCCCGGCATGGTGCCCTATGATTGGATGCTCCATTCCTATACTGCAATCCCATGCATTGCTCTCATTGAGATAGATTGTTTTGCACAGTTATTCCGGGTACCTAGCGTGCTGGGTTTCTCTCTGCATTCGGTCTAAATAAACTAGTGGAGTTGTCAGCCATTTGAATGCCTCCCTGAGTTAGAACCCTATACCACATACAACAATGTGCACCAATTCCTCATACTCCTACCCCAATACTCACTTGATTCCTTTTGCTCCTTTGCTTTCGTCTATACTCCATATTATTGTGTGGGGTCATGGAATTTGCTACCTGGTTTATTGAGAAACATTACTGGAGCGAATTAAGGCCGGACCTGTCACCACTACTGGCTTTTTCTAAGATTCGAACCCACGGCTCTCTGTACGCAAATCGTGTATCCTAACCACTAAGCCATGGCTGATCCAACCCCAATACTCACTTGATCCAGTTCTTAATTTCCGGGTGAACCAGACAGAATCGCTCATAAATGCTCCGCGCTCTGTCCAACTCCTTGTAACGCAGCTCAAAGTTGATATAAGACTGCCAAGCTTGCTCCTCTGGTTGCCACTCTATCCACCTCTCAAACACCTGCAGTGATGAGTTTACTTGTTTGTTTAATCTATAGGCGTCTCATGACCATCATGAGATTGAAAGCATTTTTGCCATTCCGCTCTTGACCACTGTTTCAGCCGTGATCCTAGGTCTTAGTCCTCCCATACCTGTGTACAAGGTAGCATATGCGATCAACCAAGGAAAACTCTATTGAACCACTCTGCCACCGCTGGGAATTGAACCCGGGCCACGGAGAGGACAGTGCACACGTGAATATGAAATTGCCGGTTTCGGATACCGACTTAACTGGAGAAGGCTCCAGAATACCATCTATGGGCCGCATCATGTACCTGTTTGGGAACAAACTGGTTGCGTGGAGATGATCCTAACTTATGGGTCTCAGTCGCATCACACAAAAACTATTGATTAACTACCATGTTAGAACGAGCCTGAGACTTGGGAGGTCCGCTGAATAGGACGACAAGATGCCCTTGTAGAATAACACAAAGAAAGACGATAACTCCGCACATTCACTGACCACTAACCTGACGACATCCGGCTATATTACCCAGCATCTCCTCCATATATGTGTACTTATACCAAAACTGATTGGCTCGAGGCAGAATCGTCACTGCTCTGTCCCAAATATTCCTGGCATGGTTAACTTGACGAGCTCTGTAACATAAAATAGATTTTATTGTTCATCGTAGACTAGGTCGATCCATAGGCATCACATGATCATCTTTGTACTGTTAGGATATTATTATGTATATGTTATCAAATGGTGAAATGCTGCCTTATGATGATAAGAGTTGTTCAGTGTTGCTCGCGAGTAATGAATTCACAATTCCAACCAGGAACCTGGGAAAGGTGTTGAGGACATTGACACAAGTACAAAATGCGCTGTGGAACCATTACTCGTTTCACTCGCTTGGGGTGAAGCAATAGTCTAGTGTATAGCGTACTGGACCATCAACCCACAATCCACGGCTTGATTCGCAGTTTGGGCAGAAATTTTGTCTTTGTCAACACCCTCATTGGTTTCAGATTCTGATATTAAACTAAGGGGACCCTTCCATAGAGTTACCTTCTCCATAGGGCACACGGATGCAACCAGAAAGTCTCCTAATGACGTACCCTGGGAAACGCTGAGCCAATGACCCAGCAGGCCGATTTCTGCACCACCTGACACTGGTCTGGATAGGAAAGAAGAGTGCAAGAACAATTTACCCATCAGCTCTTTGGACTACCGGGATATAGCCCAGCACCAGTATAACCTTATTGTTAAGATCGCTAGACTTCTCACCTCATTTCCATCTCGGCATATTTCAGCCACACTGTGATAGTGCGATGATCCACATCAAGCGCTCGCTCATACACAGACCGTGCTCTCTGCATTTCCTGCTGTGATTCCTCCCACTGAGCGTACTTTATCCAATTAGGCATCAGCGTTCTATTCTTCCTTATGTTATCCTCAAACCCCTACAAATCGGTAGCGCGGGTTAGGTGAATGATCACCCATCACTGACAAATCTTGAAATTTAGTCCCGCAGTTTAACCTGCAGTTATATGCTGAGTTCACATGAACGAAAACATGCACAGATTTGAAATTATGAACATTCTAGGTGGTTATCTTAGAGCGTTAAGTCATACAAAAAATTACTGTATTTTTTAAAAACTTCTCGAGAATGGTCTCACTTCCTAGAGTGAAACATGCCATCGTTTCCTATAACTATTGGGGTATTGGCGCCAAAACAGACATGTTAGTATCTTCTTCTTCTTCTCGCGTATATCATCACACATCCATCTGCATTAAGAAGCTCCCCTCATCTAAGGTTTGTAGCTCCTCATCTTTTAGTCAGTGGTCAGCAGTGACATACGTCCAGCAGCAGTCATTGTTACGCTGTCTTATTTTTTCCTTGAATAGACTTGCGCGGCCTCAACCTGATCTGAATGGGTTTACCCCCACCGTGTCGGTTAGGTGTATGTTATATGTCCAAGTGGGTGGGATAATGGAACAGCTTAAGTTTCGAATTCCGGTCTCAATGGGGTGTCATTGAGAGTATGAGCTACTCGCATTTATCTAAGCACTTACAACTCCAACAAGCCCCTGGGTCCGTTAAACGGGATGGTCAAGTGCTTGAGTAGTTTTAGTGTTTAAAAAATTGTTTAAAGAAGTTATATTATGAGCTACATGGTAACTACCACTCCTGGCGAGGGGAGGATAACTTAGAATGTCAACCATATGTACCCGTAGAGCTTTCTTCCAGGTGAGGATAACTCTATGCCCATACCTTTCTTTTTCGGAGCTGATATGCTTTTAATTCATCTGGATCACTGATCTTTTGTTTAGGAGGCTACAAGACACGTGAAATACATTAAATGTATTGGCACAAATATTAAGCGTTGGTTGTTGAGAGCACAGCTAGAGAATCAGGAGATGCAAGGTCCCAACGTGATGAAATGATCAGATAAAATCAAGCCGGCTGTTTTGTGCCCGACACTTCTCCAGTGATTGACATAGATTCCAAAAAAGGGTCATTGGCCTGCTGAATTCAAGGAACAATCGGCATTTGATTTCCAATGTATAGCTGTAGTATCGAGAGAGAATGGTATCACAAGAATAACTGCAACTTTAACTATAGACTTATGTAGAAATGAAACATTAAGCAGTAACCATCTAAAAGTTTCTGGGAGTTTCTTGCAAACTGTCTGCGAAGATCTGCTAGCTTGACAAATACCAGCCTGTCATGGGCACCAGAAGAGAAGCGGGGGCCGGAAGGCCTCGTGAAACCTGGAGGCGTGCAGTGCTTAACTAATGAAGCAGTGCAACATCCCAACCTGTGCGAATTGAGTGCTGCTGCTGACCAAGACAACTGGCACGGACAAGATGCGACGGTTAAGGCACGCTGTACCATACATGTATAAGTAAGTAAACAAGTATCAGTGATCTAAAACAATTCATCATGGTACCAGTTGCTGCTGAGACCTCTTCTTACCGGTGGTACAAGCTCCAATTCTCTCTCCTTGGCTTCTCTGAGTAACTGTTCAGCTGTGATCTGCACCGAAGCCGGCATTTTATTTTTCACCTAAAAACAAACAAATGTACTCTATCATCTATGGTAAAGTGTGGAAAACACACTGTATTCAGTGAGTGGCTGAATCAGTGACTGACTAATCCGTCACTGACTCACAGTCATTCACAATATGATTGAATTTGAGGTTGAACGGAGTTGAAGTTCATCCATACCAACTCTAATTTCTAAATGATTTAGTAAATCATCATTTTAAGGAACAACGACATCAACTGTTTGAGTTTGATTTAATTGATCGTCATAATGGTGATGATCATTCATTTCATTGTGATCACCATCGTGATGGTCATAAATCATAACTAGTCTAACTCTAACTATTGCATTGTATTGATTGGTTATTACTTATTTATAAATTAAATGAAAATGTTTTTTATACTAGTCAAACTCAAAGTGAAAATAAATGGACCGGTTGGTATATATCATTATATGATCTGAACAGATTACCTTGGCCACTTTAGGGGGTCCCTTCCCCTTCTTCTCCTCTGGAAGCTCATCCCAGGCATCCATTTTTAGTGGCTACTGACTTCGAAAAGCACACTGACACTCCTTTGACTCGGACAAATGAATGAAATCGTTGAGTCGGATATGCCGTTTCACGGATATACAGTCGCAATCATTGGTCGCAAACATAGATGGTCGCAAATTTGGCGGGAGATATGCCTTGGAATCCCCCTTTCTAGTCTAGAGATTTGCATCCAGTCGTGCGTTTTGGTTGTAACTAATCTATCATCTATGGTCTGAAAGGTTGAAAGCAGATACATCGCAACCATGTCTGGAGGTGTAGGGAAAATAAGGGGGCAAATTCTGAAGAGTAGCAGACTTTATGGGTTGTCATTGAATAGGTAAGAAATGACGCTCACTCAAAGTCAAACAGTGATCAGTGATGAGTGAATCACATTCAATGATTCATTCACTCACTGACTCAGTCAGTGAGTCAGTCAGTGAGTCACTGGCTGTGACTCAGTCAATGCGTGAATTGAATGTGGTTGTGAATCAGTGAATGAATCACTATTAGTTGGTCACTCATTCATTGATTAGACTTAGAGTTAGAGATTACGATTGGCGTCATTGAAGGGTTGATTGATATGAATTGACCATGTGCCGTGTTAAACAAACTGTTATTAAATTAATTACTAGTAGTAGTAGTAGTACTACTACTACTAGTAGATTAGTTACATTTTACAGTCTACAGACTACACTCAGTAAGTCGTAACAGTTGAGTTGGCCTAGAGCATGACATTATCATAGTGATTATCCTCTAGTTAACCTTAGACTTAGACTTAGAGGGGAGGATAACTCTACAAATGGATCATGATTGAGAAGTACAGATAATCGTGGCCATAATAACTCTATCTTCACAGACAATGTCATGGACACAGATGAATTTAAAATTAGATCGGTTTTGCCACATGCCGATTTTGTTGCAGGGTAGAGCCATAGAAGGGTGCTGATTGCTGTTGATTCTCACGAAACCAGAGTTTATTTGCGTTTTGATTTGAGACTGTGATTTGGAGTTTGTTACAGCGATGCCCTGAAGTATTTAGTGGAGATTATGGCCTCACTTCCAGCTGCTGAAATAAAGAAAGCCGCGGAACAAATCTGGTCGACCCTCGCTAAACAAAAGTGTATGTTTGTGTTTTTTTTTCTACTCGGACGTTTTGCCATCCTATTGAACGGGACTCTGAAGCCTGTAGAAGGCTGGTTAAAGTGGCAGGAGCTAAGATATATGTGAAGAGCCTATACTCACACCGGGACCCGCCGAGAGTTGAACCCAAGTTTTCGCGGTTCTGAACCCAGTGTTCTGCCACTGCGCTGTCCGATATGCTTGCTTATCTCAACTTCACCAATTTACTGCGAAACTGTGGCAATGATCAGCAACTGAATTGAGGGGCCCGAAGTGCAGAATGCAAAATCCATTTCAATTCATTTCCCTGGCAAAGTGCTAGTATTTGATTGGCTCAGCTTCCGATGTCTGTCCTCCAGCAACAGTGTACTGATTATAGTAACCTCCGGACAAATCACCAAAGATATTTGCGAGAAAGCAGTGCTGGAGTGTACAGGGAAAGGCACAGCAGGACAGACCAGTCTCTTTGCTATCATAGACGCATATCAAGTCCCACGACTGGTTTACTGTAAAGATAGACAGCGATTCATCAGGTAAAAGGGCTATGAATGGCTATACGGTAGTATCAGTTATAGGTCCTAAATATTGAAAGAGGGTATAGAGGTAATCAGCAAATTTCGCCATTTTTCTGTGTTGGTTAAATATTACAATTTCTTGACGTATATGATACAAAAAGAACATAGGTTGAATGGTGATGAAGTATCTTGTAGTAAAAGTTCCAATCAGCAATCCATTTTAAGTTTCAAGAAATGTGAATTTTAAATTTAAAGTCTTGAAAAGCTTTTGAGGATGTCTGACTGTTTGTATCGTGAATGTGGATAAGCGTTTAATAAACAAACATTTTATTTTATTAGAAAAGAGAGTAAAATCTATCAAAACACAAGTTCGGAAAAGACTGAGTTTTATCGGAGTAGATTTCATGCGATCTATCAAAGACTTCAGAGGAATCCACTATTTACTCCCAAGTCTGCAGGCGCTCTCGATGAAACTACAAAATTTGTAGTGAGTTTACTGTGTGTTTTTTTCTGCTGATCGACAGGCATGTTTACACGGCACCACTCGATCAAAGGATGCGTTCCTACGCGGCGTCCTTACTTGAAATGGAAAAACCTCAACCAAACAACATACTGATGTGGATATATGAATAGACAATCGCCAATTTCAAGGCCAAGCAAACTTTTTCCCTTGCAATCTACAGAGTTGTCTACGTTTTCCCAAACATTTATAGCGAGCCCAATGAAAGTGATTGTCACAACTCAATGAGACTGTCCGCAGGGTCAGTCTTGTGCTGCAAACTAATTGCCGGTCTATATATTTATATCAACCAAAGGACCCAATATGTGACTTTGCACACGGTGAGCTGTGCAAGTATTTTTTGAAAACCGGGGAAATTGTCATATTCCCTGTATCTAAAAAAAAGAAATTTTCATGGAGCAATCTTGTTCTCATATGGTTACCAATGCAAATGGTATATAGCAGGTGGGTGGCCAGGGTGGCTCAAATCAGTAAAAGCGTGAACTTACCATCTAAGGTTGTGAGTTCGCTTCCCGAGGCTGGTGGGGTTTTTCCTTGGTATAGGGCTTTAGCAAGCCTCTCATTTCAATTTGCTAGCGTGCCTTCAAATCACCACACTATAAATAAAAGATGTCCCAACTAGTGGATAAGTGGTCAAGATCACCCCACAGCTGTTAAAGTGTATTATGCTGGTTTCAAGCGGCCATGCTGTCAGCCCGAGCCAATAGCACGTGCTCCACCCATGTAACTCGGCCAGACTCGGCGTGTCATACCGCCTTTGATGTTAGCACGGCCGTGCCAAAAGCTGGAGCTGAAAGCATGGTCATTTGAAACCAGCATTAGAGGTCGTGTCGGATTCACCTTAAGGTTAGTTTCCATAGCAGATCGCAAGGCTCGCAAGCTTCGCAGCAAGTTGGGGTTGCAACCTCCTGCGAATTTTTGCCGCCGCAATGCTGGGGTTTCCATTCAGGTCGCAATTGTCTCCACTGCGAACCTCCCTTGTTGCGGAGGTAGGGAAAGTAGGCACTACACGTACCTACTAGCATTTCTAGAGGATTCCGTGATTGTGCATATGTCACACTTTGTTACCTCACACATAAAAGAGTAAGACCAAAACTGTACCTCTAAAACAAAGGAGCATTGCGAATCTGCGTTTTTTGTTTCCATACCTTGTAACAACCCTACGAATTTCGTGGGTGTTCACAAAAGTTGAACAGGTGCGACTTGACTGCGAATATCGCAGACCCTCCCCGAACTTCGCAGAGTGAGTCCTAACTATGTTTCCATATCAATGCGCATCGCAAACGCAAGCCTGTTGCGAAGCTTGCGAATCTTGCGATCTGCTATGGAAGCTAACCTTTAGACTGTTGTTAAAACTCGGCGGGGTGCGAGTTAAACCCTTTGTATTCTTCGGACCGAAAAGTTGCTGACTAAGCAAACTAGTGATGTCTTTTCTACCACTTGCGGGCGGGCATTCCCAATGCCCGGTGGCTAGAGAGATGAGATTCTTGTGGTTGCTCATTAGTCAGTTCATAGGTAATGCCTACCAATGGCAGTTTGTACAGAATAGCCATTGCCAATGCTGAGTGATGGTTATGCGCTTGCTTTGCTAAGTGAGATCAATTGGCAGCCATGCTGACTCCAAATTATTTTTTCATATTTTGTATTCTCATCAAAAATTCACAAAACATGGCTTATATTATGAATACATTGTACATTGAGTGAAATCCGTTGACTGACCGCACAACCAGGAATAAAAGATCATAAGCCAGGGAATCATTTTTAAAGCAAGGGTCACCTCAATAAAATGTTATCGGCATGAATTAGGCTAAAAACCAGAGAACTTTCGTAATTCTAAGGTCGTAACTATGGTCATTTCTTTCTAGCTGAAGCCGATAGAGGCCCTTTACGGTTCTAATATTCTGCTGGAGAATATCACCGTGTTTGGAATGATAACTCAACTCAAACCTGTAAGTGTTATCCACATTTCATATGATGACTCTCCGATAGCTGGGGTCTTTCTCTCTTATATTCTGACTAATGACAGGGTTTTGCGGAAATTGGTCTACTGAGTCTTTGCGCCAGCATTTTCCAGAGTGCGCTATTTGGTGTCTTTCTGCTTGCACCCGTGTGCCCCATAGAGAAGGTAAGTCTATGGGCGGACTGGCTTTATTAACGTTGAGATCCGAAACTGACAAAGGTGTTGTGAAAGACGATGTTGGGAACTGGGAATTGAACCCGGGACCGCGTCAAAGGGCCAGTATGCTATTCGCTAGGCTGTCACCTCACCCTGATAACTGGTGTGATGCCTACTATTGCCTGGTTCAAACAACTGCATCCCCCATGCTGAGAACGTTTAGGACTTCAAAAGCAATGTTCAGTTTTGAAGCTTGCGCTTTGATAAAGTTTCAATAAAACTGTTTCAGCCATGCCAACCATCCCTTGGCAGCAGCTTTGTTGCATGGTCTAGTCCTAATGAACAACTGACACCGGGGGCCCTAAAATAATCGTAATGGTTTTAGGGCGAGTGGTATCTGGAGGACTTGAACGGCTCAGTTAAGTTGGATATAAGTAATGCCCAGTTCAGACCTGGCCTTATCTGTGATAATATATTTGTGTTATGCGACGGCAGCTATGAAGACGAGGTGCTGACTGTAACAGGCATTAGTCTGCCGCCGTGTGAGGAGGCTAAGGCCACAAGGTGAGATGTTCAATCTATATATTTTTTATGTTGTGTAGTAGACTGCTAGTCAACTATGACAGAGAGCCCGATCCACCCTCGAGCCCCACTAATTTTTATGTTATTAGGCGGGTTAGCCCTCATAGCACCGAGGCTATCCCGCCTCGAACTCGTGTCCGTCACCTGTCGGCCGGCCAGCTATGTAGGGTCCCCCGCAATGTTACGCTTCCAGATTGCTCGTGGCAGGTGTCCTGAACACCAGTCTGGATGAAGAAGTATGGGGTTCTGGTAGGTTCTGGGAAGAGGTCCTACCTTCTTTACAACCTAGGTCGAAAGAATCATTGTCGATAGCTTTGACATTTTCACACCGAACAATTTAAATAAAATATAATAGATTCAAGTATCCCTTTTCTCAAATGTAAATTATCAACGAGACGCGAAGTAGGCTTAATATGGAAGACAGTCTAACTTTTAACACTTTTTTTTGTGTGATGTCTTCACTGCTATGAAGAAGCTGCCGGGTTAGATAATTGTTTTTTTCCGTCACGGCTTGGCATGCAGCACCTGCACCGGACCCAGATACCACCTAATTGGATAGATTTGGGATTATAATTGATTTTGTCTTTTAGAGCCCAGTTTGGGGACATGAACTTTTTCGGAGGAGAGTTGCCAACGTGTGCATCGAGTAATGTCTCCCTGAAAGCTAGAGAACAGGAGAATGCTGACGCTTTTCTCGTCTTCATATCCAGCGTTCACTTGGATGACCCAGAGGTCAGCGTTCACCTTCTAATCACTGTCTGTCAGTTCCACATACTTCTGTTTATACTCCACTTTATTAATCCCTGTACGGGGTCATGGAGTTATCTCCACTTTATTAATCGCTGTACGGGGTCATGGAGTTTGCTCTCTGGTTAATGGAGAGACTTTGATGTAGCTCAGGGGTGAATTAATGTCGGATGTCCTTCCTGCCACCATCATTGACTTTTTTTCTGGGAGTAGCACGGTCAAACCCAGGACTCACTGAGTCCAATTTGTGTATTCTAACCACTAAGCCACGGATGCTCCCTGACCCTGCGTCACCTAAAAATCCAAGAGCGCAATTAAGTCTTGTCATTGTGTTAGTGTCCTATTCAGGGTGGCCGATGCTTCTCTGTCACCGTTAGATCTGGGTGTTGGCAGATATCCGTGAGCCAATTGGTGCACGTGGTCGTTTTCCATGCACGGTCCGTCCCTCCTGGAGTTGCAGAGTCCTTCTGTACCATGTGCCCGCAGAACCCCAGTATTCTTTGAAGTATCTCTAGTATTCTGAGAAAGTCCTCCTCGTTAGTCATAGATCCTTGGCCTATGTTTGGTAGAATACCTTCTTGGCAACGGCTTCCTCCATGTAACTGAAAATGCAAAGAGTTTTCTAATAGTCTTTTATCAGCAGAAAAGTTATTATAGGCACATACTGTGCTTGCAGATTCCGGTCTAAGTAATTGAACTCAATGATTCAACAGTTCAAAGCACAAATCCTTCCGTAAGTGGGATAGTTCTGTTGCCAAATTACTCGGTTTGTGATCCAGTTCTGCCTCCATCGCGATGTTGTGTTAAGTGTGTAACAGAAACGGGACAGGGGAAGGCGCCAAAGTCGGTTTTGACTGGCGCCCTGATTTTCGCCTTCATCTTTCTATACTGATTGCACAGAGCCCTTTCGGGAGACGTGGGTCTCTTTAAAGGGGTTATGACACGGTCGATGGTAGACACAGTTTTGTAGTCATCTTCCCCATTCTTAAAGGGAGGCAACTCCGCATTCATTGCACCGATAGCGAGTGGTCTTTTTCCACAGAACCAATATCTGTCACTCGAATAACTACGGCCGAAATAGCCCAAATAGACATAAAATGGGATCTAATTACTAAAATTTAGTAACCTAATGATCTTTACTCCCTCATAACATCGAGTAGAACTCAAGATTGAACATAATAATGGGGAAAACTGACGTTATAAGAAGTGCTTTGCCGGTTTTCGCTAGCCCTAAATAGAGGCCATTGCTTTCGGGCCTCTACCATTGTGCAACAATGGCACTAACGCTCGCGGACAGAGGTGAAAAACTGCACTCCAAAACCTTATTTCTATATTTTTGTTGAACATTTTCACTAACTAGTCTTGTGTAACTACAGGACTAGTAAAAACCTGCAAGAGGATTTTCTAAACATCAGCGCATAGCCGAGAAATCAACGCAAACACAACAGCTCTGTGTTAATTTCCTATCTCAAGGCCAATTCTGTCAACGGTCTGAAAAGTGCGTCGCCGAAGGCTCCAAGTATGCGAATTAGATAGGGCTATATCTAAGCTTCCATTCGAGCTGGGTATTGGGCCCATTGCTAATGATAGGTTTCAGAATCTAAAAACAAGCGAAGACACTTTTGGCCATGACATAACCTCTTTAAATTTCTCTCTTTTTCCTTTTGCCAGGTGATGAAGCGTCTGTCTATTCTTTTTCACGGATACAGCATGCAGCCACCAGTGGCATTTATTTTCTGCGGTCCTTACCTTACGTCAGTGGTCAGACCAGACCCTGCTGAAACTCTTACAGGTGAGACCATTGATATGAATATATGAATCAGCAATTGCTGATCTCAAGGTCAAGCAAGCTGATAAGCTTTTGAAGTCATAAATAGAAGAAAACTATGCAGGAGTCACAATTTCTCTTTTCTTTATGTTAAAGAGCAAACGACTGACTGTACATTAGTGTCCGTTCAATTTACCGAGTTGTCTATCTTTTTCATAAAAACTACGCGTCCAATGAAACTGTTCTGTTTTGATGATGTGACAACCCAAAGAGACTATGTGCGGGGTCAGCCATTTACTGCAGACTGCCGATTCATCAATTGATGAGATACAGGGAGGATGCTTGGCTAAGTGTGAGCTCTTATCTTTGTGCTCACATAATAATGAAGATATGACGATCTAATAAAATGTTTCAAACCAGAACTTGGAGTCAGCCTCGTGACAAAGACAATCATCTGATCCACCTAATCATTTCAGTTCGGCGAAGTGAACAGCTTGGCAGTGTGGAAAATTTAACCTGAAACCTAAATATTTCTTTTTTCCAATGCCAAACTGTTATGTGACTAATGATTGGCTTGGTCTTGTAAGTATCCTTGACTTTTAGAAGTAGAATTTGAAATGACAATCTAGAATAGGCGTGGCCCACCTGCGGGTCGGGGGCCGCATGCGTCAGATCAAGATTGGGTCAAGATCGAGGACTCACAGTGTGTTCAACGACGTCCTCTCTCACTATTTCCAGACACATGATTGTTAATTTTTCTGTACAAAGTTTGGAAGATAGATTCCCTGGCCCACCCTAAAACTCCAGCTAAGTATTATGCGGAGAAGTGAATAAGTGCTAGGGTGCAACTATATATATATATATATATGTATATGTATATACTGCGAAAATATACGAGAAATGATACTGCGTATTAAACTTGACTATCTCATACGCCAATCATTGCAACTCCCCCCCACAGAATCTCACTTCATGTCGCAATCTCAGCCTATTGCAGTTGTCTTCTCGTTTATATTTTGTTCTGGTTTCTTTCGAGTTGTCTGCTCCTTTTTTTTACATATCCTGACTAGCCGCTGTGTCGCAAACGCATAGCGCTAATTGGAGAGAAGCCAACTCAGCGTAAATTGTATGGGCAAGGAAAGAATACATTGACTCAATACGCACTAACCATCAAATTGGACTAGGCATTCTTTCACTTAATTTAGGTTATGCATTAGCCCCTAAAATTTGAATAATCATTTTGAATCTGCTAACCCTGGCAATTTCTACTTGCCGCAAACTAATTTTTTCAGACTAATGAGATCCTGATAATACGATTTGTTATTGTAGAGTGCTTTAAGATATTGGGTAAGATGATAGCTCAGCATCCAAAGCTGAAGGAGCAGACAAGATTTATATTTGTGCCAGCTATGGATGACATTGGTGGACTAGCTGTGTACCCTCGGCCACCGATTCCACCTTCTGTGACAGCTGTGCTCCGTAAACAGGTATGGTTGTATTACCAGTCTTCCTAACTTATGCCAGAAATAGTGCAGCAATTGGGCCATTAAGACTAAGCTATCCACTTATTGTTTCCCAGGGTGCGTCATTAGGAGACTTTCTGCTCACCAGTTACCAGTTACCACTTAGGGATGATTTTTTTAGAGAAAACTAGTACCAAAGTTAAAGTTACTAGCAGACACAACGAAAAGAACAACTGATAACAACAAAGTCAGTGACAGACATTTATGTCATGTGGTTGTCGGGTAATAGCCTCTGTGCAGGGACTTCAGAGTCATTTCCCCACATTCTCAGTACTATGGAAGGGCAATCATAGAGCTTCTGTCAACAATTTATTACAGTGCCATTTCATGTTATTCACAAAGCTTCTGTGCGAAAACAAAAACAAGGCATGTTCAAAATTGTAATCATTGCCATTGCGTTGACGGGCTGCTATCTGACCACTGTTTGCTGATTTGAAAAGATGCTGAAGTATAGCTAGGCCTTTCAGAGGATTACGTGAAGTAGGCATGTGATTACGATGAGCTTTGAGGGCTGAAAAAGATGTTTATCAAGGGTGTGTTATTTTAAAAGTGAGTTGAAAATTCCTTGCTTTTGAGACGAGATTTTAATTACTGATGTAACGCTCTTAATGTTATGAACCTCAAACAAAAGCAGGTGGCCTTTCCTCAATCCATTTTCTCAATAATTCATTTAACTAACCCTTTGGAGTGAGGCGATGGCTCAGTGGATAGTGCACTGGACCTTGGACTGGAGTCCCTAGTGCGATTCCCAGTTCGGGCAAAAACTTTATCTCTCGGAACGCCCTCCCTGGTTTCAGATCTCACCGTCAAATAGTAACTAAAGATGATCCACGCCCATGGAGTTGCTTTCTTTACTGGGCATAAGAGTTTCAGTAGAAAGTCTGCTGATGACACAACCCGGAGAACGTTGAGCCAAAAAGATTCATTAGGCCAATTTCTGCACTACTACCTATGTACTACTTGTTTGCCCCCTCCCTATTTTATCATCTCTGCAGTGTGTAATTTACAGTCAATACAAAACTGCTCGGTATCATGCAATACTACACAATGTAGCATCAGTACAATCCAATACAATTTTAGGTAAAGCTAGCAGAGTTCACCACAAACCCCACAAGAATTCAATACTGCACTAAAGAAATTGTGATAATGAGAGAAGATCTCCTACCTAAAATGTTCAGATGCCGTGTGAATAGCCCAAAAGATGACTTACCTAATCAGGTAAGTTCAGAGTAGAGCTCCTTCCAGTAGGAGAGGGTTTGATGTCACCATGGCAGTGAGTGATCAGCAGAAAGTTGTTTTTTATAATATATTTTGCTACTAAAATAGCTGTATTTTGACAAGACTTGAACAAGCTCAGCTAACTCAAGGGTATTGCACCATTTGTTATCATAGCCACTGGGGTAGAACTGTTGTCTACCATAAAGCATTATTTTGACCCCAGGAATCGCTAGAAGACATACAGAAACCAACCACTAAACAGTACGCAAGCTGCGGTCAAAGTTCAAACCTTAAGACCCTACGCGGATCGCAGTGGAGCTAGGGCAGTCTCATGTGACCCGAAAACTCGCATAGCTGACTAACCCGCGCACAACCGCGTTGGCCGAGCTTAAATCTTTTTGACAGTGACTGATCCTCTGATTATTTTCATTAGCCAAAATGACTACAGCTATTTGTGATTTTATAATCTCCGCTTGCGTCTTGTAGTTTGCACGTACATTGGTATCTCAGGCAAGTTTGTGCCTGTTGCCACTCAATGTAATGCCAGTCTACTGGACCCAGGAGCATTCCATGTCTCTCTACCCGCTGCCGAATCTGGTAATCACCGCGGACACATACTTCCCATTCACGGAGACCATCGCTGGCTGCAGTGTCGTGAATCCGGTAAGGATTTAAGCTGTCTACTATTCACATTTAGCAACTTAAAGGTTTAAGACCCAGTGTCAGTCATTTTTTATTATTATAACTACAAAGAAGGTTGTTCCCGTAGCCCAGAGTGGGTACCCGGTTCTCTTCAGAGCTGGGGAAGATGGAGAGGAGTGGCATCCCACCTCAGTTACGGCCTTGCTATGTAGTGCAGCTTGGCTCTCTAACAGCCACTCCCCCCCACATAGTTATTAACTAAGGGACAACATTGGTGCTGGTGGTGGTAATTTAGCAAACAGATAGAGCAGGGTTGGCATAGTGCAAGTTGATTATGTCCATGGG
>Ga0224511_10000151_pt1 | contig 25649 bp, 14 predicted proteins | sample SF_May12_sed_USG_2_FD_169988 | JGI IMG/M metagenome (GOLD analysis project Ga0224511, IMG submission 169988) | Sediment microbial communities from San Francisco Bay, California, United States - SF_May12_sed_USGS_8_1 | ecosystem: Environmental > Aquatic > Marine > Sediment | place: USA...
ACGTGTAAGCTTAAGGGGTTAATATGTACATTTTAAAGTGATACTAAACGAGCGTTAAGAAAGATGTAACATTATCAGTGTAGGAAAAGTGTATATAACAACAATAAAAAACAACAAAAACATTGGCCGTTTGTGCCAGTGACGTTACGACCTACTGGATTATTCATAAGCCATATGTTTTATTAAGTGTACTAGTGTATTAAATAAAACTTCTTACCATACGTTAACCCAAAAACTATGAATATCACAAATAAACTTAATGATGCCATGTTTGCCATCGCAGTAATAATACGAATGTGGTGCCAAATAAAGGTGAAGATAACGAAATTGGGGTCATCATATATAGTATGTATTTAATATAAATGTAATGTTGGTTCAAATTTGATTACACAACTACAACATTTAAACAATTTTCTAATTGGTCACATAATAGAAAGTGGAATAGTTTTCGTTTGATTAAATTGATATATAAAATGTGTCGAAAATCGAAGCATAGTTTATTATAAGTATGTTAGTATACGTTTTGATAAATAGTATCTCGCATCAACGTGTTTTGACGTCGATATTTAATATAACCTGCAATTTTAAAAGTCAAAAACACTGATTCATTTTTTCAAAATCTTTAATATCGTGCTAATAGAATTATCTTAGTTTTGCTAATTTAAATATGACAGTTAGTATAAGACAAATTTAATCACTTAAATAATCACGTATGATTACAGATGCTATGTCTGTATCTTTTAGGTCAGTATTGTTTACATCTTACAGTTTAACCATATTTAAGCAGTTAAACCTACTCTCTTAAATAGGTGAAATTGCCAAATATAGTTAGTTATACATGCAAGTAAAACTATTAGAGAAAATATTTTGTTGAAAATGTATGGCCTGCAAATTCGGCTTTGTTTATTTACTTTTCGACCCATCGTTTCGAAACAGTTAAAGAGCTTGACTACAATCAATACTCTCAGTTAAGGTAATAGTTGTGTAATGGACTACGAATGATGCACACATGTATTTTTTATCAAAATATAAACAATAATTTTCTCATCAAAATACTATGTGTATTATGACTATAGTTTTCAACCAATAACAATATTACACCTTATTACCTCCCTTAAAGGAAATATAATAAAAAATTCAAAATTGTTTAAAAAATCAAAAAAGCAAATATAAATGGAAGGGATGTACAAAGAAAAAATGTTGTAAACAATGTGGACAAGTCAAGTTTTTGGGCACCAAGACAAAATGGCCCGTACAAAAACACACAGAACATAACAAAACACGGAGTATACAAAGACGCAACAGACATTAAGAAATAACTTTTTTTTTGTGTTTTTCGGATTTTTCTGTTTTTATTTTATTTTCAATTTTCAAAGGTTTATAAAACCTCTACCTAGCTGCAAATTTGTGAATCTATTGCACTCCTATTACCTTTACTCGGCGGTGCAGAAGTACGCATCCGCTTTGGATGCGAGAGGTCCCGGGCTCAATTTTCGTTTGTCTAAAGATTATTTTATGTAAAAAGTCTGCTAATAAACACATTAACTTACGTGTTTTTAAACTGCAAAGGATTACTGAATATATGCAATAACATGAACAATTCACAGTATGTGGCATGAATGTAAATATATACGTTACATTTGTTCACTTTAAATGCACAGGATCTACAACGTTAAGGTTATACTTAAATGTCACACATTTTCGCGACCTGTCAAAAGTTGACAACTTTTTTCAATATTTTCTCAGATAGAATTTGCATGAATATGGGTGTTTTAAATGATGGTTTGACATATGAGTACTGTATTTGTACCTCATATAACACTCCCCCCTATAAGAATAATCTTCCAGGATTAACTGAATTTATTTGTTTAAACATGCTATGATAAAAAGACAAACATTCATATTGATACAACAGAATATCAAACAATTAACTGTAACAGTTTGTATTTTAAAGGATAATAACAGTTTCAGATGCACTGGTACAACTAAGGGAGAACATGTCAAGTAAGAACTTGAATATTTATATTTTTATTTTAACACTGTTTCCTTCTAGGACACTGATGATTTGATCCGTGTCCTCCCAACGTGCCGCCCTCTCCCTACTTCTAAGAGTGTCCCAGGATACCTGGTTGTCACCGATCTCCCCTCGCGCCAAAGCCCTAATGTAACTGAAGTTATACTGGCGACCCTTCTTCATCGTTGGGTTTCTTTGCTCCTTCAAGTGTAAGGAAGTTGTATTTGTCCACCAACGTCCTCCGACACAGTGAAGGGAAAACTCCCTGCTCCCTCTTTTCTAAGAAGATCGCCACATGTTCCTGGGCCATCAGCTTTTGGTCTCCACTGAGGCCTTTCCAGTTAACTGGGGACCATGTCAGAGTGACTCCCCCTTCTCGAACGACATCTCCGTGACCAGCCCCCAGTCTCTTCTAGCTGGTGGGCACATCGGCATGGCTCCTCTTTCCAGTACTTTCCTGGCACGGTCTCTGATGCTCTTGTTTTCAGCCTCGGAAGGTCTGGAAGAGCCTGAGGTTGTTGATGATTTGGTACTACTAGAACTCTCGCTGCTCACATCTGACATTATCTCCCGTTTTCCTGTCAAAGTAAATACCCATAATAAGTTAAATAATTTAAATGATAGAATATCTATGTCTATAAAAACATGTTAACATACCTCATTTCTTTAACATTCTTATGACCTTGATTGAACTAGGCTGAGGTTTTGAGTCGGATGCCCGCTTTCTGTTTATAGTCAATTGACAGTTGTATGGTACTGCTGCTTTACAATATCTTCCAGCATTTCCTTTCCGGGACACCATGTTTTAGCCAAACATAATGCTGTTCAGTGACCAACTGTACTGAAGTGCACTGGGATTTGTGTTTGTGTAGGCACCATTGTAGGTGGATCTTTGTTGGTTGAAGGTGTCCTTAACAACATCAGAGTTTGTCATTCCTGGGGTAATGTGTACATTATTTGAGAGGCTCAAGAGAGTTTGACACAAGTCTATGAATCAAACAATACATTATTGAATGTCTTCATGTGCTTGGTGTGAAAGAATTTGCCCTGATCGGTCTTTTGCATTGATGGATGTGAGTTTCATTGCATTTTGTCCCAGACCATCAAACCATTTTCCAATTTCAGAAAGTTCCGTTAGTCCTTGGTCCTCTTTGTACTTTATAGGACGCATATCTCTAAAACATTTGAATTAGTTTTGAAGTGCTTTTCAGAAGTTCAACCACTCCATCAAGAATGGATCCTTTTTCACCAAGGTACTGCTCTGATATTGTATAAACAAATTCAACATTTCCGTGTCATGAACATCTTCGGCAAGGTGATTTCATATTTTTGACTGATTTGATGGGAACATGTGTTCATTTGTCAGTTTCCTATGTAACTGTAAGGCATAATATTTGTTTCATTGATAACAGTCCACAAACATTTGCCACTGAAAAGTCCTGCCACTGTCAAGTATGAGCTTTCTTGTATTATTTTTTTTATTCCACTTTTGATGATGTTATTACTGATTTTTTAATAACATGTGAATAGTCCATCATAAATATCATGTCCAAGAATGTGCAAGGACTTTGACATCTGTAAGATGTTGGGTTGGGACCAGTAAAAAATTTAATAAATGATCTGTTGCTTTGAGCACCGTCCAAACATGTGTAAACTGTTGTAATCCCAAACATTTGTAGCTTATCAACAGCTTCCCAAAACAAGCATTATAATTCAGCATCTTGGACACCATCTGAAATGAAGTGTGCAGTTGGGAAGCTGAATCATGTTACTCCCAAAAAACCCAGTTGTAGAGCATGTGTTCTAACTGTTCTTTCTTGATTGCCTCATCTCAACATGTTTGATAGATTGCCTTCTTCTCTAACATCAGACAGCCCCACCAATTCAATCACATCACCAGACTTTGTTATCTCAATATCTGCCTGTATAGCCATCTCGTCTATGATTAGACCACCCATATAACCTTCCTCGCACAGATCCTTACTGTGGGCTTTCTCTTGCATCCATCTGAATATGTCATCATCAAAACCAACATTTTGCTTAACTTTTGTTTTATATTGAAATAATATGCTTCGAGAAGGAAGCAGCAAATATCCACTTTCCCGCACACTTTCATATCATTTTGGACTGTTACAATACCATTGCAAACAGAAAGTTATGATTTGCTGGCTCCATATCCGTCTTTTTAGGTGTTTTGATTCATTTTTCACTTGACAGAACAACAATTCTACCATTTTATCTTTAGCGCCTGGAACTAAAGCTTTGATTTCATCTCTGGTTATTTTCTTATTCAGATTGGGCATTTGATCATTATTTTTTTCATCAGTGTTATTATTTATCATAATTTTGCAACATTTTTCAAAGGAACATTTTCTTTTTCAGTTTTTCTACTTTTATTCTCTTGGTCAGTTTTTGTCTTGTTTGTGAATGTCATTTTACAACACTTTCTACAGGTTTGTGAAAGGGCATAAATTTCATGCCACAACTTTGCTGCACACAACTGAATGTAAACACTTACTTTCACCTTCATTATTTTGCCATTTGTTCAAAACGTGGTAACGGCTTACAACTACAGTCTTTATTTGAACATCTCTTCAATTTGTTTTGTCAAGTTTACTCCTTCACAAAGTCTTATTAATACTTTCTGGGGTGGGAATGTACTTGTCACTTATGTAGATGGAGTTTAAATAAGTTTCAGTTCCACTTATGTGAATTGACCATGTTCCATCACACAACAGTGTTACATTCTTTATAATCTTGTTGCCATCACAATATTGGCCAGAATCTATAGCAAATTGCACATTGTCTTTCCTTACTTTTAAATTTGACACTGTGTCGGGTAGTAATTCCTGCAGTTTTTGGGATGTACTATTATTTATGGTAGTTCCATGATTTGGTTCTGTCACTTCCATTTGTACAAGTCTAATTCCAGTGTAGATGGTCACAGTAGATTTTGACATATCCCGTTTTCTGCTGCATTTGGGAAAACATTCAAGATGTGGTCTAAAAATATTCGATTGCTGTATTGAATGGGTGTTCCAGACTCTTTCATTTCAAAGTCAAATGCATTGTACAGATTTTTGACATCTACAGATCAGCTCCAATCCTCGATCAACCTTGACAGCAGCCTAAAATTAAATATGTAGCGAACATTAAGATGAACTTTTGATCTTCTTAAATATTAATATAAATTGAAGAGATGTTCAAACAAAGAATGTTGCAAACAATGTAGATATGTCATGTTTAAGGGCACCATGACAAAATGGCCCGTACAAAAACTAGCACAAGGGACGACACAAAAACTCTTACAACATCATGACGCAACAGACATTTAGAAAACATATATTTTTGTGTTTTCGGTCTAAATTGCATGTCATATACTGTATTCAAATATAGGTACATTCATCTCGTATTTTTGTTCTCAATCAATCGCAAATTACAATTATTATTCGAGACTTTCTCCAATGAATGCCATTGACCCTACCAAGAGGTAACTCAACATTGCATTTGACTAAATATAAAATATAAAAATAAAAATAATAGTAATTATTATTACACGAAAGACAAACAAAAAAGTAGTTATCGTCAAGTTTACACGATAAGAGTGCCCTTACTTCAACCGAAACACCCACCAAGGTGACATGTTCAAGACCATCAACACGGAATTGTAGATGTTTGAAATTGTTCCCTTGCAACTAGATCTATTTAAACATACTAGTTCCGAAGTTTGCAGTTTTCTATTTCCAATGTTATCTTGTGGAAATATGTGGACAAGCAAGACTATGATTTGTTGGATATAACAATTCTATTATTTGTCTATGTTGTGTTTTTGTCCATCTTGACAACTTGTTACTTTATCTACACCTGAAGCGTTTAAACATTTGTCCACATAAAATGTTATTGATTTCACAGAAATGTTTAATCTGCGAACTTTACGTCTAGTAAATCAGAACCCCACATATTTACATTATAAACACTAGTATACATTTTTTTGTATTTGAACAACCCTTTTTAGAGTTATATATTTTGTTTTCGATGCATTAGGTGGTAGTGTCCGACCAAATAACAAGTTATTGAAAGCGGCCTGCATGACGTTCTTGGACCAGGATATAATTTGATAGAAGAAACAGACGTCACAATTAGCGTTTTACTTTAGTTAATGATAGAACATGACGATACTTCATTCCCTTTTAAAGAAAAATACATGATAAGTTTTCTATTTAAGAAGTCTTTGAAACCCAATAAAAAGAAATTGTGCTTCAGAACCATCAGTAAAAGTAAACACTAATTTGTTGGATGGCGTTTTGCCATCGACATTGTCACCAGCTGCAACCATATGTTTTCATGGAGCCTTTGGATCGCAAATCTTAATGTACGAATCCTAGTTAACGTCGCTAACAAATATTGAAGCGTCTTCTTTCATTGAGCTGGCCATTGTTACCGAATTGTAGTTGGCCACGAAGCATCTCCCTGTACACATGCAGGCATAAACACAAGCAACACCACTAACTGCTGTTGTTTCAGCCAAGTGTTTGGTATAACGTACACCTGCCGTTTTCTGTAATGTCCACTGTATGTTCTTTGCACTCGAATGTACTATGACATGGAATACAAACACAGCTAATAGCTTACTACGATGTTTATGGATGTCGTCGTTTTGCAATCAAATGTTGCTTGGAAGGAAGTGTGTGTGTTTATTACATAAATACGCAAATATTAACATCATTTTTATGCGGATGATAAATTATTTTAAGTTATACTAATTTACCACTTGCAAAACAAGCCATTAACTCTATTTTTAGATCACATTTTAAGTTCAACAAGGATATTACATGTATTATTTAATATATTAAAAATTATTTGACGATTACGCAATTGGTCTACTGGTGTTTTTGTTTTCGGACTTTGATCATAAATGGAATCAGAAATGGGATTAAAATGTATGCTTGTTTGTCTGTGAATTGTATTCAGTGTCTCTATATCAAGAATGGTAAAATGCTAGCAAATGCATTATGCATATACTTTTCAGTGCAGTTTAAAATGGTCTGCAAAGTAAGATAATAGAATACTTGTTGTAAAAGACCTGAAAGCAACTACCGCTTCAGGTTTACTTTAAATAATCAATTTAATATTTGAGACATTTGATATTTTAGATAATCAAGGTGTCAAATCTAGACGAAGTCTTTTTCATTGATACCTGTTTTCATATTTTTTAAATAAGTTGATCTAGTTGAAATCATCTTCGTATGTGATTATACAATGTTTCAAACATACACTTAGAGTTAGACACGGTGATTATTGGTTAAACACATTTCAATACTTTTACCAGAAAGGACCAGGCGTCACGAGTTTATATTCATTATGAAAGGAATAAACTATAATTATTCAGTCTTGGGGAAATGAAGTATAGCTTTAGTGGACTTCACATGTAGTTATACATAATTAAAAAAATATTCACCAACGTGCCATGTTTCTTTCAAATAACACATACCTTGATTTTCCAATCTTAAATAATCCGATAATCTTCGTACAGTTGGCTTGTTTTCAATTCACAGATACACTTATGTGAACTCGACTGTAGTGCCATGGCCACGGATTGCAATTACCGTGTGATACAGTGAAACAACTAACTATTTTGAACAAACGTTAGTAAGTAAAATAAGTAAATAAAATATTAAAAAGATAATATTATTTTGCCTAGAGCGGTCTCAATCCCATGCGAGGCAGCACCCGGGAATTACGACTCTTGATGCTTGACCACAGCACCAAGCTATCATCTATCGATTTGAGATTGCTACAGTGCATTTAAAGGTCAGTAAACTTATCAGATATCACGTGATTACGTCCTTTTCTCCATTAGATCGGTACCTTACATACAATTAGTGGTTTTCTGGTGATTTAACACCAACATCAATACACCCGTAGCGTTAATTAATTATGAAAAATATAGATAGAAAAATATACTTTCTGCCTTTTGTGCCTGTGTGGCGGCTGTAAAATGTCGCCCGTACTTCATCATTGTGTAGTCATATTTTTCTGGTCCTCAGGGACCATTGACTGTTTGTTTACATTTGAAAATGGAGTTCCGCTCATACGCTAGGGGGCGTCAGTGGTGTGGCATCTTTCATTACCACTGATGAACAGCTTCAATAAAACCGAGACTGCTGTTTTCTCATTCAGGCCTTGTTTCCTGAGGGCTTCCCTTTCTTTAGTTTAATTTTTAACTAACGTTTGCAAAATCATTACAAAGACGTCCGACAGGACTACTGAGACAGCGATAATTTGTTCCATACTGACGTCCTATTGTTTGCACCATATACATGCCTAAAGACAACACCTTCCAGTGTATGGAGACGATGTGAGCCAGTCGCTGAGCCTGTTATAAAATTTGAGTTTTTAAATTTATAATGACTTTCGATAACCTTGTTTGTCATGGTCATATAAAACGTAATATAGGCTGTTTAGAGACAATTTCCTTTTCGCAGACGAGGTAATCCGTCCAGCAGGGAACATTCCCATAATCAATTTTGAAGAATCTCATATTCAGACAAGGTTTGTAGTTACATATTTTAATCGTTTAATTGAAACTTAAACTTTGTTAAACCTTTTTTCATTATGTATTATACCTATTTATCGAAATGAGTAATGCAGTTTTAAATATGCATGTATCAAAGAGGAATACCAGCTGTAAAATAAGAGAAAAATAAAACATCAGTATATGAATTGTTTATTACAGTGTACTGAGGACTGACAGCAATTAAACAAACAAATCTGCACGTGCACGTATATGGCACAACTATGAGCTTTGTAACATAACACAACATAATGTTTATTTAGCATTAAATGTACAAACCATTTATAGCCATAGTAACAAACATTATATTCAAATTACAAGGCAAACTTGAGCAAATACTCACCAATGTGTCTATTTGCGATATTACTGAGGTAATGTTAATGTATACCCACACATATTCTTTCGTAATTTTTCTGTTTTGTTGAACTATTATTTTTAGTCATCATTGTATAAATATGTTTGACTGGACTAAGATTGATCAAACACGATAACAATCCAATTGTGAAACACTGTTAAAATACAATACTAGAATAAGTAACTGACAATGGTAGTACCGTTTTACCGTACTATACTGTAAGTCTGTATGACTACATAATGACCGGACATACAATATTGTGTGTTGGCCCTCCAGCGACCTGGACAATAAGGATTGGGTCGGTAGGTAGGAAGTGATATATTATTCTTAAGAAGGAGATCCAGAGATAGATGCCTAAAGAAGCCAGAATTAGTCATTTTTGTGTTAGAAAATTAGAAATCATATTGAGATAAAATTAAATTATTGTAATGTTACCTCAAAAGTACCATTCTTTAGTAATAAAACCTTAAATTAATTGTTTATAAACCACTAATAGGCCAAAACAATGGATTGCACGCGGTCGAGCATAACTTTGAATATAATAGGAATATACCTTCTGCACTTGCATTTAACTTCATGTATTAACAGAGGACATCTTAGAGTTTTATAAGTGTGTCCAAAAAGAAACATATCAGTTTTTGAAAATACAATTATGACTATTTTGGCCTGTTTTGGAAATTTAGCTCTGGCTGTCCTTAATAACATAGACTTACTAATGCACATATATGAAATAGTAAAAGAGTCATATGTAGGTGATGTGTAAATGTTAATGGGTTTTGTTAATTAATATGATTATGTTGTTAAATCAGGTTTCCGCCAAGTATACCTTTTAATTTTTGTTCTTAAACACTCAAATATTCGAGTAGCTAACATGGTACATGTTTAGAAAAAAACTAGAAACATAGGTCGTTTTACAGCAAATTTAAAAGAATGAACATGACCAAACATCTATTTGGCAACAACTTAGTATCCAAATATTGTCGCCGCGATTAAAACGTGAAATGCGGTATGCTATTTTTTAATAATTTGATGAGATGTTAAAACAACAAAGTTGCAATAATGTTTAAGCCTTAAGATAATACCAATATATGTATGATGAAAGTTAAGTGTAATTATATTCAAAACGCGATATAGCAGTGCAAATAATAAAAATGACAATTGCAAAATTATTATGTGAAGAACACATTTATTTTAACATCTATGTAATATTATGAACTGTCCTTTAAACAAACGTTGTAGGCCAAACAGACAGGGTCAAGTGTGAGGGCAATATGCGTCATAAACGGAATACACAACATAAAACATGACGTACAAAAACACCATACGAACGCAACAAACACATATTGAACATAATTGAGGTTAACTGTGTAGAAAGTTTAATGTTAAGTAACTTGCTCACAGTAATCATGAACATTCAATGCATTCTCCAAACTTGCAATGCAATGGGGCAAATGTTTATTAAACAACAATTATTGATACACTACTTTTCACACTAAGTCTTGTTAAAGCATTTACTAGGAAGATTAATAACTAATTGTTTTATCATTTTATTTATGAAACAAAATTAAAAGGTTTGAATGCTTTGGATGTTAATAGAGAAGTAGAATATGACAAATTACTTCACTGAACACTTTTTAAAGACATAAAAACATATATAATTGAAAAACATTGGTTTGGAATTTCTACACGAATGAAATGTAAAAATATCTGTGTTTGTTATTCCAACATATGCTTTTAAACTTATGTATTTTTGTGTTGACAACGCCATTCTATGTTTGAACACTTCTTCAATTTGTATTATAATCTTTAACGGGAATAAATCACGCATTCGCAAAGGCTAAAATAACTACCAGCCGTTGTTTTCTGACGCACGCGCAGGAACCTCCCATAAAGAGTCCTGTCACACTGCAAGTCAATTGGAATCGCGAGGTCTACGGGCGGTCCGGGGTAGGTGGCGCACACTTCACCAGCATTCAGGTCACATTCGTCAGCCGTCTCACACACCGTTACTGTTAGATTCTGGTATCTATCGTAACCTTCAAAATATAAAAATCGAGTTTTCAGTTTATTCTTAACTTATTCTATAAAAGGTTTAATCATTCAGCTTCATGATGGGGGTTGTTTTTGATAACCGAAAATAATGAAAAGCAGTAACACACATCAATTTATATTTGACTCTATTACTACTCCAGACAGAACATGACTACTTTATTCATGTTTTCAAAGTTTTACTTAATTTGTTTAAAAATTAAACATTATTAATATAAAAATGATTGCGTCTGAACAAGCATGTTCAAGGACTTGTATTGGACAATTGCATTAAAGAATAATCTAAAATACAAATCAAATCATTTCGATCAAAGTATACTTATGAAAAGTAACGTTGATACTTGCTTAGACAATGATTTTGTTGCGTATCTAACAGTTTAATGTGTTCACTAGTGCAAAAGTAGTATTAGTATTTCGATTATATGGGACCAAATAATGAAATACAAATCACCTCAACACCAACCACTCAACAAACTTCACCAACAGGGTTCCTTTATCGATGCAGAATCATACATTAAAAGTTTTTTTAAATTTAAAACCCACATTTCCTCATGACGAAATAGCGCAAAGTGTACAATGTGTAAACAAACTTACAACAGTTCTCGCGTAGGTACAGCACGACTCGGCGGACAGCGGAATATGTGGCAAATTCCGCCTGCCAGAAGTTATCAGTTGAGAGACCTGTATGTGAATATGTGCTGAAATCGCCGTCAATGACGAGCATTGGGCCTAACCAACTCCAAATACTGGATGCGGTGGCCGCAACAATGGTTACCACAGGTGTGTCTGAATAAAACAATGGTATCATAATAACATACTATAAGCTACTAGCCAACAACTGTCATAACTGTGTGGAATATGCCTAATAAATAGAATACGTTAACATATTCTAATAATTCAAATGCAAATGTCTACAAAGGATATTCTTTTATAGCCAAAACAATAGATATACGCGGTTGAGCAGAACTAAAAAAATACCAAGAAGATACTTGTCACAATTCACGCTAATATAATGACTAATTACAAATTAATTTTGTGTTTTATCCCTCAAATAGTGTTTTTCAAATAACTAAACAATGCCTTACTTATTTGATTTTAACATGATTGCTTGTTGATTGAACATCTTTAAAAGGTGACTTTCAGTGCAAATAATTGATATTCATAAATAGACCTCCTCTTTAAGCGATTATGTAAGTAGTTTTACCTACTCCCATAATTTGAACTTGTAAATTCTAAATTGACCTAGCTAATTAGTCGAAATCTGAAAATGTATTAAAAAGTCAGGCCTACCTGATACGACGATGAAAGATTCCCAGTCAATATCGGAAACAAATGCCGGGTTGTCTTCTATCAGGTTACATGCCATCGTCCCCGGATTGTAGTTGGCCACGAAACACCTTCCTGTCCGCAGGCATTGATAAACGCAATCAACACCACTTAATGCTGTGGTTTCTGCAAAATGACTGACATAGCGGACACCTGTACTTTTTTCCAATGTCCATTGCATGAACTCTGCATTTGTCCATATTATGAGACTGGGAACAAACACAGCCAAAACAACACACATTGTACTTTGTCTATTCATCTCGGAGCTCTCGTATGTATGCCGCTATTTTAGAAAAGTGTGTTTTACTCGCAGACACAAGGTATCATTCTAACGTTGATGATAATATGCGGATCATAACATATTTTAAGTATTACTGACTTACTTCATTTAGTTTGCAAAACAGGTTTTCCTTCATCGCCCTCGACCGCGGATGGAATATCATTTTTAACAAGATTGTAATAATTTATTTAAATACTTATTATCTTTTATCGGATTATATTCTATGCTTGATTTTCCTCAAGCACACATGGATAGTTGAATGCGTGTGTATGTATTATGCATATACGCGAAGCCATTTTAGGATATTCAATTTAAAAATTCTAACAGTGCAGGCGTACGATGAAAGTACTGGCAAATACTTTACTAATCAAAATCGCATAAAATGCCACAAGTGCTCCAATGAAACGAATGGAAGTGTACGACCATGTATTGCAGTGCATAATGGAATATAAATTGAAGAGATGTTTAAAGAAAGAATGTTGTAAACAATGTAGATATGTCAAGTTTAAGGGCACCCTGACAAAATTACAGGGATTACGGTCAGCTCTGTACGATACAGTTGAACGTGCGAACGTAGTAGGCTCATACAACTTCGAAATAAATCTATGACAATGCTCTCACAATAAGGCTGTGTCTTCTAGCAGTATGAATTTCACATTCAGGGTTTCACAGCAACAGACCACAAATGACAACAAAGAAAATACCCGTGACGAAACTCGTGTGAACACTGGTAATACCGAAGAAGACGATTAAAAAGCATTTTTTAAACGCACCATCATTGATTTATTTTTATATACTCTAAGCAAGACACTTTCGAATCGGCGCTTAATTTGAGTTAGTGAAATGTGTATTAAAAAACAACAACATATGGTCTCGAGCGATATCGACCTCGTTCAAGTCGGCATGTAAATGATTCACGCCCATATTAAAGAGCACTCGGCCAAACTGTCAGTCAAGAATTTCGGCTTCCAACAGTGTATTTAAAGATGCTATGCCTAAACCGTTTAGGTCAGAATTGTTTACATCGTACATTTTAACCATATTTAAGCAGTGAAACCTACTCCCGTAAATATGAGAAACTGCCAAACATAATTGTCCATGCATGTAAAAATATTAAATAAAATAAATTAGTTGAAATGGTGTAGCCCGCAAATTTGGCTTTGTTATTTTAACGTTTTGACCCACTGAGTCGAAACAATTAAATAGTTGACTACAATCGCAAGTTGACTCGGTGATGCAGAGGTTACGCATCCGTTTTGGATGCGAGAGGTCCCGTGTTCAATACCCGGCTCCGTCAAGGGTTTTTATGTTTGATTTTTTGTTTTATTGGTTTTATGTTTTTACTTTTTTTGTCCAAAAATACATTGTTTGTCACTATATATTGCAATTTCTTTTGCAATGGTAATGTTTTAGTATACTTAACATATTGTTACATTTGTGACCAAGTGTAAGGGTCTAAAAATGATACAGACATAGCATTTGTAAAGCTAACTACTGTAATCACATGCTCTCTATGCAAAACAGCCTGGTACCCTGCGAACAAATGTTGGTCTTCTGATACCCCCCCCCACACACACAAATATCATTCACCAGATAAAAAATACAGAAAATGTATAGAATAAGAAAGTATATTTCGACTTGTAAACGAACAATTGTAAACACCTTATCAAGAAGTCCGATTAACTACTTAGAGTCTAAGACCGTAATAATTTATCCAATTGTAGTTCTTTTATTTTTACCATAAGACATTTGAACGACTCTCAGTTCATAGTGTTCATAACAAACTTGCACCAATGGCAGAGCTTGTTCTTAAATACCGTGTTTAATTATTGTCGCTTAAAATGATGCGATAATTTTATTAATTTATGTTTTATACGCTTAAAAGTCTTAGTCATCTGATTTCAATATAATTTATTGTTACTTAGATCAATTTTGATAGCTTGCGACAGACCAAAACGATATGTTTTCAACAAAAACAAACATCATATAACCTTTTAGAGATGTGTTGTGAGGTGCATGTGCACTCAAATATGAACTTGCATAAATTCATAAAAAAAGTTTTCAGTAGAAAAACGTCTTATACAGTTTAATTGACAACTTTACAATGCTCTGGACAACATTATCATAGCCAAAATTCTAATGTTTTGTTGTTTTCAAGATCAACAAAACACACGTCCAATGTTAAGTTGTATTTTCAAACATGCATGATTAGTTTTAAGGCAGCAGCACATAAAACATAATAAGACATACAATATATAATGACGAAGGGCGCCTTTTAAACAATATTTAAACGTGATAGTCGTGTCATCACATATAATTTAAATGCAAATGTACGTACAAGGCATGTATACAAAACAAAGAAATTAAGTTTATTTGTGGTAAGATGTGTTTTTCTATCCTTGATTATTTCAACAATAATAGGTCTGTATCACGGCGGTCTGTCCACGATCCAGCTTTCCATGGGCTGTCATTGGATTGGCATATTTTATTAACACAATTATATGAACATCTTCAATAATACCAATGCTGCTATTTACCCTATGCAGGCTATGCTTACTGAGGACTTTCTTTTTCCTATTACAAGCCAGTTGTAACCAGAACTAAGGCTTGTGCAGGCTGTGCTTCCTAAGGGGTTTCCATTTCATCAGTTTATCTAATATCAATCATCGCGATAAAAGTTTGGGAATTGAACACTGACCACTAGATTCGGCGTTCGGTGCACTACTCCCTGAGCTAAACTGGGAAAATATACATGAAATGATTGAATTAAACATTGTGTTAATATCCAATGACGAGCTGTTTATATTTTAATTGTTGTATATAGACCCATGGCAAAATAACCCATACAAACACATAACACTGACAAAAGAGCACGAAATACGAAACCAGCCGGCACTAAACATGGCATATATACTATAGATCACTTTAAATTCGCGAATATCATATTTCGAGATTTTAAAAAGAAAAAAATCAGCGATTTTTACAATTTGCGAAATCATGGACTTGAGAATGTGTCTGTCGGGAAATTAACACATTTTGTATTTATTCAATTGAAGTAAAGTATGTCACTCCTAAAATAATTGAGTACATTGTTGAACACGTTAATGTACCGTTTAGCCATTAACAGATGTGAACTGTGATAATTGTTTAGTTTCCTATACTTAACAGGTCCTCTATACTTAGGCTATACAAAAATGATGAACCTGTCATTAAAACAGTTAAGCTGTGTACATCAGGCTGAGCCAGTTGGCCAACCGTTTCAGAACATCCAAATGTTTGACATTAATGAAAAGTTGTTATTTTTCTAGCTTGATCATTTCGGGCTTTAGTGGTTAATCTAGACAATTGTTGACGATGTACCTGTTGAGTGCAACAATTCAAATCTCGACTCCGACTTAACATCAACCCGAGGATTTGTTTACTTAGTTTGTTTAAGCTGAAAACAACGGCACTCTCGATAAAAGTTCGTAAACTTCCTAGACTATTTAAATCACGAATTGTAGATAAACAATAACCAAATTTATTTGGCAATCAACAATTAAATCGGTACATAGCGTGAATAAAATTGTTGACGTACACGTGTATTTTGCAATATGTTTCGTTGTTATGTTATTATTTCATTCTTTTTGACAATAAAATACCACTTGATATTGATAGTTTGAATAACAAATTGATAAAAAAGATCGTATATATCCCCTTTGACATAAAAATGATACATAATAAAAAAAATGTTTATTATATAAACTATTAAATAATCCACAGTGCCTAATAGCTCATTATCAGTATGTAGGGCAATTCATACCGAGCACTTATATCGTATTATGAACCTTATGCATGTTAATTGTAATTTAAATTTCACGTTAACAGCACTTCTTAACTCCTTGATCAACTGGTTTCTACTAAATGTAGTTTAATGATACGAAAAATAAAAGCCGAAACAGATCGTTCAAATGACGCGGTACTTAATGAGAATAAATCACACATTCGATAAGGCTCAACCAACTACCGGCCGTTATCTGCTGACGCACGCGTAGATACCTTCCAGCAAGTGTCCTTTCACACTGCATATCAACTGGAAGTGTGAGGTTTACCGGAGGTCCAGGGTAGAAGGCGCACACCTCCCCATCATTAAGGGCACATTCGTCCGCCGTCTTACAAACCATCATCGTTAGGTTCTGGTTTCTGTCGATACCTTTCAACATTAGAATAATGTATACGCTATATTTCAATAACAATTCGTCGTCCAATAGTCAAATACATGATGGTGGTTTGTTAAACATATAACACACCCAATTCCAGTGGTATTTAAAAAGTATGGTAAACATACTTACAACATTCTTGTCGTAAGTACAGCACAACTCGACGGACAGCAGAATATTCGGCGAGTTCCGTTTGCCAATAGTTATCCGGACTTGGTCCGTTTCCATTAAATACTGTACTTAGACTGCGGTCAATGACAGATCCGGGAATAGATCCGGGCCAAATGCTGGATGCAGTAGCCGTGGCAGTTTTCACGTTTGTGTCTGATTTAAACAATGTTATGTTATTATGTAATTGTGTGCGCAACATTACGGGATATTGATTATTGGAACCTTTAAGTTGTAAAACGGCATAGTTTTAATTTTATGGAACAATCTACACAAAACATGATTGCTTTTTAAGAACCATACTTGCCGTGTTTTCATAACTTTCGACCACGCAACTACTGCTGTCTTACTTTTTGGAATATTTATTTTGAATATAATTTGTTTTCAATTTTGCAAGTATTTTTCAATTTTCAAAAAGCAAGAAAGAAAGAAACATGTTGATTGTTATTATGCTTGAGTGTGAAACTCTTAGAAAGAGTTTGAAGAATTTTTTATAACCTTAAAATATGTGGTTGCCTAGTCCGGTATATGTGTTACCTATTTTGACATGGAAATCTAAAATTATGGGCTACATTGGTAAAACATATGTCGTAAATTTTACCAACGGCTTACCCCTTGACGTTGCGGACACACACTGATATTATAGTCATGTCAAAACTACAGTACATGTAAATAAAAGAACAAAGGTTACATCACGTCCATCAGTATAATGTTTGCCCGATGTGCTATTATCAATTAAGAGAGTAAGTAAGTTAACCTACTTCTATGATAGTAACTGGTAAATATGTGTAATGAATTCCCTTAATTGACATTGGTAATCTTAAAAAAACAGGCATACCTGATACGACGATGAAGGAATGCCAGTCAATATCGGAAACAAAGGTCGAGGCGTCTTCTATCAGGGTACATGCCATGGTTCCCGAATTGTAGTTGGCCACGAAGCATCTCCCCGTCCACACGCATAGATAAGCACAAGCAGCAGCACTTAATGTTGTGGTTTCATCAAAGGGATTGGTATACCGTACACCTGGCGTTTGTTCTAATGTCCACTGCATGTTCATTGCAAGGAAACGTTCTGTAAGAAGGATTACAAGCACAGCCAAAAACACGCAACTCATATTCAACTCGATGTTCTAGCAATTATAATGTTCCTCAGAATATGAGTTTTAATGTCTGACATACGAAAAACATGCACAAGTTTTAATGTTATTATTCAGGTCATATATTATTTAAAAATATTTTTCTATTTTTCACGGTCGCTTGCAGATTACGAAACAAGGATCAGGCGGTTCTTTTTAGATAAAAACCTCTCGTTTCACAATGATATAATAATTTATTTAAAATATAATTTAAGGCAAAACGCATTACAGACGTTTGTGTTGTCAACTGTGATCCTTTTTCAAATTAAAAGTTATGCTTGATTTTCTGTGCACTCACAACAGTCTTAATCGCTTGAATGCTACAACGTTTAAACATAAAAAATGCATACCTTTTACGCAAATCGCAGTGTTTTTAATTAAAACGGTATATCACTTATGACAAAAAAATTTGCAGGAAATGGCTTAAAATCATCGAATGCCTAGGTTTGACTTAAGATAAACCGATTAAAATTATTGAGAAAAAATGTTTTTATAAGTAGCGTTCCCTCGATAAGCAATGTGTTGTTCTTTATGTTAAGTTGATCACCTCGCTTATAATAAATTTATAATACGTTAATAATGCGTCAGACAATCAGCTGTTGGCGCACTAAACGACTTTGCGTTAACTTTGTCAAAATTTGGTAACGTGTTCCGGCTAGGCACGAACACTAAGAGCATTATGTAAATCTCTCTCTTGGTGAGCGTTAAAGCAGCTGTCTACCAGAATATACTAAAATCATTAGTTACACATTTTTCAAAATATCTCTTCAAATATATATAATAGTTGTTAGAAATAAAAGCAACCTACATATTTTCGTTTATCTGCCATCGGGATATGCCTTCTATACATAACGACTACTGCGTTAGTAACGCAGTAGATTATGCAAAGAAAAATGTTTTACCAACGATTTGTCACCTGAATTAAAGGGTCAGTAATAATAGATTTCTCCACGGAACATAACTTGACCAGTATTAACCGTTAATTTTAATACTTTTTTCATTATTTATTTTTTTAGCATCTGGAGGACAGCTGCTTTAAGCTGGTTCAGTGAATAAGGTATTTCGCTGTTAATCAAGACTAAACGTATCAAATCTTGTTGAACCTATTTTTGTTTAATAATCTTATGCTCATTGATACCCATGTTATACAACATGTTTTGTATTTTGCTTTTCAAAATAAGTCGATGTAGTTGCAGTTGACTTCCCCTCACAATGTTATGGTGCACACTAGTTGTGTTATGACACGTTGATTGTTTGTTAGAATACGACACACTAATAATACAATAAGGTAAACATTAATGAAAAGACGCTCGTTAGTTAAATATGGAATACAATGTACACATATGACGGTTAAGTGACAGTATATTGCGTCGTTGACAAGTTATCAAAATTTTACAAATTGTTCATCGGGGATTTAGAATCAAGTCATTTTAAAATGTACCAAGATTATCAGAGTATTTATAAAGAATGTAAACATTTTTGGTAGTTGACAGATTGTATGACAATGACGTTACCATCGGGGAAAATAATATGCATTTAAATACACATCTTGAAATGTTTTGTACTAGAATCTAGTAGTTAGTATTCGTTGTAGCTAAAGCGAACGTATAAAAAGTCAACTACATAATGGTAAATGTAAACATACAGTATGCGTCTATTGTCCGGTACCAACTTTTTGAAATGGTATCGTGTCAACATGAGCAGGCAATGGACAATCCTAATGGTGTGTTCAAAGGTACATGTACATTGTGTCTTCCATTGGATGTAAATAATCTGATAATATTGGTACTATTGTCAACCCGGCTGTTGACTCATAGGACTCATGTGGGACGTAATTATTTATTGAAAATGAACGTAGAGTAAACAATCTATAATCACAAGTTGTTAAAAATGTGCTCATCGGATACCAGATATATGGACCGAATTGGCTCAACATCGGGTGTGTTATCTTTACATAGGCTTAACTATATATAACTGAACATGCATATCACATACCTTTCTCTTTGCTGCGTATCATCAAGTAGATCCTGTTAGCAAACTATTTGGGTTAATTTGGTCTATCTCTTGGAATCGTTTATTTACAAAATATCTTAATGGGGATATGTCCGATCTTTTAATCAGCTATTTATCAGCTATTTATTAAATCTTTTAATATGAAGTAGTAATTTATCGTCAAAAAGTATAAAATAATAACATAATACAGAAATATATTGCAAAGTACGCAAAAAAATGTATTCACGATATGTACCGAATAAATTGTTGATTGCCCATAAATCTCGGTTATTGTTAACCTACAATGATGACTCCATTCGTGATTAAACGAGTCTCGGAATTTTCGGACTTTTTCGGAGAGTGTCGTTTTCCGAAGAAATGACCGAGGGGTTCTGATTGGTCGGACTCTAAATTTAAATTGTTGCACTCAACAGGCAAATTTTAATTCTGGATTACCTTTATTAAAACGCTGAGAATGATTTTAATATTTCAGTTAGAAATATCTCGCTTAATGTGCATTTGTTGTCATTAGGTTTTTTAATGGATATACTTATTTTTGCGTCTCCTACATACTTGTAATTAGTGACAGAATATGACATACACTCTTTAACAACTTCAGGTGACCAACCCAGAACGATTAGGGTATTCTTGATTCAAGACATAAAGATGCACCATTTTCTTAAACCATCAATTTTAAAACATCACTAACATATTTTGTACTAATTATTGACAATATATTAAATTCTTTATTTCCTAAAAATCACCTTTAGAGATCACATATGTTTGCTTCGATTGATATTTATGTCTGTAGTTATCCTTAATAAATTCATATAGGAATTTGTATTTTGTAAACTATTGCCTCATAATATATTGAAGAGATGTTAAAAAATAATGTTGTAAACAATGTAGATATGTCGAGTTTAAGGGCACCATGACAAAATGGCCCGAACAAAAACCAACACACAAAACAACACAAAAACACGTAGAACACCAAGACGCAACATACATTTAAAATTAAACTGATGAAAGGGGAATTCCTCAGGAAGCATAGCCTGCACGAGAAAACAGCAGCCTCGGTTTTATTGAAGCTGTTCATCAGTAGTAATGAATGATGCCACACCACTGACGCCCCCTAGCGCATAAGCAGAACTCCCAATTTAAAATGTAAACAACATACATGTACATGTACACTCCATGAAGAAAAACACACTATTTGTGTGTTTTTTTAATTTATCTTTATTTTTTATAATTTCTTAAATGATTTCTTCAAGAAAGGTTAAATTACCGCCTTGCTACGGTCAATGACTTTCATTGGGGGTTAAACCGGTTTAAAGCTATAGAAAACTTCCCACTTTCTCAACACATATTGGAGAAGCAAAATGAACCAAAATTATATAGTTAGTAATAATGAAGTATGAGTACATTGTAAAAGGATGATGCTTTAAGAAATATCATAAGCATCCTGTGACATAGTACACGAGTAAATATAATAATAATGATATCACAAAAATAAAGGGAACAATTTTGTGTTTTATGAGGAAATATTATAAGTGGTTATCAGACAAAATGGTTTGATGCCCAGTTCCAACATGTTCTAATGATCTATGTCGCTATGTCGCTTACATTATTTTTTAAATGCATAAAGTATTTTACCTTGGCTGTTTTATGGTGATTAATCTGGCAATCAGTGTTCATTTGACTTGATTTCAAGCACCTATTGACACATGTAAAATATTTATAAATTATTATCGAAGTTAGACTGTATTAAAACCCACTAAAGCACAATGCGTATAAAAACTCGGATAGAGTGTCATGGACTTTGGTTCGAATTCCCTAGACGGGATATGTATTTTTTTTGCTTTATTTGGCGGAGAAATCGCGAAGCATAAACAATTATATGTTTCTTTATAACACGCAGTAACCTATGGTATTAACACTGAATTGACACATTTAACGCGGTCTATATGGGTCTTGGAAACATGCTGTAATACGAGGAATAAATAGTGGCAACGTTTTCTTCTTTTTTTTTGAAATGCAAGAACAAGTACAAGTTACTTTCCCTTTTTTGGCAGATGAATTTAATTGACTTTAGCGGGTGTTTAGTGCTTGTGTGGAGACTGTCAAATGTTGACCCTTACTACACCGTTGTGTAGTGTTTTTTTCTGGTACTTGGGGAACAGGGATTGTTTGTTGATTATACTTGGAAACAATAGTTTAGCTCATGCGCTAGGGCGTCAGTGGTGTGGCATCTTTCATTACCATAGCCTAGACTGCTATTTGCTCCATGAGGTCTTTGCTTCCGTAGGGCTTTCCTTTTGTCAGAGTTATTCCAATCGATGGGTCGCTGGCTCGTATCTTGATGTGTTAATATGTTGTGCAATGATTCCACAATTTAAACATGTAGGTGAGTATTATTCGTAAACTGTGTTCATAATAAGACGTGATTCGTGATCAATTTATCATGATGCAGGCCTAAAATGTATCATAAGTTCATAACATAATCACAAACACATTTAATAACTGAACAAGTATAAACACTGTGCCTAAACCCACATCCTAAAGGAGATTTCATGCACAAAACGAGTCCAATGCCTTATACTAGTCAACGTTAAAGTTTTATACTGCGTTCCATATACTTATATTTACATTCGACGTGCATTTTGACAAGGAAAACGAGTGCGTTCAATACTTACTTACGGCAATGTCTCATCTCTGGTGTAGATATTTTTAACACTATTTTGTGAACTTTTTATTATTGACAAACACAAATCTACCTTATGAAGAAGATTATCACATATTTCGCCAAGTTTATTGCTATTTTGCTTGCAAATGATTGTTAATAGTTTATTATTGTAAAAAAAATAATAATAAGAATGCTTTTAAGACAAACTTCTAACGCCATTCAAACGCTTCGCTGCCTTCTGTTTGATACTCTTACGCATTCCTTTTAATAAAAAAAAAACAATTTTCATAAATAAATAATGCAAACATAAGAAGAAAGTACTTTATTAACATAATCTGAAGCTATAACAAGCAATACTTATTATTTTGTCATCCTTTATCGTAAAAAAAGATGTAGAAAAACATCTTGTTTCTTTTTTTGCCACGTACTGTGAACAATAAGTCAGAAAATCCCGCCAGACTAGACACTTTGTTGCTGCACAGCACAATAAAATAAATACTGAAACGACATGGTTCATAAGTTGCGCCCCTTCAAGTAGTAAAGTTATCGGTGTAAGTACTATAACAATTACAGTTTCAAATTACGAGTTTGGGACCAAGATTTTTTAAAGAAATTATTCAATAACTACCTGTATGAAGTTCTTTTTAAAGAGCGTAATAAAAACTAGAATATGTTATGTGGAAGGAGGAACAACCTTATTTTCCCGCTATCAAGGTTATTTTATTAATTATTTAAATAAGCAATAAGATGTGAAATAAGCTTCAACATACATTTATACATTCATTTGTACATTTTTTAAAGAATGTAAATACATATGTATAAGGATTGAATCTCATTTTGGTTGCGTTCAAGGCGATCCTGAACGCAATGGTAAAACTGACAAATCACCAATGAAGTGCTAGCTATTGTATACAATGAAACTAAATCCTTAATGGAATTACTCATGGGGGGTTCTTTATCTACATTAACGTAGGAAACCTACCATTATACACGGAGCTGTGACATGACACACACTGAATGAGGAGTTCATGCTGCTTGTGCGAAGTATCTAAGGTTATTTGATGGATAAATGATGTATACAGTTATTTATTCTGAGTACCACTCACACCTTTAACTCAACTCACTTTAAATTACCCACTAATCTTTACACATGCTAGGAGAAGCAATCAGTACTGCAGAGCCTAACCATATATATTGCAGTGACAGTTAGAATCTCATGGCAAACTTCAACTTAAGTTCACCAGTAAGTAATATCCCTTTAAGTATAAACCCCTCTGCAGGTGATTGTCGTACATGTAACGCGGTGCATGTACCTAAGGCGAATAAATCACACATTCGCAAAGGCTCAGCCAACTGCCATCCGTTATCTGCTGACGCACGCGCACAAACTTTCCATAAAGTGTCCTGTCACACTTCAAGTCAACCGGAATCCTGACGTCTACCGGCGGTCCTGGGTATGTGGCACACACTTCCCCAACATTGAGGTCACATTCACTTGCTGTCTGACACACCATAATCGTCAGATTCTGATTTCTCTCGTTACCTTCAAACAAAGAAATAGTCTGCATATTAAAATAATGACGTTAATCGGTTTTGTTCATTACGTTGCTAAGTGTTTAATGTGTATTTGTTCTAATTTACAGCAAAAAGGTTTCCAGTGGTAACATAGGTATATAGGTACAGCTTTTAGCACATAATTCAAAGCAGGGGTGTATCTGGGCCCAAATTGAGTTTACGCACTAAAAGGGTTCAACGGGGCGTTTGTCTGTATTAAGTATCCGTCTGTAGAGCAAGGCATTCGTACATTAGATTTAACATTTTTTTAACTAAAGTTCTTAAAAAATCAGCTGTTTGGCATCAATGAACATTGTTTGTATTTGTTTAATACATGCCTTTATATCGCAAGCCTAAATGTTCAAACATAATGTCGATGCTGCTCGAAAGTATGCACTTTCGCGTTCAGATTTTATTTCATATTTGAACGGTTTATATATTTACCTTTTCTGAACGAGTATACGCACGTGCGTAAGTGCGTATGCCTGGATACGCGCCTGATTCAAAGTATAATAAATATCAGACAGTGTTGTTCGTCATAAAGAAAAAAACACCTAAACTAAATTGTATATATAACTACTCGAATAAGTAATACATATATATCATTGCCAATCAAATGTAAACCATAATACAAAATCGATTCCGTGATTTAAATGTCAAGTGTAGAAAACGCGAATGGTAATTTCAAAATCGCAATATTCAATTCTTACTCTCTTTCCAATATACGTAATATTGAATTGAAAACAAAACTAATGTATTGTTGAAAAGCAAGTTAACGATTATACCACCGCTGACAAGGATAATAAATGAACACTACAGATGCAGAGCAAAAACTACAAAAACTTACATTACAGTTGTATGTTTCTTATAAATCTAAGAAAGAGGAGGAGGTCCTTAGGAAGCATAGTCTGCAAAGGGAAAATAGCAGCCTCGTTATTATTGAAGTTGTTAATAGCGGTAATAAAAGATTACCACACCACTGACGCCTTCTAGCACATGAGCGGAAGTTAATTTTAAAATGTAAACACCATATAATCTATGATCCCAGAGGACCAGAGAAGAACCAAAAAATATAACTACAGAACGATGTAGTAAGGGTGATATGTTACAGCCGCCACACCAGCACTATACACCAGCTGAAACAAACCAACTTACAGCAATATTGTCTTAAGATGATCACCACGCGGCCGACGGCAGTATATTCGTTGAATTCCGTTTGCCAGAAGTTGTCTGTTGAATTTGTTTTGGTATGCGCACATGTACTGACATTACCGTCAATGGCAAATAGTGGACTCGACCCGGGCCAAATGCTGGAC
>Ga0224511_10000152_pt1 | contig 25602 bp, 21 predicted proteins | sample SF_May12_sed_USG_2_FD_169988 | JGI IMG/M metagenome (GOLD analysis project Ga0224511, IMG submission 169988) | Sediment microbial communities from San Francisco Bay, California, United States - SF_May12_sed_USGS_8_1 | ecosystem: Environmental > Aquatic > Marine > Sediment | place: USA...
CCGGATCCGCTAGTGCTTACTGTGTACCAATTGTGACTATCATTAACAAAAGTTCCCAAATGTCTAACAAAACAATTAAAACACTCACTTCAACTTGGCAACCCTTCCTTTTTAAAGGAAATTTTATCTAGGTATCGATATGATATGTGAAAAAGGTGCTTTGGAAAACCAACAAATGAGTCGTATTCGTCTCAAAAAGTTCATCTCACTGTTAGTATGTATTCACGTTAAAAAGTGACCCTGACACAGCGACAAACAGAAAACGCAATTAAAAATAAATAAATGTCAAGAAGTATTTAAATGTTTACATTTATTAATTTACTGTGAACAAATGAGAATGACACCCATGGGTCCACATAAATAACTTTATGTGAAGGTTTAATGGAACATGTTATCATTTCTTTAAATAATGTAACAATTAATTAATATTTTCTATGTAACTAACTGCTACACGTCATTTACGTGATGCCTTTTTTGTTAGAGAAAATATCTGAGAGGAAGTGGTCCATAACTCTCTGTAAAATATAACATTATCATTTGTTAATAAACAACCACTCGACAATCATTTACGTTTTAAAGCGTTGACCGACCTTCCCATTGCGTATTGATTTATTTTAAGTCTGTGCAATGCTTACGGTCTTAGATTTTTTTTACTTTGAAATGTGACATTGTCCTTGTCTAATAAATATATCATCTTATTTGTTTTAAAACTGCTTTGTGCTATATTTTTTTTACTTTGAAATGTGACATTGTCCTTGTCTAATAAATATATCATCTTATTTGTTTTAAAACTGCTTTGTGCTATAAATTGTATAATGTTGTCTCTATGCAATCGTACAATTAAATTAAAACTCCGAAACCTCTTGTTCACTAGGGGCCGCTTGTTCGATTCTCGGCTAGTACAGAACCTTTATTTATATTTTTTTGCATATTTTTTCTTTAAGAATAAAACATGTTTTAATTTCCTCCCAAGACTGTTAAACCTTTCCAAACAAAGTGCTTTTTAGCTCAAATCTTGCACGAAGAAGCTTTAGATCGCTATGCATGCCAACGACTGGGCTACTTCCTGATATGTGTCACAATTTAGGGACCGGTGAACTACAGCTAAATGTCTAGAATGAATCATCACTAAGTCAATTTGTCGAGCCCAGAAAGATGTAGTAACGCATATCCGAATACGAATTTAATTAAATAACGATTTGATGCCATGTATTTGACTAAGAATCGTGATCCTGATAACAATGTTGATTGACACCATGATATTGTCCCATTCATAAATCGCCTGGCCGGTACTGATACTGACAGGCTTTTCCACAATAATCTGGTCGGTGTAGCAGATTGTTAAATATGATCGGTCATTGCGATTGTTTGCACATTAGATTTTAAGCCGTTTTTTCAACTCGGATACGTGCACCTTCCCAAGGAATCTTCGCCGAACTAAGCGGCACCAGTAGCGTATGTGCATACTGGGCACAAATTCATTAAGCATCTAAGGTAAAAGCACTAAGATATATGCAATTTTCTTGAGTTCCATAGTGTTTTTCCCCCCCCCCCGATTTTTTAAAGAAAAAAGTTCATGGGCTTATACAGAATTGGGATTGCAGCCTACCATACTTTTTAAAAAGTGTAATGTTTTCTGGTTTTTGTTGCAATTCAGTATAAATTTTTTCCCTAAGCTTCAATTTTTCCATGAGGTGCTTTATGAATATGGCCCCTGGTGCAAGTAACAGAAACAAAAGTAACTGCCATACAATACGTACTGCACATTAGGGCAATAAGAACATATATGTTGTTTTACGATCTTCTTTACGAGACGTTCTTAAAAATAAGCAATGCAAGCTCAGCATCATGATGGCTGGTTTTAAAAAATTCGACATGCAATAATTTTTGTGTTAATCGGTCAACCGGTAATTAACCGTTACATTTGACCGGTTTACCGGTAAATGAAAACATCAACAACAATGTTAATGTTAGTGCTTGTCATCAACCATGCCGCTACTGAATAAAATAACTTTAGTGTAAAATTAGAAAAACTGCAAACTTATATATAAACTCTATTTTTGTAGCTCCTCATCAGCTGAAAATTCGGCTGTCACTTTTGTTCATTGTTTCAAAGTATTTTAGTGTTTATTTTATTTACTGGAAAGATACACTTGAAACGAAACATACTATTATGTGTTAAATTTGAAAACTCTTTATATTATATCATTAATGTTATGGTTGAAATGTTGGACAAAACATTCATTAAAAATGATACTAAAACAGTTAAAATCAGCTGATCAAACCTACCATTTGGATTCCCTGGCCTTGTTCTTGACGAATGTAATGAGCGTCTCGATGATCATGCCCACGATGGCTATCGCGAGCAGCCAGTAGTGCTTGTTTCCGGTGAGGGACGTCGCCAGCCACACCACCAGGAGGCTGTGGATGACGAGCACGCCTCGAACTGCCAGTGCAAATATAGAGTCGAAAAGAAACATTGCTGGTGACGTGGAAGTGAATTGAACGTTAACGTGAAAAGCGTGATAACGTTGGTGTAGATTCTGTCACAAAAAACGTTCGATGTACGTCTTTGTAGATGTTGAAGACGTTCAATGTCGCCAACGAGCGTCCCTTAGATTGAGATGGATGAGTAAAAAAAGAACACGTCGCCGAACACAGTTTATTTGACTCTTCTGGGAAAATTCTCCTGTAGATTTACGTGCGTGTAATTTTGTAATTCCCGTACTTGGTTGATTGAAAACGATAGCGTTTAAGCAAATGAATGTTGCTCGTGTAACACAAAAGATTTGTTGTTATTTAAGCGTCAACAAATTTGCAATTGGGTCGCATCTAACGCCCAGAGAGAAATGGAAGCAAGAATAAAGAAACTCTTCAATAAATACCATATGCAAACACGCCTTAACATAGAAATGTCATCTAAACAATAAAGATATAGTTATAACATGAAACGCATGTTAGTAATTGGAATATCCACATATGACCGAATTACTATTTCCATAATGGTCGGCTCATTTCCAACGAAATGTCGTTTCATTAACACCATTATTACTTTTCTATGCTGAAAAATGTGTAATAACTTATATTACTGTTTTGATCAACCATTTTTCCTGGCAAATAATGCCGACAAAGGTCACGCTTAATACCGATTAAACGTTCCGCGACAACACTGACGAAAACGCCGTACTCAATGGACCTTTTTCCTCATATAATAATTATTATAACAGTATTAATATCCATCAATAATTTATTGACCACTCCATTTAAAAATAATCAGAATGGGCGAAAATCCGTCGCTGTGTCCAGTGGCCCTAGTGGTCTAGTTCATTGACCAGTTCGCTACTCGGGACAGTCCAGTCTCCGCGTCTCCGGTAGTTGCTCCGCACTCTCTCACCAGATAATCTTGTATTCAGCTGGGCCTGTTTAATACAGTGTTTATTAATATCGTTCTCTCACAAGCACATGTGTTCATTAGATATTTAACATCAAACACAAATTGAGTTTTTTTTCCAATTTCGCAAAACAATGCATGAGGATTGTTGTCACTTCCGCGAAATAATAGAATTACATTTCCAACTAAACGCTGCTATCATTAGTAGGAATTATTTATTTAGTTTTGTACGCTAGAGACAGAAACATTTACTTCACTCTGTTTGTATTGAAGTTAAAATTTATTTAAATTGAAACACATCTTACAACCACAATTCAATATCAGATAGAATTTTACTGTTTTCGATCAAGATCAAACGGTGGTCTAATATAAAACAAACTAGTTTTCCAAGCTTTCTAAACTCAGAAGCTATATAATGTGATCTGAGCAAACAAAAACTTTTACGAAGACGCGTTTTAGTTTTTGAAGTGTTTTCTTTGCGTCAGATCACGGGGGCTGAATCTATGGACTCACAATCGGCGACAGCTTGGAGCTTGGTGGACGTCAAGGGTTCGGTCCACCGTGGGCTGAGCTCGAAACTCGAGCAGACGACAATAGCGCGGGCTGTTGTGGAAGAACAATGGAACGTTGAACGTTTTTTACGTAACAATACTGTAAAACAATGCGTGCACAGGGTGTAAGCTATATCACAGTTGGAGTGATAATGATCGGGCTACCAAGAACTTTATAGAAATGTTTTGTCCCCAGTTGTTTTGACAACCATCTGTTGACGCATATTGACAATTCATTACTAGTACATCGAGGATAGTACATTCTCCTGTTTTTGCGGTACAGGAAATAACATTGCTTCATAGATGGTCGACAACTTAATTTCGCGAAAGAAAAAAAACAGTAACAAAATATGCCGTTTTACATTTTAAAGTACCCGTATTGTTCACTCAACTAGAATATGGTAAAATGTTACAAAATATTATACTGATAATAGCGCGTAAGAAGCCAAATTTTCTATGATATCAAAATATTGTATTTATATATTTAAGCATTATATCCTTGTAAATTTACTGTATTAAAAATTAAAATAAGTGCAATAAAATGCAATCCACCAGACCTTTAGGTTGATTATCCACTTGTAAACGCTGTAAAACAGTTTTGGTGATCTAGGAGTGGACCTATTTAAAAAATTAAAATGACACATACTACTCTATAATTTCTTCACATTTCTCTCCTAGGGGTCAAAGCGAGATACTGACTTTATTAAAAGGCCGTGGATCAGAATTGCATACAAGTAAGAAATATGGCCACATTAAATTATTCTCAAAGATGCGATTTGATCAATACGTATTTGATGTTTAAAAAAAGTAAATTGGTAAAAATTGTAAATACTTTCAAATTAATGGCGGCGGTGATTGATTTAACAACAGTATACGATTATATTTAGCAACTTGAGTTTTATGTAGAAGTATTCTGTATATAAGCAGGGTTTAGCAGAACAAAAACTTATGCTATTCTCGTTTTAAGTATTTATATGTTAACCATCACTGCAGTTAAAACTTTATTGTCCCTTATTCATTTACCACTTACACGTGTAATCGTATCCACAAACTGTGGAGTATGACACAATTTCCAATTTTAAAGACACGCAAGACAAAATGTCCGACATTTTCGTATTTTTCGAATTTATTTTCTTTTTTAAAACTTATTCAAACAAAACAGCGTAATATGTAAAGACATAAACAAAAACGTTATTCAGCTAACAAAAAGCTTAAAACAATTCAACAAAGATATACACGATTTAAATGTTTACATTGAGTCGAGTCGTGAACACATGAAGCTTTCCATTTCGTCATCTTCTGACGCTCTGTTGATGTCACCAATGCCGAACAACGCTCGTACGTAGTTGTCATCTGAACCAGCGTTCGCGTGGACGTCAGAATCGTTTCTTGACTCACGTTGTTCAGGTTGATATTGGTTACATCGGCCTTTATCGATAAACGCGTCATTCAGATCAGCTGACGTCAGACTTGTTACGTCTATGCCCTCATCGACGTCATCGAGTGAAGATTTTACAAACGCATTGTCGAGATCTGCCAAACATCCGTCAATGGAACTGTGGTCCAAACTTCGCTCGTCCTCGCTGTTAGAGAAATCACTTTCTGACCCATTGTCGCTGTCTGACTCAGAGCTGCTATATTTGTTCCAAACATACTGGCATCGTTCAAATGAAGTAGATGATGTCACGTTGTCACGTGTACGATCAAGTTGGGCGGCAAGATTGGAGCTTCCGTAACCAGATTTTCTCAGAGAACGTCGTTTACCACCGTGGTCTTTTAAATCCTTGAAGAATTTTGCGAGCACGAATCGTTTTCCACTGGATTCTGACACGGTAGATTCGCAATGACTAGTATACGGCGCGACAAACTTCTTATCTAATGTTTGGGCGTCGGTGTTTCGTCGATTAGTTGTAAACAATTTGTCGATGTTGTTTTCTGGGGAAAACTTCTTGAGACAAAGTCCATCACGAAGAGCAACCTCAGCACCCCCCTTCCGGTCAATGCCGAAGGAGAAGTTGCGGCCCTCACAGCCCCAGGAGCGCCACACCTTCACCACGAGGTCTCGGCCTTGCAGCACTCGCTGTGCCCCTGACGTCATCTCAGACATGACGTATCGCTTGGGGTCCGCATTCTCTCCTCTGTTGAGCAGTATCATCTCAATGACGTCATCACACGTGGTGTACTTGGTGATCTTGAGCACGTAGGTCGTGCCAGCGAACTGGAACGGGATCTTGAATCTTCCGACATTTGACAGCCTCATCTGTGGAAAAAATATTAAGAACTTAATAAAACTTATTAAACGTTAAATTTCGAAACGTTTTTATAATTATACAGTACATGGTCTTTTTTTCCAGACTGTCATATTAAAAACAATCAATACTACTTTACTACTAATTTTATGTTGAACACGAACGCTAAAATAATGGTTTAATTTACCTTTAATGATAATGAAGTTTGTCCAGGATGTGAAATTGGAACGTTGGTAATTGACAGAGTCTGCGTTAAACACACGTTGTGATGTTTTGAGGACGTGTTTGTAGAATGAACACAAATGTTTGGATGATTGTTGCAGCCAGTGATTCCAGTTTATATTTGTATTGTGTTATCTGATTTCGCCATCAGACGGAAGCGCGTGCTTTGTTGACACGTGAACACGATAAGCTCGTGCTTTAAATTACTACCACCAATTAGCATGTCCTTTTGTGGTAATTTCGTCGTACATGGTGTAGATACATGTTCTGATAACTTCCTAATTGCAATAAGCATACCTAATTATATAATAATTCAAAGATGTTGACAGCTTTTATAAAAAGATAGTGATCTTTACATAAAATTGTCTTCCGACATTATTATCTTAGAGTAAGACTAAAGAAAAAGAATTTTATGACCAAAAAACCTAGAAACCTTTTATATGAAATTAAAGTATTTCATTCACGTATAAACAACATGATAAATCACATTTATATGCTACTATAAAGGTACCGCAGATTGTTGTGCATAAACAAACACAATTGTAAATTGAAAGTTAGTTTTCTCAAGCAGAAGACTACCTTTTTAATGGTCTTTCAAATCTTATTTTATTAGCAATGGGTCATGGTTAGTAGATGCTAAACATATTTAGTAGACTTGAAAAATATCTAACAATTATTCGGTGTGAGGTTTGATGCGAAACACAAATCTCTTTTAAACTCCATTGATCCTCATTGACAATACTACATGAAAATCTATAACAATCTGTTATGGGTATAAATATTAAAACTCAACAAAGCATTTGAATTTTAATGTATTCAATGTATTACGTGTGTATGGTGTAAACTTTTCTTGTTCTGTTGTACCTATTGGTTTTGTTTACGTGTAGGCCATTTTGTCCCAGTGCCTAAGACAATACTCTGTCCACTTGGTTTACAAGTTTGAATATGCATTTCGATAAACATGATTTTTATGTAATTAACTTTTATAAAGTATTTTTCTTTGAAATCGAAATAAAACTACCATAATAAGAAAACAACTGTGAAGAATTTTATGATTAATGTTTTACATCATAGACATTCTAACAACTACGTCGCGCGTGTCTTTATTTCGGCAAAAATTAAACAGGTGTATGGCAAGTATTGCTTTTGTCTTTGTGATACTGTTAATACTAAAAAGGAAAGGTTTCATTTTCTTTCTAGGGAAGCAAGTTTTATAGCACATATTATATTCTTATATCGGTCAGAAAATAACGAGGATGAGTACCAAACATGTCTTGTGGTAAGTCTCTACTTAATCAAGCTCCATTTTGCGAATATTGAGAAAATGCCAAGAAAAAATTCATTGTTTACACAAATTAAAACGGTAATATAAATTGAAAAGATGTCAAAGAAAAAATGCTGCAGACAAAACAGATGTCAATATTTATGCGACCGCAACACACACTCCCAACGATGCCGATCTGTTTTATTTGTTATAAACAACTCATCTAAATATTAAACTGAGTTATACTTGGAAGACAAAATTAAAAATAAAGACAGAAAAGAAAGTTTTTTTAAGTATAAATACTACGTTGTAATTTCATATTTCATTAAGGTCCCTCAATAACGCTTCAGTATACAAAAATGTATTTGGATCACTGCCTTATTTACAACATTTCACGAAATGTTCTAATAAATCTGTCTTAAGTTTTTACAATCATTTTACTAATAATCACTACCCTTGTAAATTATGTTTTATATTGTGCATTTAATTCAATTATGATATTATCAAAACATGTATCAACAGAACTTTTATTCTTACCACAAAGTAATTACCACTGAAGGACATGCTAATTGGTGGTAGTAATTTAAAGCACGCGCTTTTTGCGTTCACGTGTCAACAAAGCACGCACATTATTTTGATTGTGAAATTGTAAAAACAAATATGTACGAGTGTATAGCAAACTGAAACAGGCAAACGAAGCATGTACTTATTTGATAACCCGTCTTCGTGCAGTGTCTCAACAACATATGCATGTTTGCTGTATTTTCATAGACGACTATTAGTGATTATTTCTGTATACATTCTTTATGTAGTAAAACCATAGATTCTTGACGAAACCATTATATGCGACACTTACTTTCTTTTTTATGAGAAAACATACGTTAAAGAAATTTATAATGTTACTATACTAATTGTATAAAACAGTTCCCGGTAGTTTATTGTTAATCATGCATTTACGTTGTATTGTCATTTACACCGATTGTATTAGTAATTATTTATTGATACCTTTCACATGAAATAAAATCATTGTATCTTGACGACATACATTTTCTTTTTTAATGTTTATAATACGAATTGTATAATATATAGTGACACGCGTAGCAATATACACGTGAAAACATTAAAGAACCTCAGAATGTTTAATTGTGTTATATTATTTCCGATAAAACTTATTTTATCAATTATTTGATACATATCAACATGAACCAGATATGATTGCCTTGTACGGTTCCTGTAATAACCAGAAACGTGTTTAAGTTGTCAACAGTAAAGTTTTATTCTCAAGATACCAATAAAACCCACTAGCAGCGCATGTTAATAGAAGTTTAAACTGGAGACTGAACTGCATTAAACAAACAAATCTGCAGTTAGAAGTCCTAAAGCCCTCTTTTGAAATCAGACAGAACATAATGTTGTATTACCGTTTTACTTTGAATCCGTTGAATATTGTTTCGTATTATGTAACATTAGTAGTAAAATATATGGATAGGGTGTGTTTTCCATATAAAACGATAAACAATCTTGCAATGATAATATGATATCTTCCTGAATTAAACATCTCTAGGGTCAACGTACTTGTTGCTGTATTGTTGTTATCCCTACATGAACGATATTTGCCACTGTAATGACGGGGTGTGCCCAAACAAAGACACTGGTACTGAAACAAGTTAAATTGCATTTTTTGTGAGATGTATAATTTATATCTAATTTGATTTTCGTATTTTTATATATTTAAAACTGCTTTAACATTTGAATCGCCGTAAGGTCACAGGCTCAAATCTCTGTTAATATCTGTTACGTTTCCGCCACATTAATCACCAATCTATCATCCCAAACATTGTAATATACACATTTGTATATTAAAGTTATTGCGAAAATAACTTCAAGGCTCATCTTGCAATTAAGCATTGTGGCATCAATACAAAAATAGAAATATACACCATCCTGACATTGTATAATTTTATTTCTTTCAGGCAAACTATTCATGTATAATTAACACATCAAATAATGTATAAAGATCATTAACAATAATAATTATATATTCGGTAACAAAAACAATAACACAACTAATAAACTGCTCAAAGATAGGCACATCATTATTACTTCATTGAGTAAAGTCGTGAACACATGAAGCTTTCCATGTCAGCATCTTCGGAATCTCTATTGACGTCACCACTGCCGAACAACGCTCGCACGTAGTCGTCGTCTGAACCAGCGTTGGCGTGGAATTCAGATGCATTACTCGACACTCTTGATGCATCACTATGCTCACGCTGACTTTGGGCGTATAGGCCGTTGTCGATAAATGCGTCGTTTAGTTCAGCTGACGTTAGACTTGTTACGTCTATGCCTTCATCAACGTCACCAAGTGAGGTTTTTACGAAAGCGTTGTCGAGAGCTCCTGAAATTCCACTAGTTGAATTGAGGTCCAAATTTTGCTCGTCTTCGCTGCAAAAATATTCACTATCTGAATCAATGTCGCTGTCTGACTCGGAGCTGCTGTATTTGTTCCACAAATATTGGCATCGTTCAAATGAAGTAGATGGCGTCAACTTGTCACGTGTGCGATCGAGTTGGGCGGCGAGATCGGAAGTTCCGTAACCAGATTTTCTCAGAGAACGTCGTTTACCACCGTGATCCTTTAAATCTTTGAAGAATTTTGCGAGCACGAATCGTTTCCCACTGGATTCTGACACGTTAGAATCGGAATGACTGGTATAAGACGCGACAAACGTCTCCTCTAACGATCTGTTGGTGTTTCGTCCATTTGTAAACAATTTGTCGATGTTGTTTTCTGGGGAGAACTTCTTGAGACAAAGTCCACCACGACGAGCAATCTCAGCATCCTCCTTCCGGTCAATGCGGAAGGAGAAATTGCGGCCTTCACAGCCCCAGGAGCGCCACACCTTCACAACGAGGTTCCGGCCTTGCAGCACTCGCTGTGCCCCTGACGTCATCTCAGACATGACGTATCGCTTGGGGTCCGAATTCTCTGCTCTGGTGAGCAGAATCATCTCAATGACGTCATGACACGTGGTATACTTGGTGATCTTGAGCACGTGGGTCGTGCCAGCAAACTGGAACGGGATCTTGAATCTTCCGAGATTTGACAGCCTCATCTGTGGAAAAAATATTAAGAACTTTATAAAACTCCTTAAACGTTAAATTTCGAAACGTCTTTTATAAGTAGACAGTACATGGTCTTTTTTCTAGACTGTCATACTAAAACAATCAATACTACATGCATACCTATATACATGTTGAAGACGAACGCTAAAATAATGGTTTAATTTACCTTTTATGATAATGAAGTTTATCCTGGATGTGAAATAAGAACGTTGGTAATTGACAGAGTCTGCGTTAAATGCTCTTTTTGATGTTTTGAGAACCTGTTTGTAGAATGAACCCAAATGTTTGAATGATTGTTGCAGTCAGAGATTCCAGTTTATATTTGTCTTGTGTTATCTGATTTCGCCATCAGACGGAAGCGCGTGCTTTGTTGACGCGTGAACACGATAAGCTCGTGCTTTAAATTACTACCACCAATTAGCATGTCCTTTTGTGGTATTTTCGTCGTACCTGGTGTAGATACCTGTTCTGATAACTTCCTAATTGCAATAAGCATACCTAATTATATAGTAATTTAAAGATGTTGACAGACTTTTATAAAAAGATAGTGATCTTTGCATCAAATTTTCTTCCGACATTATTATCTTAGAGTAAGACTAAAGAAAAAAACCTTTTATGACCAAAAAAACAAACAAGAAAGCTTTTTTTATGAAATTAAAGTACTTCATTCACGTATAAACAACATGATAAATCAAATGTATATGCTACTATAAGGGTACCGCAGATTGTTGTGCCTAAACACACAAAATTGTTAATTGAAAGTTAGTTTTCTCAAGCAGAAGACTTAACTTTTTAATGGTCTTTCAAATCTTATTTTATAAGCAATGGGTCATGGTTAGTAGATGCTAAGCTTATTTAGTAGATTTGAAAAAATATCTAACAATTATTCGGTGTGAGGTTTGATGCGAAACACAAACCTGGTATAAACTCCATTAATTCTAATTGACAATACTACATGAAGGTCTGTAACAATCTGTTATGGGTATAAATATCAAAACTCAACAAAGCATTTGAATTTTAATGTCAATGTATTGCGTTTGTATAGTGTAAATTTTTCTTGTTCTGTTGTACCTATTGGTTTTGTTTACGTGTGGGCCATTTTGTCCCGGTGCCTTAAACATTACTCTGTTCACTTGGTCTACACGTTTGAATATCCCTTTCGATAAACATGATTTTTATGTAAGTAACTTTTATAAAGTATTTTTCTTTGAAATCGAAATAAAACTACCCTAATAAGAAAAAACTGTGTAGAATTATATGATTAATGGTTTACATAATAGACATTTTGACAACTACGTCGCGCGTGTCTTTATTTCGGCAAAAATTAAACAGGTGTATGCCAAGTATTGCTTTTGCCTTTGTGATACTGTTAATTCTTGAAAGGAAAGGTTTCATTTTCTTTCTATGGAAGCAAGTTTTATAGCAATTATTATAATCTAATATCGGCCAGAAAATAAGCATGAGCACCATACATGTCTTGCGGGAAGTCTCTTCTTTATCAAGGTTTATTTTGCCAATATTGTGAAAATGCCAAGAAAAAATCATTGTTTACACAAATTAAATCGGTATTATAAATTGAGAAGATGTCAAAGAAAAAATGTTGCAAACAAAATAGATGTCAATATTTATGCGACCGCAACACACAATCCCAACAATGCCGATCTGCTTTTATTTGTTATAAACTAATCACCTAAAATATTAAACTGAGTTATACTTGGAAGAAAACATTAAAAATAAAGACAGAAAACAAAGTTTTGTTAAGTATCAATACTACGTAGTGATTTCATATTTTATTAAGATCCCTCAATAACGCTTCAGTATACAAAATGTATTTGGATCACTGCCTTATTTACAACATTTCACGAAATGTTATAATAAATCTGTCTTAAGTTTTTAGACAATCATTTTACTAATAATCACTACCCTTGTAAATTATGTTTTATATTGTGTATTTAATTCAATTATGATATTATCAAAACATGTATCAACAGAACTTTGATTCTTACCACAAAGTAATTACTACTGAAGGACATGCTAATTGGTGGTAGTAATTTAAAGCACGCGCTTTTTGCATTCATGTGTCAACAAAGCACGCACTTTATTTTGATTGTGAAATTGTAAAAACATATATGTACGAGTGTACTATAGCAAACTGAAACAGGAAAACGAAGCATGTACTTATTTGATAATCAGTCTTCGTGTAGTGGTTAAATGTCTCAACAACATATGCATGTTTGCTGTATTTTCATAGACGACTATTAGTGATAATTTCTGTATTCCTTTTTATGTTGTAAAGCCATAGATTAGTTTAAACAATATTTATTTCAGATAATACACATATACAATTACATGGTAACATGCAAACATATATTGACATAGAAGTAAGTACAAAAAGATACTAAGATGTATGAGATCTATATTTGGAAAATAAATAAATTGATTTAAGTAAATTTATAAGAGATTAAAATCAATCAAACCAATCAAAAGCCATAGATTCTTGACAAAACCATTATATGCGACACTTACTTTCTTTGTTTTATGAGAAAACATACGTTAAATGAATTTATAATGTTACTATACTAATTGTATAAAACAGTTCCCGGTAGTTTATTATTAATCATGCAGTTACGTTGTATTGTCATTTACACCGATTGTATTAGTAATTATTTATTTGTACCTTTCACATGAAATAAAATAATAGTTTCTTGAAGACAGACATTTTCTTTTTTAATGTTTATTATACGAATAGTATAAAATATAGTGACAGGCGTAGCAACATACACGTAGAAAAAAAATAAAGAAGCTCAGAATGTTTAAATTGTGTTATATTATTTCCGATAAAACTTATTTTTTATCAATTATTTCATACATGTCAATATGAACCATCTATGATTGCCTTGTACGGTTCCTGTTATAACCAGAAACGTGTTTAAGTTGTCAACAATAAAGTTTTATTCTCAAGATACCAATGAAACCCACTAGCAGCGCATGTTAATAGAAGTTTAAACGGGAGACTGAACTGCATTAATCAAACAAATCTTCAGTTAGAAGTCCTTAAGCCCCCTTTTGAAATCAGACAGAACATATGTTGCATTACCGTTTTACTTTGAATCCGTTCAATATTGTTTCGTATTATGTAACATTAGTTGTAAAATATATGGATAGTGTGTGTTTTCCATATAAAACGATAAACAATCTTGCAATGATAATGTGATGTTTTCCTGTATTTAACATCCCTAGGGTCCAGGTATTTATTGCGGTATTGTTGTTATCCCTACATGAACGATATTTGCCACTGAAATGATGGGGTGTGCCCAAACAAAGACACTGGTACTTAAACAAGTTAAATTGCATTTTTTGTGGGATGTCTAATTTATGTTCAATTTGATAATCGTATTTTTATATATTTAAAACTGCTTTAACATTTGAATCGCCGTAAGGTCACAGGCTCAAATCTCTGTTAATATCTGTTAAGTTTCCGCCACCTCAATCACCAATCTATCATCTCAAACATTGTAATATACACATTTGTACATTAAAGTTATTGCGAAAATAACTTCAATGCTCATTCATCTTGCAATTAGGCATTGTGGCATCAATACAAAATAGAAATATACGGCATCCTGACATTTTATAATTTTATTTCATTTAGGCAAACTATTCATGTATAATTAACACATTAAATAATGTATAAAGATCATTAACAATAATAGATATTCAATACCAAAAAAAACACAGTAACACAACTAATAAACTGCTGAAAGTTACGCACATCATTAATGCTTCATTGAGCAGAGTCGTGAACACATGAAGCTTTCCATGTTAGCATCTTCGGAAACTCTATTGACGTCACCACTGCCGAACAACGCTCGCAAGTAGTCGTCGTCTGAACCAGCGTTGGCGTGGATCTCAGATGCGTTACTTGCCACGCTTGATGCACCACTATGTTCACGTTCACGTTGGGCGTATAGGCCGTTGTCGATAAAGGCGTCGTTTAGTTCAGCTGACGTCAGACTTGTTACGTCTATGCCTTCATCGACGTCACCAAGTGAGGTTTTTACGAAAGCGTTGTCGAGAGCTCCTGAAAGTTCACATGTTGAATTGAGGTCCAAAACGTGTTCGCCTTCGCTGCAGGAATACCCACTTTCTGAATCATTGTCACTGTCGGACTCGGAGCTGCTGTATTTGTTCCACAAATATTGGCATCGTTCAAATGAAGTAGATGGCGTCAAATTGTCACGTGTGCTATCGAGTTGGGATGCAAGATTGGAAGTTCCATAACCAGACTTTCTCAGAGAACGTCGTTTACCACCGTGATCCTTTAAATCCTTGAAGAATTTTGCGAGCACGAATCTTTTTCCACTGGATTCTGAAACGTTAGAATCGGAATGACTGGTATAAGACGCCACAAACGTCTCCTCTAACGATTTGTTGGTGTTTCGTCCATTTGTAAACAATTTGTCGATGTTGTTTTCTGGGGAGAACTTCTTGAGACAAAGTCCACCACGACGAGCAATCTCAGCATCCCCCTTCCGGTCAATGCGGAAGGAGAAGTTGCGGCCCTCACAGCCCCAGGAGCGCCACACCTTCACCACGAGGTCCCGGCCTTGCAGCACTCGCTGTGCCCCTGACGTCATCTCAGACATGACGTATTGCTTGGGATCGAAACTCTCTCCTCTGGCGAGAAGAATCATCTCAATGACGTCATCACACGTGGTGTACTTGGTGATCATGAGCACATGAGTCGTGCCAGCGAACTGGAACGGGATTTTGAATCGTCCGAGATTTGACAGCCTCATCTGTGGAAAAATTAAGAACTTAACAAAACTTGTTAAACGTTTAATTTCGAAACGTCTTTTATAATTATACAGTACATGGTCTTTTTTGTCCAGACTGTCATATTAAAAACAGTCAATACTACTTAAATACAAATACACATGTTGAACATGAACGCTAAAATAATGGTTTAATTTACCTTTAATGATAATGAAGTTAGTCCTGGGTGTGAAATTAGAACGTTGGTAATTAACAGAGTTTGCGTTAAACACACTTTTGATGTTTTGAGAACCTGTTTGTAGAATGACCACACATGTTTGAATGATTGTTGCAGTCAGAGATTCCAGTTTATATTTGTCTTGTGCTATCTAATGTCGCCATCAGACGGAAGCGCGTGCTTTGTTGACGCGTGAACACGATAAGCGCGTGTTTTAAATTACTACCACCAATTAGCATGTTCTTCTGTGGTAATTTCGTCGTACCTGTTGTAGATACATGTTCTGATAAGTTCCTAATTGCAATAAGCATACCTAATTATATATTAATTTAAAGATGTTGACAGACTTTTATAAAAAGATAGTGATCTTTACATAAAATTGTCTTCCGACATTATTATCTTACAGTTAGACTAAAGAAAAAGCAGTTTATGACCTAAAGACCTAGAAAGCTTTAATATGAAATTAAAGTACATATTTCATTCACGTATAAACAACATGATAAATCACATTTATATGCTACTATAAGGGTACCGCAGATTGTTGTGCCTAAACCCACACAATTGTAAATTGAAAGTTAGTTTTCTCAAGCAGAAGACTACCTTTTTAATGGTCTTTCAAATCTTATTTTATAAGCAATGGGTCATGGTTAATAGATGCTAAACTTATTTAGTAGATTTGAAAAATATGTAACAATTATTCGGTGTGAGGTTTGATGCGAAACACAAATCTGGTTTAAACTCCAATGATCCTCATTGACAATACTACATGAAGGTCTGTACAATTAGTTACGGGTATAAATAATAAAACTCAACAAAGCATTTGAATTTTAATGTCATGTATTGCGTTTGTATGGTGTAAACCTTTCTTGTTCTGTTGTACCTATTGGCTTTGTTTAGGCCTTGCCAAATTGGAATTTTGTTAAGCGTCAACTCAAGTTTGACAAACCTAGGTACCTATTCACAAAAACACACAAACCGAAAACGAAAACATATTTATTTTACGACAAAAACAATGCATTATATATATTTAATAGAAAAAAACATGATCAAAATATGAAACAATGGTTTGAATTACATATGAAATGACTACTTTTAGCATGACTTAAAACATATGGTGTAATACAAAATGTATCTTTTCTCGAAAATTATGTATTGTATTAATGACACAGCTATGGAAATATTGTCACAACATATTTTTGTAAGTAAGAAGTAATTGTGGAGTAAATTAATTATAATGAGATTACTTATACATGTACTTCCATACAATGTAGACTATTACTGTCAATGTATATGGACAGTACACGATATACAATCATGTATAATAATGACACTGGCATGTACCATGAACCAAGACATAAACTTGATTATACTGGTAATACTGTCATAGTAGAATTAAACAGTATATAAATGGCACACTTGAAACAAAAATCTCTATGTTGAAAAATATTAATAAAAGTAAGTACATATAATGTCAACATTTCCATCCTAGCTAATATTCACATAAATAAGTACTTGGTATTACAGGAATGTTTATAGTTTTAATTATAGTATAGTTACATTTTTCTGAATCTCGGAACCTCGGAATTATTTAAGAAAATATCATCAACAAATTTGTTTTTTTTATTGTATTGAGGATTCTAAAACCTACGCGCACGCGGACGCTTAACAGAAATCCGATTTGGCATGGCCTTACGTGTGGGCCATTAAGTCCCGGTACCCAAAACAATACTCTGTCCACTTGGTCTACACGTTTGAATATTCCTTTCGATAAACATGATTTTTATGTAATTAACTTTCATAAAGTATTTTTCTTTGAAATCGAAATAAAACTACCCTAATAAGAAAAAAAACTTGGTAAAATTGTGAAATTATATGATTAATGTTTTACATAATAGACATTTTGACAACTACCTCGCGCGTGGGTTTATTTCGGCAAAAATTAAACAGATGTATGCCAAGTATTGCTTTTGCCTGTGTGATACTGTTAGTACTTGAAAGGAAAGGTTTCATTTTCTTTCTATGGAAGCAAGTTTTATAGCAATTATTGTAATCTAATATCGGTCAGAAAATAATGAGCATGAATACCATACATGTCTTGCGGTAAGTCTCTTCTTAATCAAGCTTCATTTTGCCAATATTGTGAAAACGCCAAGAAAAAAATCATTGTTTACACAAATTAAATCGGTAATATAAATTGAAAAGATGTCAAAGAAAAAATGTTGCAGACAAAACAGATGTTAAATTTTATGCGACCGCAACACACACTCCCAAGTTCCCAACAATGCCGATCTGCTTTTATTTGTTATAAAAATCACTTAAATATTAAACTGAGTTATACTTGGAAGACAAAATTAAAAATAAAGACAGAAAAGAAAGTTTTGTTAAGTATCAATACTACGTTGTAATTTCATATTTTATTAAGATCCCTCAATAACGATTTAGTATACAAAAATGTATTTGGATCACTGCCTTATTTACAACATTTCACGAAATGTTCTTATAAATCTGTCTAAAGTTTATATACAATCATTTTACTAATAATCACTACCCTTGTAAATTATGTTTAATATTGTGCATTTAATTCAATTATGATATTATTAAAACATGTATCAACAGAACTTTGATTCTTACCACAAAGTAATGACCACAGAAGGACATGCTAATTTGTGGTAGTAATTTAAAGCACGCGCTTTTTGCGTTCACGTGTCAACAAAGCACGCACTTTATTTTGATTGCGAAATTGTTAAAACAAATATGTACGAGTGTATAGCAAACTGAAACAGGAAAACGTAGCATGTACTTATTTGATAATCAGTCTTCGTGCAGTGGTTTAATGTCTCAACAAATTATGCATGTTTGCTGTATTTTCATGGAAGATTATAAGTAATTATTTCTGTATACATTCTTTATGTAGTAAAACCATAGATTCTAGACGAAACCATTATATGCGACACTTACTTTCTTTGTTTTAAGAGCAAACATACGTTAAATGAATTTATAATGTTACTATACTAATTGTATAACACAGTTCCCGGTAGTTTATTGTTACTCATGCATTTACGTTGTATTGTCATTTTCACCGATTGTATTAGTAAATATTTATTGATACTTTTCACATGAAATAAAATCATTAAAGAAGCTCAGAATGTTTAAATTTTGTTATATTATTTCCGATAAAACTTAGTTTATCAATTATTTGATACATATCAATATGAAACAGATAAAAATTGCCTTGTACGGTTCCTGTAATAACCAGAAACGTGTTTAAGTTGTCAACAGTAAAGTTGTATTCTCAAGATACCAATGAAACCCACTAGCAGCGCATGTTAATAGAAGTTTTAACTGGAGACTGAACTGCATTAAACAAACACATCTGCAGTTAGAAGTCCTAAAACCCTCTTTTGAAATCAGACAGAACATAATGTTGTATTACCGTTTTACTTTGAATCCGTTCAATATTGTTTCGTATTATGTATCATTAGTAGTAAAATATAAGGATAATGTGTGTTTTCTATATAAAACGATAAGCAATCTTGCAATGATAATGTGATGTCTTCCTGTTTTAAACATCCCTAGGGTCAAGGTATTTGTTGCGATATTGTTGTTATCCCCACATGAACGATATTTGCCACTGTAATGATGGGGTGTGCCCAAACAAAGACACTGGTACTTAAACAAGTTAAATTGCATTTTTGTGAGATGTATAATGTATGTTCAATTTGAATTTCGTATTTGTATATATTTAAAACTGCTTTAACATTTGAATCGCTGTACGGTCACAAGCTCACAGCTCTGTTAATACCTGTTACGATTCCGCCACCTTAATCACCAATCTATCATCTCAAACATTGTAATATACACATTTGTACTTATTGCGAAAATAACTTCACTGCTCATTCATCTTGCAATTAGGCATTATGACATCAATACAAAATAGAAATATACGCCATCCTGCCATTTTATAATTTTATTTCTTTTAGGCAAACTATTCATGTATAATGAACACAACAAATAATGTATAAAGATCATTAACAATGATATATATTCACTAACAAAAACAGTAACACAACTTATAAACTGCTCAAAGATAGACGCAGCGTTAATGTTACATTGAGTCGAGTCGTGAACACATGAAGCTTTCCATGTCATCATCTTCGGAGCCTCTACTGACGTCACCACTGCCGAACAACGCTCGCACGTAGTCGTCGTCTAAATTAGCGTTGGCGTTGATCTCAGATGCGTTACTCGACACGCTTGATGCATCACTATGTTCACGTTCACGTTGGGCGTATAGGCCGTTGTCGATAAATGCGTCGTTTAGTTCAGCTGACGTCAGACTTGTTACGTCTATGCCTTCATCGACGTCACCAAGTGAGGTTTTTACGAAAGCGTTGTCGAGAGCTCCTGAAATTCCACTAGTTGAATTGAGGTCCAAAATGTGCTCGTCTTCGCTACAAGAATACTCACTTTCTGAATCAATGTCGCTGTCTGATTCAAAGCTGCTGTATTTATTCCACAAATACTGACATCGTTCCAACGAAGTAGATGACGTCAAATTGTCACGTGTGCGATCGAGTTGGGCTGCAAGATTGGAAGTTCCGTAGCCAGATTTTCTCAGAGAACGTCGTTTACCACCATGGTCCATTAAATCCTTGAAGAATTTTGCGAGTACAAATCTTTTTCCACTGGATTCTGACACGTTAGATTCGCAATGACTGGTATAAGACGCGACAAACGTCTTATCTAACGATGTGTTGGTTTTTCGTCCATTTGTAAACAGTTGGTCGATGTTGTTTTCTGGGATGAACTTCTTGAGACAAAGTCCACCACGACGAGCAACCTCAGCATCCCCCTTCCGGTCAATGCGGAAGGAGAAATTGCGGCCCTCACAACCCCAGGAGCGCCACACCTTCACAACCAGGTCCCGGCCTTGCAGCACTCGCTGTGCCCCTGACGTCATCTCATACATGACGTATTGTTTGGGATCGGTATTCTCTCCTCTGGCGAGCAGAATCATCTCAATGACGTCATCGCATGTGGTGAACTTGGTGATCTTGAGCACGTGGGACGTGCCAGCGACCCGGAACGGGATTTTGAATCTTCCGAGATTTGCCAGCCTCATCTGTGACAATAATATACTAGTATAAGGATTTGATAAAACAATAGTACTTTAATATATGTACTTCAACATGAATCTTGTTGTCATGTTTTATGTACCATTTGAATGAATGTTTGTGCTCTGAATTCAAAGAAATAAAAACTTAAAACAGTATTTTAATATAATTAACATTTTATGTTGAGCAATTTAAGTAGTTTTTTTGTGAAACGTATTTATTTATAAGTGTGTGTATGTGTTCTATTCAGTAAACTATTTCGTTGATATCTTAAAATTAAGTTGACAATTACAAAAAGATGCTTATATTAAAAAATAATCAAATTACCTTTACTGGTCACTGGTTGTAAAATATACCCTGTGTCTAGTATTCTATTTTAATTGATAGTGGGTGTTGAAATCATTTTTTTAAATTGTTTGTAGAATGATCACAAATGTATGAATGACTGTTGCAGCCAAAGATTCTAGTTTATATTTGATTTGTGTTATCTTATATCGCCATCAGACGGAAGCGCGTGCTTTGTTGTCACGTGATAACGATAAGCTCGTGCTTTAAATTACTATCACCAATTAGCATGTCCTTTTGTGGTATTTTCGTCGTATTATTAGTTTATTTTATTTCAGTCTCATTCTCATACATATGTATACATAAAACAAACAAAAAACAATGTACATGTACAACTTACTTATAAAATGTATGAGACCATTCTTTTAAGAATTATAAGAGACATTATATATACATATAAGGCACAATACAATCCAATGCACCGCTGTCCTATTTAGAATACAATAAAAGTTATAAAATACAGATAAAAGGTAATGGATAAAATAACTAAGTTACTGAACATAGAATGACCCGAGATGCCATAGCTAAAATTGACATAATATGAATGGTGCTGAATAGTTTCAGCAAGAAACTGACGAAGACTCAAACACCATGCACTAGTACCAAATTAAGCAAACCTCTACAATCCAGTTTGCTCATAGTAATTGACCTATCGACAGCCCGCTCTCCTGTCCTGGTCTTCATGATTTCCGCATCGCTTGCCTGAATACTCATTATAATATGAAAGCCATATCGCTCCATTATAATATTACTGACCAATTATCGGACTAGGTGATGGTGATAGCGATTTGAATAAGCATGATTGACAAGTGAATACAATAGATGGCCCGACAAAGCTGGTCCGTCAAGACGCCATTTTGGGCGGGCTGTCGATAGGTCAAATTAAGCAATCTCAAGTTGACACGTTCCACGTAAAGTTTGAGGAAAAACAAGATCTATTTAACTAGAATATAGAAACAGGCCCGTGAGTACTGATCTCTTCTCTAAGTATCTGTTAGGGGTTTCTACGACAAAATATACTAAAAAGTGCAGCATACAAACAAATATTATCACTGAATTATTAAGTTAAACTTTGTGTACCTTCATTGGCGTATGCGGCGTTGCCGTTCGGGTCGGTTGTTAAAATGCTTTCAAACGAAACACTTGGTGGTCTACACAAAACAATTATAATCATTAAGAAAAAACATCAAATGATAATAACTCCCAAAGAACAATATTAAGATGCAGGGTAACGTTTTTTTGTCATCTGCACATGTTTCTAATGAGATCTATCTGCAGACAAGTATGAAGTTTTAAATCTTTAGCTGACATACTTTAAGAGGTATGTCCGGAATAAAATTAATTTACGACAACAATAAGGGGACGTAAAGCGGTCTTTAGCAATTTAAATAATTTTATAGGATGATTTATAGATTTTACAAACATGATTAATACCTGGTTTGTAAACACAATTATTAAAATAATCCCAATAATCGTTAAGGTTTCGAGTTTATCTACGTCTGAACTGTATAATGTTATTGCACAATTTTATGCCAAAAACATGTTTAAACTAAATACTAAAAGCTTTAATTGATACATCGTGATTTTAAATATCAAACATGTAACTGAACACGATGTGCTTACATTGTAATATCAATTAACGTTAATAATGTTTAAAAAGTATTTGACAATGATTAATAAAATAAGTATATATAATTTAATATATATGTTTGTCTTTATATTTCTAAGAAACATATATATGAATGAAAATTATACTCACGGTGGATTTGAATCTGTAATGATGAAAAATACTCATCAACAACGTTTTACAGTTAGGTTAGTATTATAATATTTACAGTATAGCTAAAGGTAATAAAAAGTGTTTAAATGAACAAAAATGTATTTCCGCAAATGAATGCACCCTTTACAAGTATTGAATTGAAAAGGGTAACCCTATCGAAAGACGTACATAGACGTATAACCATAATCACAGAATATGCATTAAAATAGTGTTCAAAATAAACCACCTAAAGTGTGAGCCAGTGTTTTCCTAATGGAACACAAGACTTAGTTAGTTAGTTTCTCTGTTTTTGTCTGTAAACACTCAAAGCGAAACTTGATTTCTAAATCGTTCAATCAAAATGAATAGCTATAGTAATAGCCAGAGCTAAGATAAGACACTGTTATGCTGGGAAACCAGAGCGATGAAGTTGTTATACTGTCTTGTACCTGATTGTTATGTGAACAACGAATCGTACGATTAATATTCGCCCTCCATTTCCTTTCCTCCAAGACCAAATTATTTTGGTAATTCGTTAGGGTACTTCACATTGCACGTTTAAAAAAAAATGTTTTACAAACATCCGCCTTAGCATATACTAGTATTAAAATATCATAGAAAAAATAGGAGTACATCCTTGAATTTGCACGACAAATGAAAAAGCAATCCTTATATAAATGAACAAGACTAACAGACACAAGATGTCCAAATATTATCATTTTTCTGCCACCATTTCTAGCAGACTAGTTCGATGGTCAAAGTAAAACTGCAAATAAATTTGAGTTTCAAACATTCCTCTGATTCTTTAATTGTTTACCTTTTTCCTTCTGCCTCTTTCTTTGGAAGATCACCGCGATGATCACGATGATAATGATAGTGAGGCCGGCTGTACTACCGAGCACTGCACCGACTACCAGTCCAATATCTTAAAGAACAAATATCAGCAACATTAGATCTAAGACATGAAGGTTTTAAGGCATCAATTCGAACTAACGACCGAAACAATTTTGTTTGTTTTTTGTTTGTTCGTGTTTTGTTTGTTTCTTTGTTATGTTTGTTTAATAGTTAATTTTGTTTTCTTACACGCTTGTCATGCTTGGAACCGAAGTATTTTAAAAACATTTCTTACTATAACATATTTTGAATAAAAAATTCAATGTTTTGCGTGTAATAAGTACATAGTATTCAGTAAATTAGATAATTTTCTGGAACAAAATCAAATTGACATAATCGCTTTAAGCAGCTTTATACCCATCACTCCACTTACTCAGTGCTGTTTTGTGTTCAATAACGTCCGAGTAAGAACTTCTTTCAAAACGATTAAATGCATACACCCTGAACGAGTACTTTGTGTTATGGGACAGATCGCTAGCGGTCATCACTAACGCTTTCCCCCGTTTGGTCCCAGCGTCAATTTGAGAACAATTTCTATATGCATCGTCGTCCGCCATCTTGCATTGTAGGACGTATGTCTGACTGGCTCCATTGAAGAACCCAGTCACGAGGTCAAAAGTCACGCGGTCATGCGCAGAACTACTTTGAGACACTTCAAAAATGGTCGGGAGATCGGGAGGGCCTATGAATAAAAGTAAAATTATGACCTAAGAAATTAGCAATGGTTGTGGTAACTTTGATACAATGTATCGCGATTTTTAAACCAGCGCGCGAGCACGAACCACAATCAAATATAATTTTGTGTTTAATAACTTTAGTGGTAGAAATTTGTAAATTAAAGATCAAATATCAAAAGATGTTTAAACGCCTAATGTTTATTCCGCGTGTTCAATGCTAAAATGCATTATAATTCCAACAGTTAATGAAAATCAAGTGATGGCTTCAAACTTAGTACTTGAACTTACACGGTGGACGAAACTGCTGATTACGATAAAAATGATAGTACGAAGCATATATTCTAGAAAAATAACAGTATTATGAAACTCAGGAAGGTATGTATCCTCGTAGAATTATCGAAGACACGAAAGCATATCTTACCTTGAGGATTTATCTCGAAATCTATGTTCGCGGATGAATATTTGTTATTAACTTCAACAGAAAAGTTTCCAAAGTTTTCATCGATGGTGTTGTCCAGGTGTATCAAAATGAGTTGACCATCTTGTTGTAAAACACTTGTGTCAAACACCGATACCTCAACTGATCTGTTGTTTAATATCGTGCAGTTTAACATTGGAGAGTTTTCAATAAGGTCAAGGACGTTGCTGAGTTGGTATACAGTACAGTTATCTGCTACTGGATGGGAATACACGGGTATTGTAAGGTTAAATTTATGTCCTTTGGAAACGTTGTGTTGACTCTGGTAATTCTGCTGTATCGGCTTATCTACAATGATATAACATATTAACAAAGGATATATGGAACAAATAACAAACAATAAAAAACGGGTTGCTATACGCGTGTATAAATAACTGCTGCAAGTATGGTGATTTACATTCAATATAATAATGTGTCAAACAATTCACATTTAGTTACATTTTTAAATAATATTATAAATACAAAACGTTTCCTCTTTGATACATGAACACATGTGCTGTAACAAGTACGCTTATTATTCAGGTTTATGTTATAAA
>Ga0224511_10000153_pt1 | contig 25565 bp, 18 predicted proteins | sample SF_May12_sed_USG_2_FD_169988 | JGI IMG/M metagenome (GOLD analysis project Ga0224511, IMG submission 169988) | Sediment microbial communities from San Francisco Bay, California, United States - SF_May12_sed_USGS_8_1 | ecosystem: Environmental > Aquatic > Marine > Sediment | place: USA...
GGGGGGGGGGCTCATTCTTTCCACCAGTCTGATATTCGGATGATTAAAGTTATAGTCCAGCTACGTTTCTTTGAAAATGAACGCGAAATTGAAGTGCTGATTAATCACAGTCATCGAATTTTGAAAAAGCTCTGTGATAAAAAGTACACAAGATAATAAGCGGACATAATTTACCGTCTAACGGACCTTTAAAAATTGACCCTTGTGACCCTGACCTTTTATGGTGAACAGCTTCAATAAAACCGAGGCTGCTGTTTTCTCATTCAGGCCTTGTTTCCTGAGGGCTTCCCTTTCTTTAGTTTTTTAAAAATAATTCATAAGAGTATGAAAACTCTGTGCTAAATAGTTCTTAACTAATGAGCGGAATCCATTTTTACAATTGGATTTTTACAAAAGGGACCATTGTTACCTTGGCCATTGACCTAGTGAACAGCAACAGGGTTCATGTCCTTCCAAGACAAGTCAGTATGTGAAATATGAAAGCTTTGTAATTAAAGTTAATGAGCGGAAACTTTGGTCTACTGACAGACGGACAAATAGACCGACTGACATAAGCACAGCAATATGCCCCTTGCGTTTTGAAGGAGTTGGGCAAAATATACATTTATAAAACAGTATGTAAATCTATACAAACCTCAGTCAAGGAGCATAAAGTCACATTTTGTGAAACAAGTCCTTGTTTGATCTCTTTCAAATCATGCGCATGAGTATCAAGAGTTGTTTGGATACGTTCTATTGCTTTTTCAACTTTTTCTTGATGCTCTTTTTCAAGGGCTTCGAGAATAGCCAATTCATTCTTAATTTCGTCAGTTTGTTCTGGACTCAAAGTATCACCGTCCTGTTGATCATTGTGGAATTCATTATCAGAGAGATTTAATTGGAGTTCAATTTTTCTTTCGATAATACTTTTCAATGCTTCTTTTCTTGCGTTCAATTCGTTTTCAGTTGTAACTACTAAGCTGCTGTCAGTGAGCTGAAAAAAAATCTCGATATTAAGAACAAAAAATAAGAAAGTGTTTTGATTTCCTGAAAGAATCAATACTCACTTTTAAGTAACAACACTTCAATGGCAAACATGTATTTTACTTCCACATGGGAATGATAAGAGTGCGTGAGTATGTCTGTGTCTTTATTGTTACCTCTTTCAGATGTCTGAGTTGTCTTTGAGCTTCATCGTTATCTTCCAGGATTTCGTGTTTCAAGATGTCTTTAAAATCCTCAATGCATTGTTTTAGTTCGTTCTCGGAAACTCGTAACGTAGGGGAGTGGAAAATAGCATGCCTGTGTTGTTTGGCCTTGAATCAGTAAAAGTATCATCATCATCATCATCATCATCATCATCATCATTATCATCATCATCATCATCATCATCATCATCATTATCATCATCATCATCATCATTATCATCATCATCATCATCATCATCATCATCATTATCATCATCATCATTATCATTATCATCATCATCATCATCATCATCATCATCATCATCATCATCATCATCATTATCATCATCAACTACAACATCATCTTTAGACCCTAGGGGCATAATTATAACAAGTGAGAAGAATGGAGAACCATTAGATGATGTTGCATAAATATGGAACTTGTAGTTTCGGAAAATAATATTTTTGAAAAATTCATTTTGAAAACCTATTTTTGAACCCAAGCAATCGGAACCGCTTGAAAATAGTTGGTGAGAGACCACCCAAGTGATCATTTCTGATGAGTTTGGTCGAATTCCCAATGGTGTTTCAGGAAAAGGTCGTTCGAAGTCCTTCTAATATTTGAACAACTTGGGTAAAATAACTCGAGATGACATTATGTACAAAAAATGAAATCTCTGGGTCTTGTAGGTTTGGACAAGACTATTTTTTAAATATAATCCTGTGATCATTCCTGTGAGATTCCAATGGATGGTTTCAGAGGAGTAGATGTTTAACAATTTGACAAATGGTGGACGACGACAGACGACGGACAAAGGCCTGTCACAATAGCTCAGACTGAGCTAAACTGGACGGCAGAGTATTTGTTATACCATAACCATTCATATAATATTAAAACGTATGTCTATACATATTTTAATGTACATATCAACTTGTAAGTATAAAATAGTCTCACCTTTTCGATCTTATCATTAATGTTGTTAAAATTGCTATTCAATTTTCGATTGTTTTGACATATGTTCAGATATGCTAAAGCGTCTAACTGCGCAAACGACGACTTCGCTTTATAGCCGGGATTTGAGATGAAACATTTGAAAAACTCAAATGAACTTGAACTCCATTTGTCAATGTTGGTATTTGTCCACGATGGTGCTTTGTGTGTGTGTTCGTCTATTATTGTGTCGAACAAAATCCCACACGCACCTGCCTGGGGACACTGTTTTCGTTTCTTTCGAAACCGTGTTGCACAGTAGCAAGTATCAGAGCCAGTTTGAATGCATGTCCTGTTTGCTACTCCGTGATATGGTAAAAGATTCTTGGATGTACACTCAACACAATTGTATTCACTCTGTTTCGTAAGTGAGAGAACATAGCGTACATGATTGTTATATTGTTCATCTGCCTCCCGAGAAATGAATGTTGCGAGGCCTTCTTTTAAATACTGCAACCCTAGTGTTGCTCGAATCCAATTATGAAATTGTCCTTTTTTTACGTGCTCAAACAGCGGCATTTTTTTTATACTAACGAGACGTCGGTGGATTAATTAACACTGTACCGAACACATTTTGCTGTAAGTTTGGTATCATATTTTGACAGTCCAAAAGTTTAAATATATACACAGTTTGGCTTCCAAACCTAATGATGTTGGAAAACAGTACACGTTTAGGTAAGAAGTCAATGCAGTTTCTCCAAAGTCTTCCCCTATATATGGTTTATCCTTTTTCGTGGTTTACACTTATCATAAACAGGAAGTACGTTGTTGTGCTTTATGTCACATTGTCACAAAACTTCTTCTCTGACTTGATGTTGACTGTTGTAAATGGTCTTGAAAGATGGCAGTCATGAAAAATCGATGTCCACTGATAAGCTCGTTCGGTAGATAGATATTTCATATCTTATGCCAGTGGTTTGTAGTAGCTCTGAAAAATCGCAAGTATCATGAATGATTTCCGGTAATTAACCGAGACTGCTGTTTTATTGTGCAGGCTATGCTTCCTGAGGGTTTTCCCTTTCCTCAGTTTATTATTCAAGGTTGCAATGTTGCTTCCAATATCTGTAAGTAAAAAGCCACTAGTGTAATTTATAAAATTGAATTCATAACGAAGTCCAGTGTTACCTAAATCACAATTAAAACATGTAATGTAGGTATTAGTTAGTCCGTTACCTTTGAAAAATCAGATAATTCTTACAATATAATCTCCATTTACTTTTTGTTTTAAAGGATAAAAACGTTCAATACAAGCTCATCTTTTCTAAAAGGCATACAATTTAAACTCAGATTTCCCTAGATATGTCTAAACTTAAACACACTTAATGGTCACTTAGAATCTAATCATCAAATATTACCATGAAATGTATATTAGTTGTTAAGTATATAAAATCATAGGATTTATCACATAATTTGACACCTAATTTATGGCATCATGACAGTAAGACATATATGCTTCAAATGCTCTAAGACAGTAACGTAGTTATATTTCTTTGTATTTTGACTGCATAAACAGATGACCAAAAGTGCTATGTGTAGTAAGGAATGTTTAATGCGCAAAGCACAACAATATGTACAATACTGTAACTACGACTGATAAAACACATGTTAAAAATGACATACATTTAAAAGAAATGTAATAACATTTATTATAAAAAATTAGCGAAAAGCAAAATTGAGATAATTGGTAAAAAATGTCATACACTTAAGTAATTCAAATAAAAATTAAAGGCAAGGTACATATGTAAGTGTAATGGTCTTACCTGTTTTTTGTCGTATTATCCGATATGATTTTTCCAACCTGAAATTTATTTACAACTTTCGATTTCAAACCTATTATTATTCTCATCAGTTCATATTTTCTCTTAAAGTTTCCTATTTTGTTAAAAATACTATATTATTATATATTGTTATAATTGTTATATATATATTTACTGAATGTAAGTGTTAATTATCAAGTGTATTATAAATATATCTTACTTCTTCAACTAATTTAGGTCACCACGCATGCTATATAATTATTTTCTTCATAATCAGTATCTACACGCACAATAATGACACTATTCCCATTCCAAACAATGTTAAAATTATAAGATAATCATCTGACTCACATAAGACGTTTATAAGCTTTACAACACTACAAACTTCCTTTTAGATACACTTCTTGTACAAGTTGTGATACTGTACTGAAACATTTACAGAAGTCCTTGACAGTCCCAGGTAGAGCTACTTGTTTAACGCGTGGAGAAATCAATATCAAAGGTAGAATGTCAACAGCCTTGCGTCAGGGACAAGATCATTATGCATATTGTCATTGAAAAGCATTATGATTTGGGGTTCATATTCCCTTTAATTTTTAAACACGAGCTACAAAGACGCTATTGCTATCTTGGGTTCTTATTTTTAAAAGTCTATAATTATGTTCGTTTTATATGTAGTTGAAACAAGGATGTGTAATATTATAAATGAAATGAACTTTCTATGTATACTAGCATCTTACTTCAGTATAAATGTCGAAATGTGATGTAAATTTTAAATAAGTATAACTTTATTTAGGTTACCTGGCATATTATGCCTTGTAGTTCTTTTCTAAACGGAGATTTACATTCCTAAAACAATGTTTTAATATGTTGTCCTAGGTTCATATTCATCTATTCCCCGCCATTCGCCATTGACTGAATATGCTACCGGGTTACAGAGAATGCATTCATAAATGTGTATGTGTATGGTTTGGGCAAAAATGCTTTTATACAGGTAAATCATTTAGTCCAAATGTGAATGAAGCAAATATGATATCAGTTTTCAATTAGAAACGAAAAATCTTCTTTATCAAACATATGGCTTGTTTTGATGAAACGGTCATTTTATTAACACACGAATTCATTTCAAGATGACACATTAAATGATAAAATACTGGTAAGTTGTCTGTCGTTTTCCTGATAAAATTTAAATACCCAGCCAAGTCTTACCTTTTAACATGGTACTTTCGTTCATTGTATATGACGTATCAAACCAATTCGTACAATGTACACATCGTGCCTTTCCGAATCAAGCATTGTACATCACGTACTTAACGTAACTTTGCACCCATGGTGCCTTCACTTATTCGAACATTGTATCTTATGTACCTAAATTCTTTCTACCTTTTATTCTTCGTGCAGTGGTTTATAAGGCTTTGAGCATAGAGGGGGAGAGGGCCTTAATAACTCTGTTTTAAGGAATAAATGGAAGTTTGCTAAATATGTGCTTAACTTATTTGTTTTTTTAATTTATCTAATCACGAGCGAAGCGAACGACGAAACATTCGCACTTATATACTACTGTAGTATGGGTCTCCTCGCACTACGATAAATAATCGGTTATTAAATTGTAGATAATGTAGATTGTAGATTTAAATTGTAGATAATGACTATCAGATGAATGGTTGATTATCAGATGTAATGTTGATCAATGTCGATATCGATTATCCGTTGTTTGTTGTTGAAGTGTCGATTAAAATGTAGAGTCGATCAAGCGTTACCCGAATTAAATAGATATATCAAACTGTTTTTCTTTAATAAAAATTAAGACAAAAATAATCAAATTAATAAACTTTTAATATTACCTTTCAATCCAACAAGCTTTTAATAATAAAACATAAATAATTAAGTATAATATTGGTAATAAGAACGGACAGACTCAGTGAGCAGTTGACATTAAAATCTTCTAAAGTTATTAAGTTTAGATTCAATTTTCAAGTTCAAAGGCCGTGTTGGTGACGATGAGTTTTTTGCTGTTGAGTTTGAGTGCGCCTTTTACTTTGCTCGAATTTAATAACCCCGACTTGACCTTTATGCAAGAATATATTATCGGTTGATTACGAACGTTCAATTAGCTCTCGTAAATCGGCGAAAGTCGTTTGAGATCGTGCACGTTTGTTTAAACAATAAAAATGTTATAATATTTAATACGATTACGATGTTGGACAGTGACGGCTTGGTCGACGGGTGAGGGAGCATTGCTTGCGATCCGAAAATCGCGGGCTCGAGCCTCAGCATATTTCTCTTTTAATTATTATATTGGTAAAATCAAATCGACCTTGGGTCGAGTGGCAAGGTAAAGTAAAGCACTGAGTTTCCCGTGCTATTTCGTTAATCTCGTGAATTTAAAGTTAACCATTTACATGTATGGGTAAACTTAATGTTCAGTCGGTCTTGTATTTGTGTACCAAAAAAATTGGAAACATGTGAGACTCGAACCAACATACTAAGTAATTTGATTCATGTCATAACAACCAAGCGATACCTATGCCTTGCTGATTAGGCTATCTAGCATTTCCACTAACGGATGTTCGAGTTAAGTACATGTAGATAATTTCAAGCCTTGCTCCTACAGAGCATGATTGGTTTATCATTTGCATGCGTACATTACCGAGGTGGGGGTAAGGCGTGGTATTGATCGTAAAAAGGTGGGATGTAGATCGTTAATAGATGCTAATTTGGAAGGTCAAGCCGGGGTCAATAAATTCAAGCTATACTAAGGTTCGGCATACGGTCAAAAAATAACTTCCAAGTACGTGCTGAGGTTCGAACTCACAAAAATAATCTTATACTGGCATGCATTCATAAAACATATACACTTTATACATCAAAAGAAAACTTATGAAATTCAACATTATATGCAATAAAAAATTTATGCCACCGCATGACTAACAATTCGTGTTTTTAAGCTCGCACCATAACCTTGACATAAAATAGTGGCCGTTCGCTATGTTGAAATTGTCCATCGAAATTTCTGCCAAAGATGGTTCAACCGTTTACATACAAAAACAATAATGCATGTAACAGTATAATAAATAACGAAATCACTTAATTGATAGTAATAATTCAAGTGAACGTTTACTTTATCATATATTAAATACATCTTTTTTCACACAAAAAGTGTCAATATTCATTGGCTGTAGGTTGACAGTTAAGATGGCGGGCGGATATTGATACTTTAAAAATATGAATTCGCGAATCATAAAAATAGATTATATACACTTTAATTCAAGAATACATACATAAAAAAGATCATGAAAAGCGACACCGTTTCCGGTCAAGGAATGGCGCAAAATATTTTGCTCTAAGAAAAAAAATGTCATAGAGTGACTAAAGTGAGTTTCAGTGATGTGAGTAATCATATATATAACAATAGTGCAACACAAGGAAAACAAAGGATACAACATATCAGGTGGTACAGGTAAAAACTTTGAGTTTTACAAATTGATCACCCCACCCACCTATATGAAAGTCGAACATTTGAATAGCCTTAATCGCCTTTGTTATCTTTGACCAAACACTAATGCCACCGAGATTAAATACGAGAAGGAAACGCAACCGCTCATCACCCAGCAAAGTTCTACCTGCTGTAATCAACAAACGTCACCGATCTCGAGTCAAAGACACTGACACCGATTTCAGCCTCTACTACAGTGCCGATTCTGAGTCGGAGACAGACACTGACATTCAAAATAATATGTGCTCGAAGGCTGATCTCGAGGCGGTTGCAGCTAAAATGGTTGAGAAATTTAAAGAACAGTTGTTTATAGATCTCAGACAGGAATTCGAATCCTTGCTGATGTCAAAGACACAGGAGCTGCGCGAAGAGATGGAGGTATTACGCGATGTAAACAAACACATTCGCAACTGTATTAAGACAGAGAGCCACGCCCGTTATGATTTAAAGCAGTATGGCCGGAGGATGATGCTCGACATCTCTGGTATCCCCGGCGACACAAGTGACCCCAAGGAGAACATGGAGTGAACAGTCATCGACTATGCCAAGACGATCAACCTCGATCTCCCGGAAAATGACATCGACAAGATCCACAGACGCTGTAAATGGCGAACAGACGTCATGATGTTCAGGCTAGTCATCATCAAGTTCACAAATGCGAAGACGAGAGACAGGCTGTTCAGTATGCGAAGGCAGATGGGCGACGGAATCTTGGTTCGAGGGTCTCTCTCACCCTACCGCGAAACCTTAGCGTACGAAGCCCGTAAACTGAAACGCGAAGGTAAAGTTGTGAACACTTGGGTAATGGGTCGCAAGATTTGGGCAATTATGAACAATGCCAACCACAACAAGGTGGAAATTAGAGACGCCGAATCCATTGAGTCTGTGAGGGCAGGCACTGTACCCACCTACACCAAGCCTGCATACCCGTAGATCACGGACTAGTGCGCACCGACTTGTGTGCAATGAAGTGACTGAACTGTCAAATATAAACCCACGTGCATTTGTTTATTTACCTTTTTATTTGACCCAGTTTGTAACGTTAGTATTTAAACCATTTATCATTGTATACACCTTGCCTATTTGATGTACCCAGTCATGCGACACCGGACTTTATATACAGCCTTGCTAAACTGGTGGTCACATCTACGATTTTGCACGTAGTTACACGTAGACCGCTTTGAGCGTACTAACACGTAGTTACACGTACTTAAACGTAGACTCACTACGGTTAACTAGGGTTGAAGTACATAAAATTCTGACCTTTTTATGTGTCAATGTACAAAACGCCAAATTAATTCAGTTTTTCGCGTATTTATGGCAACTTCTGTTTTAATTACATAAGGTGAAAGCTACATTTAACATTTGAATAACACACTTGGTCGATTTGTATAAAATAAATTAAAATACCCATTTTAAACGTAGCTTGCCCATAGTAGACCGTAGTAAACCGTAGTGTTACCCGTACTCTAGCGGAAGAAGTTATCGTTTGCATGAATGTTCACCACAACTCACTACGGAGATGGTACGTTTAAGTACGGCAAAGTACGGTCAACTACGTTCGAACTACAGTAACAGTACGTTTATTCAGTCGTAGTTGTCCGTAGCCAGTTTTTGAACAAGCCCAAAAATATTAATCCTCTTACGGTAAAAATATTCATTCGAGCTACGGTCATAACTACGTTTAACTACGGTTAACTGCGGTCTAGTACGATCGGTACGTTTAAGTACGGTCTACAACGGTCTACTGCGGGTACATAACACTACGGCTTACTACGGCTAGTGTGACCAAGCCTTAATATTAAACCGATTAAAATGCTATCACCTGGTGACCTTGATTTAATTTGTGACCATGTCTTACCTTTTCTGCTGACTGCTTAGCATTACTATATTTCCATACGTTTTATTTATCCACTGTAACAATCTTTAATTCCTACTTATTATGTAATAAACACTCCACTTGTTATATCTATCCAAATGTGTATACATGATGCAGTATGTGTATGTGTATGTCGTGTATGTGTGTGTATGTGTTATGTTTACGTGTACTGTGATTTACGATTGGGAACTCACCTTTCACACCTACCGTAATTACTCTAGATATGTTCACGCACACCTTTTGTTTTCGGACACCCCCTATTTTTCACCGACATAATTTATTTTGCGTAGCTTATATTTCGGACATACGAAAATTTCGGAATATTTCGCGTTACCTTTGTTTTCGGACACGTTAATTTTATGACCAGTGTTTGTTTAATAAGCAAGTTTTTTTTAGCAGACAACCATTAGTTGATGCGTAATAAGTACCATATAATCCAATAAGTTGTCCACGATTGTTGTTTTAGCGTGTGTCATTTTGCAGCGTCTTACGGTAAATTTGCGGTTTATGCCGTCTGCTATGTATGTTTATGTGTGTCAACCAAATGTTGTTATTAGTATCTATGTTTTCGGACATGAGGGACAAACGGATTAATTTCTGTATCTAATGTTTCGGACACTAAATATAATAATTATGTTTAGGCGTCCGTAAACATAGAGTTATTACGGTAATATAAGTTAACAATCGATATTTTTACTTATATACCACTTATGTTTTTGTTTTTCTGAACTGTATCCAATCTCTTTTATATTGGTCTGTACCATCTATGTTAAGCAATGGAGGTAATAACACCAGGTGTTCTAGATAATGAATTACCTATTATTGATAAAGCTCTAGCACTTTATAATCTATATTAATTGTTTAAACTGTATTCCATCTCGTTCAGATAGGTCTGTTCCATTTTAGGTCAAACAGGGAAGGCAATACTACCAGGCACATTTGTCAATGAATTACTTTATTCTGATAAAGTAATATCACATATTACTCTAACATTAATGATGGCATAACTTAGTAAAGTTGATTTTTGACATCACTTACAACAATAAAATCACTAAACTCACGTGTTTTATTTTTTCCATTCTTTTCCAAAATGCATTTGATGCGTTTCTGTCTTTTGTTTTTTATCTGCCTGCTAATTGTTGTAGTAAAGTAGTGCTACTGCCAAATAGGTAATATTGATGTAAGTGCATGGCGGGCATCTGTGGGATCTTTTAACAATAGACGACAGGTGATTCAGGGGAGCCTTATATGTAATTTCATAAAAAGACATTATTTCTCTGATCTGTAATATAGCACGGCCGTTATCTCTACTCATAAAATCAACTCTATTTTGTATATATTGTTTGAACAAAGGACTTGATTTTACAACAACATTGACCTTAATAGTATCCCACTGCACATATTGTAATTCTGTTACGGAACTGCATTATAACGACGAACTTAATATATTTTATAACTTATCTACTATTCGATTTTATTAATACTTTCTGGTGACATCGACAATCCAGGACCAAATTTAGGTAATGAAAATTGTTTATCGTTGTTACATCAAAATATAAGAGAAATAAGAAACAAATTAGATTTGATAGTTGACAATTTCTTAGATTACGATATTCTGTGCTTTACAGAAAAAAAGTTAATTTTTTTATTTCTGATGATGGTTTACAAATACAAGGTTTCAACTATTTCTTTAGAAAAGATGTCTCTAGTCACTCTAGTAGCTTTCTAGTATACGTTTCATCACACTTACGGCCAGAAAGAAAACTCGAATTTGAACAAATACTTCCAGAATCTTTGTGGATTTATATTCAAGATAAACGCAGAGAAATATTAATAAGAAAAGTTTACAGACCCCCACGTTATACTATCGTATTTGGGAGAAAGTCAACATTTGTTTAGAAAAGGCCTCTGAGTATCAAGAAAATATCTTTTTAGTTGGTGACATAAACGAAAACCAGTTAAACATAGAAAACAGTAAATTTCAAGAAATAATGATGATTAATAATATGTCAAATGTTATAAATGATGCAACAAGAGTAACACACACAACTAGAACTCTATTGGATCCCATAGCCGTTACAAACCAACTCAATATTTATAACGCCGGTGTATATAATACGCCCCCACATATAAGTGACCATTTTGCAACATACCTATATATGAACATGGACATGCAACCGTCAACTCCCACCAAACGAAGGGTTTGGAATTATAAAAAAGCTGATTTTAACAAATTAAATTCACTAATTACAAACGTTAACTGGTCTTTTATTTCCCATGGTTCCTTAGATGAAGCTTGTGAATTATTTACTATAGTCCTCCAACGAAACTTAGGCCTATATACTGTTTCCAAACTCCACTTCAACTTGACTCAAATTCCACTTAGGGTTGGAGTGAGACTTAAGTAAGATTCAGTGAACACTTGAGTGAGTGATCCTCAAGTGCTAGTTTGGTATTCATTTAATACAAACAAATTTTCCTCCGTGGAGTGAATCTCGAGTTTTATTTAAGCATTTGTCAGGTAGATATTTTGTGTGTTTTACAGCACAAAAATAAGTAAAGATAAGTGTTTACTAGTTGTACACCGCTTTTTATTACGGACTCTATACGAATAAACAAATAATGTATTTTTTAGCATTTAAATACTTTAAAATTATACGAACTTTTAATAACACAAAACTGTGTTTTGTTTTTATTAGTCATTTTATAGAAGAAGCAAAATTTACTAGTTTATGAGTAAAAATACTTATAGATACTATGATAGTAAACCCTATTACGATTGACAATATTGGCATATAGAAGATTGTTGATTCCAAAACAGGTTTAATGTGTTCGCATTAATGACTTCATAAAACTCGATTTGTTACAAATAAAATAAATCCACCTTTTTGACAATTAAACGATGTAGAAAATCTCTTTTTTATTCTAGGGTGTGGGGATAGCCGGTACCCAGTATGCATAGGCTCGGTACGCAGTACAAAAACACTGTTACTGTATATCGTACACAGATATCAATTTTAACTTTTCGTAAAATAGATCTATGCAAGTCTTATCTGGAAAACAAAACAAACATGACATTATGTCAAATAACTCGACATTTTCGCGCGCTCGCTTCGAAAGCATTTTTATGCACATTTTATCATTTATTTTTATTCTGTACATGTATGTTGTTTACATTTGAAAATGGAGTTCTGCTCATGCGCTAGGGGGCGTCAGTGGTGTGGCATCATTCATTACCACTGATGAACAGCTTCAATAAAACCGTGGCTGCTGTTTTCTCGTGCAGGCTATGCTTCCTGAGGGCTTTCCCTTTCATCAGTTTTCTAAACGTGGATTATATGGATCCAAATATTGAAAAAAACAACCTCAACACAACTAACGTTTGCATTTATGGTTATGTTTCCGCAAGCCACAAACGGTATCTTTATAATTATAATTTATTTAAATGAAAACGCAGAAACGGTTTTTTGTGAAACTGTACTCAGTACGCAAGGCCTAAATAAGGTTGTACGCAGTACACAGGCTCAAAATAAAACTGTAAGCGGTACGCAATATGAGGGGGTTTCACCCCTCTACGATGTTATAACGCATAATGTGTAAAAATATTATTTTTTTATTTTGCATAAACAATATCACAATTTGGGGGTTCTTTCTTGTACACACACGTTCATGCTTTCCAAAATAAAATATCAGACATAACATATTTTTATGACATAAAACATGTTCAAAGGCGCGTTAATGTGTTTTAGAAATAACGTTATGCTACATGCAGCGTGGCAAAACGAAATAACACTCTCCTATAATCCCTCTTCAATTCAACTCATTTACAATGATGTATGTAGTAACAACATGAACATAATTTTAATTCAGTAGGCGCAATTTACATGTATAACAGAAAAAAACAAAGCGGGTGTTTTGTGACTCTGTGGACATAGTGTCTGTTCGCACAGGGCAGAACATTTTGGCGTTGTCTTACCTACAATATTAAATATAAATTAAAAAAACAAAACCTTAAAGGACATTATACATGTACATAAAATATGCATGGGTCACTCTGCAAAAAATGTGTTACTTGATAAAACCTTCCTCGTCAATGATTATTTCTTTTAATGTCTGTAATTTAATATGAGATTATTAAATTATTACTAATATCGCAACCAATTTTTAATATATGTATTTTAAATGACAAAGCTACTGTGCTACAACGGACGTTTGCATTAATCTTACACTTGAACATAAAACACCCTTGCAATTATGTAACATTTATGTACAGATGTGAACCCATTTTATATAAAGTATTTAACAACTATTTAGAGAAAACCTATGACAATAAAATGACAATGTGTCAGATAATTATTTTCAATTAGAATAAATTTTAAGAATCATTTTTTAGAATTTGAGTGAGGCTCAAATGACTGTTCCAATCACTCAACGCCTACTCATGTTTTAAGGTTTACTCGACGTTTACACGTGTTTGTGAATACCAAACCAAACTCGACTTTAGGGTACCTTGGACCGTTAGACCATTTAAGAGGATTAAAAAGGATTACCGCCGGCTTTACTCAGTAAGTGTGAGTGGAGTGTATAAACAGTATATGGGCCTATGTCCCATACGCTTGTTTGTAAACAGTTTGTTTTATTGGAAACAATCTGGGACATCTAAATAGTTTAGCAGTTTACAGGATTAACATTATAATACGAACTGTTTGCCAACGACAGAGGCAACGTAGCGGTGGTGAAGTGGGTAGAGTGCAAGAAAACTTTTCTTTTTAACACTGAAGGTCGATGGTTCGAATCCTGTTTGAAGTCGTATTTTCATATATAATAATTTATATATTTTTTATCGTTTACTATTTCATTTATGAGCATTTGTAAACAAATGCATTTCCTAACACAAATATTGTGTTTCTGTCGCTGTATTAACGTTAACTGAACAATGTAAAGCAAAAACGGTATTTCCTTAATCTGTTCAATGTGGTTCACATGATTCACGGGCTTAATTGAGGAATACTAGGTGAGTTGTACATGAATTTACAAAAGCATTTTGAAGTCAGACATAATACATCACTTGAGATATGGTATCACCTAAACGTAGTCGTCAATTAATAAATGTACATGTTGTGAAAATTCTTAAATATGTTTTGCGTTTTTGCGAGTCTGAGGGGAAGTAGAAGACTGCACGTATCCCTCTATCGTGCCCGGTGAAGCGGACGAGTGACGGGCGTAGACCGGAGGACGATTACTCGGCTAAAGAAGAACGTAGTGCCAGCATCGAAGAAAGACCGAAAGCCTCGAAAGGACAAAGTTATATTCGACAGTTTTGATAAAGGTGTATTACGGCGGACCGTAAAATCCATATTTCAAGATAAAAACCGTCTTTCCACTATGGCCGTAATACATCAAGAAATGAAAAAGAGATTGAACTTTACAGGTTCACAAGAGCAGCTTCGACGTATTATGAGAGAAACTGGTTTTACGTGAAAAAACTGCGCCATCAGGCCTTAAGGCCCTGCACAAGGAGAGGCAGGCGAGTCTTCGAATTGTTTATATGGACGAAACGCACGTGGCCACACAGCGAACAAATGCTTGCAGATGGATAACATCGGTATGCACTTGCCATTTAGCAAGGGCGAAATACTGATTATTGTCCATGCATGATCAGATCAAGGGTTTGTTCCTGGAGCGTCTCTGATGTTTAAGGAGCACTCTTCAAGTGGTGATTACCACAATGAGATGAACAGTGTAAACTTCCAGATATTTATATTTAAATAAGCATTAATTCAAATATGCGCCATAAAATTTTATCTTAGATATTGACTTCTAACGCCTTTTATTTAATCAAATAGATACATAAAACAAAATATTGATAAAACACCGCAAATATTTAAATGATTTTGTATTTCAGAAATGGATAGAAGAGAAGCTGGTATCCAATCTGGAACACAACAGCACTGTAGTCATGGACAACGCGTCTTACCACAACGTTCAGGATGACAGAAGACCAACGCAGGCAACGCGAAAAGCTTACATACAGGCCAGGCCGCAGCGTCGAAATGTGTCGTATGCCCTATCTTTGCTTAAACGACATTTTCTAGACGTTGTGAAGCAGCAGCCACCGGAAGCAACGTTTCGTGTCGACGCTATTTTGAAAGGCCATGGCCACAATGTTCTTCGCCTGCCACCATACCATGCAGAGCTTAACCCTATCGAGCTTATATGGGCAGAGCTGAAGGGTCATGTAGCCAAGAGAAACATGCGTTTCAGGTTAATTTTTAATTAAACTGCAATAATTCACTGTGTTTTTAAATGTGTATTTTTAAAGATTTTTCTTCTATAAATTGAAACAAAATCTTTTTCACAGAATGGCAGATGTAAAGAAGCTGATGGACGACAAGTTGACAGCCATTACAGCTCAGTCCTGGGCCAAGTGCGTATTCAAGATGATGACCGTTGAAGACCAATACTGGAAAACAGACAACATTCAAGACTACGATATTCCTAAGGTACACTTGTAGTTCCATTATATTACTGTACTTTGTATTTAAATACTTAAAGAGGTTTAAATAGATGTTTCACTTTGCTTCAGGTTGTCGTTCGTCTGACTTCCGGTGGGGACACGACAACGGATGATGACGGCAGTGACAGAGAGATTGACAGAATAAACCGAGATCACCACATTGCTGCTGAATTTGAAGACTGTTTAAGTAACATTTCGACGCTGTCCGCAAGCGAAGCATGCGACTTCTCTACAGACACTGCGTCGACACTTACAGTTGATGACCCAAACGAAATTTATGACTTTTTGTGCGATTGAAAACCGTTTACTGTTAAATATGTAATTGTTGTCTTGTATTGATTTATTTTTTAAATATAGTTGTTATTGTTAAAGATATGCAATAAATACATATGTAGAAAAAAAACACCCACCCCTTATCAAAACCCAATTTGAGGACTTCACTCGATCTAAAACATAAAATAAAGCCGGTGTCTTATTCCTTGCACCACCGGCGCTTGTATAAATGCTGATATAATCTTCTTAAAGGGGATATGTCTGATTCTGTCACTAATTTTAATTATGTAGGTAACACAAAAATAAGTGTTTCGATTCAGTTCAATTTGCCTGTTGGGTGCAATAATTTAAATTTAGAGTCCGACCAATCAGAACCCCGAAGACATGACTCAACAGACAAAGTGTACTGAGTAATTCTGGATTACCTGCCCCTATTAAAACACTGAGAATGATTATAATATTTCAGTTAGAAATATCTCGCTTAATGTGCATTTGTTGGCATTAGCTTTTTTATCGATACACTTATTTTTGTGTTTCCTACATAATTGTAATTAGTGACAGAATCAGACATATCCCCTTTAAAAGGATTCTTTAACGAGAATTAAAGCATGCCCTACTTAAAGCAGTGTGTTTTCACAACACAAGATTAAGGTCAAGTTCCGGATGAGACTAGTGTTCTGTGTAGTATTATAGCAAGTTTATCGAATTGACCAAAACATGTACATTTTGTATTACTAATAACTTAGTTACTGTTCGTTCAAACGATACACCTTGGTACACGTCCGTAATAAGGCTTGCATCTAGACAGCGAGATAGACTTCACGTTAAGGCCAAAACCTCTACAAACCTTGTTGATTAGAATAATTACAAAAAGGCTAGAAACAAAATTAACAACATAAAAAACACGCAAAATTACTTTTTCTTAACAATCTTGAGTTCTCCCTAAACGATTTAAGTGTTAACAATCCTCGTCAATATTGGAACATGGTAAAATTTGTAGTTAAAGGAAATGCGTCACAATATAATCAAATACCTCCATAAAAGAATTCAGATCAGTCGTTTTCGCTTACCGACCTTGAAAAGGCTAACACATTAAACAATCTCTTTACATCAATTGCTAATGTTGATATTTCTTCTACTGAACTTCCAGATCGAATTTTTCGCACTAACAACCGTCTAGACAATTTGGTTATATCTGAACAAGAAATTACCAATGTTCTTTCCAATCTCCTACCAAATAAGGCAACCAACCCAGATGAAATTAGCCACAAAATGTTAAAACAGCAACAACTCTTTGTGTACCTTTATGTTTATTGTTTAACCGTTCATTGAGGGAATGCATTTACCCCAACACTTGGAAGCTTGCTTATGTTATGCCACTTTGTAAAAAAAGTAATCGGAATGAACCTAAATATCGACCAATATCGCTTATCAGTTACGTTGGTAAAATTATGGAAAGGATTGTATTTAAGTATAACTTTTTGCATTTTAATAATCTTATTTACAAAAGGCAGTCGGGTTTTTAATAGGTCACTCAACAACGTACCAACTTATTTATATTTATAACCAAATTTGTAAAGCATTCAACAATAAGGAATGTACGGGTGTGGTGTTTTGTGATATCTCAAAATCATTTGACCGAGTATGGCACAAAAGTCTAATTCATAAAGATCACCAATATGGCATCAATGGAAATCTTTTTAATTGGCTTATTAATGACTTACATAACATCTTTATATACTCCGTGTTTTGTGATGTTCTGTGTGTTTTTGTACGGGCCATTTTGTCATGGTGCCCATAAACTTGACTTGTCCACATTGTTTAAAACATTCTTTCTTTGAACATCTCTTCCATTTATATTTCATAACAGAACACAAACAATTTTTGTAGGAAGCGATTTTTAATTCCCTAAACCGTTGAAAGCTGGTGTGCCGCAAGGTTCAGTCCTAAGCTCTATTTATTCTTATCTACGTTATAGTGGACTCATTACTCAGTGTCACTAGACTCTTTGCAGACGACAGCACTCTAGCAATATCTTCCAAGGACATTACTCACATCGACGCAACACTTAACAAATATTTAAATGAACTTAATTTGTAGTCAAAACAGTGGCGTATCAACTTTAATCCAGCGCAAACAGAAGTTTTTTTCCTGTCTCTTGCTCGTCGCAACAAACCCAATCTTATTTATAATGACACTCTTCTTTCTTTTGTTGACCATCACAAACATCTTGGAGTTACATTTAGCAGTGATGGATCTTGGCACAAACATCTGCAAATATTAGATCAGCTGATTCCTTAAACGCATTTAACAATAAGTTAAAACTTCTGTATCAACCGCCCACTGTCCCTAACTACTTTGAAACAGGCGAACGTTTTGCTGTTGTTCACCACACTGGAATAAAAAAATGCAGTAATCTGAATTATGATCTATACTGTAATAACTTACGTCAAAGTCCAATGTGCGATTGCAGTGTTGAAATCGAATGCCGTACATTATTTTTTTCCGATAAAGACGGTACAGTAATCTGCGTCTACAACTTTTTTTATAAATACTCACCAGTTCCATACTTTAAATACGAACAAACTTTTACTCGGTTAAGATAACATTACGGAAGAACAAAAATCGGAACTTTTTGAACACTTTCAAACTTATATTAAAACATCTAACATGTTTAAATCCTAAACACTAAATATTCCAACGGGATACCCGGAAGTCCCTGTCGTTGTTGTTACCATGCGTAATGGTGTGGCGGCGTCTTGGTTTTTATGGTAACATCTTTTTTTTCTTTTGTTGTCTCATTCTTTTGTATTTTGTTTTTTTTCTATTCATGTTTCTAATATTTTTTCATCTTTTTTCTCTTATTAATTTTAATGTATGTGCTTTCTGTTTTCTTATCTCTGAAAATTTTACGACAACCTCTAAACACTCTTATAAAGCATTTCTATTAAATTTCATTTTAGCATTAATAACAATTATTATTTACCTTGACATAGCATTACTTATGTCTGTACCAATTTAGGGGAGGACCGTAACTAATGTTGCAATAACTTGTGGTCCAACCCTTTTGTAATGAATATTTGTATATATGTATATGTATGTGTCATATTATGTACATAATGATGTTCACTTACAATAACATATGATTAAACTAATAAAAAAGATCTTAATTGAATATGTGAATTACAACAAATAGATTGGCATAAATAATGGATACAATCATACAAGTCATGCATTTTAGGAGACACAGTCAACCTTGTTTACTAAGGTGAGCGCCTTTCGGACAACACTAAATTCGGATACAATATCAATTGCCATTATATTACACTAGGGAGGTTGCAAAATCGACTTTAACTTCGACTTCGACGAGTGTTAACCCAAGCTCGTCGAAGTTAAAGTCGTAAGTTAAATGTGAGTTGCGAAACAAAACGTTCACGAGAGTGTTAGTTCAAGCATAACTTTTATGAATACTTCAATGCAAGTCAACGGTTTAAAATTAAAATGATATTATGTTGTGTTTATTAAATTCATTGACTATTTGTGACACATATTTTTAAAGCCGTTATAAATTCTTGAAGTCTAAATAACTTGATGAACAATACATTTGTTGTGGTCTTAAAATAGTCTTTTATACGTATGCCACTAGCGGATCCAGGGGGGGCGCACCCCCCCTAACGGCCGCGGACCTATGATTTTTTATGCCCAAAACGCTAATTATTCTCAATTTTTTCGTCGCTCGCTTCGCTCGCGATTCATTTTAGGTATAATTTTAATAGAAATATGGCCAAAACACGCTAAAAATTGACTTTTACTTCAACACGTCAACACTTCAATGATTTTCTGTCCCCCCCCCCGTTGACAAAGTCCACGCCCCACCTAAGGTCAAATCCTGGATCCGCCACTGTATGTGTGTGTACATGTACGACTCTTCTAAACACCTGTAGATGTCTTAAGAAAGCTATCACTTGTTTATTATGTATATTTTATTTATTAACTATTGAACTAGGTATGTAATTTGCCAGTCGCTTATGTCAGTTGTTGGTTAGTTAAAGGTATATTATTGGTCATAGAGACACCTCATCGTTGAAAAACTTACTCACGGTTGGACATGTGTGTTGGCCGTTTTTGCATTTTCTGTTTTGTTTTGTGCATGGTATTTTCATATTTTAATTAAACTATTTAGGCATATTGATCCAATCATTATATAGTAATGTCACTCGAACATATTCTATAGGGTACATGCATGTCTGTTTACAAAAGTAAAAGTTTGTTAACCTTTCTTCTACAATTATTTCGATGAATGTTTTATAAATGCAGCTCCTTGATGTGAAACTAACTCCAATTTGTTCTGAATACGAGAAGGGCAATCTCTTGGAGAAGTTCTTGTGATCATGTAATGAATGAAAAGAAAATTGCCAGTTACGTTGAAAAGCTCATTTTGGTCTGTACGAAAGATTACTTGTATTGTAGATAGACTGAATCTATTATGCTTCCAAAAATTTACAAAACGTTAGGATAATTCAACATATGTACATGTTCAAACTTTGCTATCCACATCTGCATTTGCCAAGTACCACACTTTTTGCTAAATATGTCCAAGTTCATGAGTGGATAGGCACAGAAACGCATCCAAACCCTTGCAAACAGACTCATGTTGTTGAAAATAGATTTGGCCATCGCAACTGTATAAAATGTTCATGCAAACAGAACTGTATCATACATAGTGAGGGGATTTTGGCTAGGTGCTAAAGCAATTTACTGACGACCCAAGGATTGCGAGTTCGATCCTCCTCGCACCAACTAAACCTAATAAAAGGAGACATGTTTTGGTTCTTCCCAGGAAGAATGGTCCTGTGTATCAGTGCTATACACTGGACATGTTAAAGACATTAGTTCGACATGTGTCGTGGGTGCTCCGGTATCATGCACTATAGGCCACTAAAAAGAAACTACCAATCTGTATGCCACGACGCCGAGTACATATTTAAATAAACGCAATACCCACCAACCGGGATACCAAAAGATGTAAGTGCTAAACAATAACTAACAATTAGATTAAAGATGATATGCCTGTATTTTTTAGGTCAGAATTGTTTACATCTTGCATTTCAACTATATTTAAGGAATAAAAATCTACTCCCGTAAATATGAAAAAAATGTTGAAAATATGCGGCCCCGCAAATTTGGCTTTGTTTATAAACAATTGCGTCAAAACAGTGAAATAACTTGACTACAATGATTACTCTCAGTTCACTTGGTGCAGAGCTTGGTTCGGTGCGAGAAATTCCGGGTTCAATTCCCGGCTCAGGCAAGGATTTTTATGTTTGATTTTTTGTTGTGTTGTTACTGTGTTGTTAACTTCTTTGTCCAAAAAACATTATGTATTTGTCACAAGATTTTGGAATTTATTTTGCAGTGTTAATTTATTTAGTATACTTAAAGCAGCTGTCCTCCTGATGCTCAAACAATAAAAAAATGAAAACAAAATTACGGTAAATACTGGTAAAGTAATGTTCAGTGGAGAAATCTATTATTACTGACCCCTAATTCAGTTGACGAAATCGTTGGTAAGTCATCGTTTTTTGCATAATCTGCTGCGTTACTAACGCAGTAGCCGTTATGTATAGTAGGAATATCCCGATGGCAGAAAAGCGAATTGTCTGTTTGCAAAGCAAAAAAGTAAAAATGTGTAGTTTTTTTATTTCTAACATCTATTATTTATATTTGAAGAAATATTTTGAAATATTTGTAACTAATGATTTTCTAGTATATTCTGGAGGTCAGCTGCTTTAACATATTGCAAGTGTTGTGACCGAGTATATGGGTACAGATACAGACCTAGCATCATTAATAAATAATCCAGCAACCAGCCTAAACATCTGTTCTTAAACAATTCATGTTCTTTAACTGAACCATTTCGCATACAGGTTCAATACCATTTACTTAAGTTACATTAGCAGATTCACTGGTCGCTGGCTGCGATGTTTTTTTGTTTTTGTTGCTGTTGATAGCTCCTATGGTAGCTGTGTTTAAACGAATAAAAGTTCAATGCAAAAGACAGCAACAATAATAACTCATGCAGTCTTGCATCCATGTTTACAGATTTTTTTTTGAAACCTTGCGTTTTAAGGGGGAATGAAAGGATTCTATATATAACAAACTTTTGCCTGGTTAATAAAGCATCAAATCATTCAACTCATTCGTAAAGTCACACACTTACTTGAGCCTGCGTCATAAAGCTCTATTCATTTATGATCTTAAAATCAATATAAAATACGGTATGCTTCTTTAAAATCTAAAGTTTATATTTACAATAGCAAAAATGATTTATTATTATATATTATATGTGCTGAAAAGGACAATGTAATAATTATTATAATATTTTATTATATTGTCCTTTTCACTGACTTTGTAATATGTTAGAATTAACTATGATTAACTGTTATATATACTTGCTAGAGTATTTGCAAGTATATATATATGAAAACATGTGGACCAGTGATACTTTGTCATATAAAGTATCGGGTAAACAGCGCACATGTTGAAAAATAGTAGGCTTTAAAAAGTAATAATGGGATTTTTTAACACAATTAAATTTTAGACACAATTTACACGCGATTTATTTTACTAACATATATTACATGAAGTCAATCAAAATATATAAATTCTTAAAATGCGGGAAGTATTTAACATAATAACCAATACAGACTAATACATCTGAACTGTCTGAATTCTGATTTTTTTCTTCTCCGGCTATTCTTGCAGATGTTTGGGTTGAGTAATTGTTGTTATCTACACGTTTTACATAATATTTTTTTATTATTTACATTTGCTGCTTTGTGTGATATTTCTTTTCGCTTGACAAATATGTAATGTTTCGATGAGCTGGCCTACAGCAACACTATGTCTTTTAAGCGACATGAATGCTCGATTTGATGCATCAAGTTTGCAGACGGCATAAAGAACGGACATGTAAAAAGGAAAACTTTGAGTTTCTATATATATCGGTTTAAGAGCAGTGTAAAATCACAGAATTACTCAATGAAGGAAACCAATCAAAGCGACACAATCGGTATTAAAATAAACTTGTACCGCTTAAAACCGCCAAACAGCAAAGATAAAAAGTATAAAAAAGCCGAAAACTATTTCAGACGTTCAAAGTGCTCGTCTAGCTCTGGGTTTTCGCAGCGCACATGTTTTGAAATTATGCGCATTTTGTTATAACTGTACATAAAGAGCGCAAAACGTAGACCAAAATAATCACTGATTAACTATTTGATTTAATTGACTTTCAACCTTTTTATTATGTACACGAGGAAACGATGTTATGTATAAATGTTTCGCTACACATATCTAATTGGTTTCACTTTTTAATAAGTTATTATTGTTATTTGTGTGTGGATAGTTTATGAAAGCAATATGACCAATAGGCTGTCTTGCTTAATTTGTAACCTTCGTGACATAAATATATAATCATAAGCATCATCATTATCATTATAAATAACAATTAAATTTTATTCTCCAAAATATGTTTTGTATGCATGCAGTTAGCTGCGGAAAACTGTTGTAATCTACGAAGGAAAGTCATTGACAATAACATGATAATATAATCATTTAATTGTGGTTGACATCATTTTTATAGATAGCATAACACATTAAAACTAGATGAATGCTTAGTTGAACACTTGTGTCACCAACGGATGCTTTGTCAGAATAACAAAAAGTTTAACAAAAGGGGCAACACTCCGCCAAATGTCACATCATATAACTTTATAGATATTTCTTGTCCACGTTTAAACTTTTTTTTACATTAAAGTACGTATTTTTCAAGTACAAATGTACATTTACCATTTGTAAGTTTTGTTTTTACGTCCTCGGTCTTGCTCTGGCCTATGACGTCTTTGTGGACGCTGTCTTTGGATACGTTCCCTCCCCGGCTGCTTCCGATAGAGGACTCGGCAGTATCTGAATGTTTGCCGTTTCAAACCTAGCGTTTCCGTTAGCGGTATCGACAGTCTCCGTACGTCAAACGATTTATAGTCTCGTTTTGAACACAATTAGGTTTATCCAATGAAAACACGCGTAAACTTAGGGTACGGAAATACTTGAGTTTTAACATTTAACCTAACTTTTTAAAAAGGTAAGTACAGTTGTAGTCGTACCTATTCACGTCATGTTCTTCATAATCCTTTCTCTTGTGCTAATTGGCACCGCACATATATACTTTCAAAGGATTGTCTAAACTGCTCTTTTACCATCAGCGAGGTCAACATTTAAGTTTTCGAATAAATATGCAAAACCGATTTATAAAAATCGTCCATGTTTTAAGTTACTTACACACCTTTTCATGTTTTTGGATGATAAAGGACAGTGATCGTGTACATTATCTTCTCCCCACAGTACCCCTGTTGCTGCTGCTTCTCCTCCTCTCCCTGTTTAACAGCTCAAGCAACCAGAACCAGATCATCCTGGTCAACTCAACCTTGGAGGGCTAGCCTGAATCATGGTGAGATCCCTTCTTTTGTAGATATGCCATCTTGGAGGGCTAGGCTGTGTCATGGTGAGTTCCCTTCTTTTGTAGAAATGCCATCTTGGAGGGCTAGCCTAAGTCATGATGAGTTCCCTTCTTGTGTAGATATGACATTTTGGAGGGCTAGCCCGAGTCATGGTGAGTTCCCTTATTTTGTAGATATGCCATCTTGGAAGTCTAGACTGAGTCATGGTGAGTTCGCGTTTGAAAATAAGGCCTAAAATAACACTTGTGTTTTGGGTAGCCTGGCCTATCCTAGAAAATAACAGCAACACTGCAGTTGTTGTTTTGTGTGGGGGTGCTTTCGGATTTGTTTCTTTAACGTCAAGCTGCAGATACGTATATTCGTGGTACAAAAGAAAACGGAACCCGGTCCTACATACATTCTTCTTTTTCAAGTGGTTACCCGAAACACGCCCATTATTGTTAAGGCCTACTGAGCATTATAACATTTATAATTTGACACATTGAGAAGAGCTCTTGTTGTTATGTTGCTCGTCAGTTGCGGTAATCAAGGCCAGCTAACAAGTTCTTCTTTTGAATAGATCGGCTCAAATATAGATAATGTTTCATTTAAAACATATACTCTTCACTTATATTTTCATTTAAATCAGACGACTGAATGATTCTATTGTTGAAAGGATTGCTCCAACATATATTGAGTTTCAGCCACGATCCATAAAGATCATTGGGGGTTAACAGCAGTTTTGTGCTAAGTACAAAGCATACTGTATGTATGTTAGATTATTGTATGAGTGAAACGTTTATGTCTCTAGTCCCATGTATTGCCTATCCTTTGCATATTGCCTTTAAGGAAATTAATTTGCAATTTGAATATCATACTATTTTCCAGGCAGAAGTGCCAAGGCAGACACAAGAGCGAGGTTCACAACGAGGACAAGACTCGCACCGTATTTATTGTTGTTATTATTACAAGAAATAAATAAGAAAAAGAA
>Ga0224511_10000154_pt1 | contig 25522 bp, 5 predicted proteins | sample SF_May12_sed_USG_2_FD_169988 | JGI IMG/M metagenome (GOLD analysis project Ga0224511, IMG submission 169988) | Sediment microbial communities from San Francisco Bay, California, United States - SF_May12_sed_USGS_8_1 | ecosystem: Environmental > Aquatic > Marine > Sediment | place: USA...
GGGGGGGAAATCACGGGCATACACAATCAAGTTTAAATTTATTTAAAATATTTTGGCGCATTTTTCATAAATAAAAGTTTCTTATTTCAACTACTGAACCATTTAGCATTTAATACACATGCTAATAACAGTCAACTTTTATACGGATGGACACCCATACACTTCTATCTGTACATCGGGATAGCAGATCCACTCCAAAGGAAATAGCCGGAGACAAAGCGCCGTAATCGGGACGGGCAGCTGGTTCTCAACGACATTGAATTGGTCTGTGTTTGCTGGGAACTTCTGTAAGTATGATGTATGAAGTATGAGTAATACTTATAAATACATATTTGTAATGACAGCTACCCAATTGCAAATAGTATTTTCTACCTTGTTTCCTGCGCCGTCCAGAATGTTGATGAAGTTCGAACAGTCTTCGGAGTAGGCCAGGCGGTACAGAGTGGTGTAACAAGCATCGCCACCACCACCGGCCTTGGTTGCAACTCGAAGCACTGTCTTTAAATCATGAAATCGGACCTGTTTAACGAGAAATCATTTCTTATCACATTCTACAAACAATACGTGAAAACAATACCTATTGTAAAACTAAAAGCAGTCGGCACTTAATAACTTGTGTAAATACTATTGTCACGCAGACGAGCCATGGGCGCTTCCCAACCAGGATATTCACTTGAAGCCGTGAAGTAGCTGTCTAGTACCGGGTTGGTGCCGTTTAGAAGTGCGTCTCCGTCAGATGCACAGGTTAAATCTCGATAAAAGAATGTTAGTTAAAGATACGCAGGGAAAACAACAGTTGTTTTATGAGCGTTATGGTTTTTGAATTTATTTAAAACGTCTTCAATGTGTACGTGCAAATTTTACTTTAAACGATGTTGAAATTATTTATGTATATGCATACATATATGGAGGCGAAATGCGACACTATGATATGAGGTTATTGCAAATTACTTTGTTTGTTCAGATAAATCAAAGTAATAAATAAATTGTCTACTACGGTGAAATGTTTCAGAACTGCCATTAAATTTAAAAAATAAAAATAATGTATTTCTTTATTTTTGCAAACGTAATAACAATAATGCAAATAAAACAATATTGGACAATGTTATGAATTATTTATCCAGATTAAAAACATTATTTCAAATTAATTGTTTTCATGAGCCTCTTTGGCCAATTATTAATAATTCGGTTGCACTTTTTAATTTAAAGTGTTCGTCATTAATTAAATTCGAATTCTTTATTGGATTAATTTAATATCATACTGCTATCACAGCGATTTGTTTTTCTAATTCTCAACAACTTCAAACAAATACACTACACGTAAATCATTTGGGTCATATTGTATCAGTTTAATATCAATTTTCAAGACGTTTTACATGCAGGGTATTTATATACAGACCAGTCAGTCTACCAGAAATATGGACTTAACCTTCAAAAATTGCAACAGAAATGATACCTTTTGATTTAACACCGTATACATATTTGTTATAACATGCAAAAAAATCTAGAAAAATCTAAGCATGGGAAATACCTCAAAAACACCATATTCATACCTAGGTAAGAAAGTACATGTTCGTTCTATTTAAGTGACAGTAAGAGCTGAATATCGTTTAGTGTTGGTATTTTATGTCAACAATATGACTGAATAATATTTAAAGAAGGGAACAACTGAGAACAGGGAAAGCCCCCAGGTAGAACTGAGCCTGCTTAAGGAAAATAGCAGCCTCGGTTTTATGGAAGCTGTTCGTCGATAGTAATGAAAGATGCCAAACCACCGACGCCCCCCCCCAACCTAGCGCATGAGCGGAACTCTATTGTCAAATGTAAACAAATACAACCCATAATCCATGAGGACCAAAAATACTACACAACAAAACGCATAATGCAAGTGTATATCAATGTACATGTATGTCATTACCAACAATTTAAACTTGTAATATATTCCAAGTCAGAATCATAGCCTAGGTCAGTTTTCTGTCGTTTGACAGTGATGTCACATCCCACACACCAGCATTCTGTGTTCTTATGAATCAAAGTTTCGGGTGGGGAGTGGGTGGATTGCTTTCAGCTAACATAGTCGAACATTCCCATTCGGGAATCAGTATATATTTCCATTTAGTAATTTTAGTTTAGTGTATCATAGGTCTGTATGCATGAACAATTTGCCAGGGGCAAATCAACTTTTAACGACGAGTCTTTTGTTGGAAAGTTTCAAGCCCCTGTCAATTGACTGTAGATATAATTTATTTCCATGCCTTTTCACTCCTAAACTTGCAAATATTAGCCAATACTGGTAAATGGCAGATAAAGTTGTGAATGGCAACATTTTAAAGGGTACATGTTGAATTTGTGCTAACCTTTTTATTGTATATTTTAATCTGTATTGTTTTAATCAATCTTGCACATATACATTTAGAAGATTACATAAGAAGATGGGTCGTAAAAGTCATTTAGCCAGTGGCGGGGATCGCACCCACGATCCCTTGCTTGCAAGTAGGGTGCTCTACCAACTGAGCTACTCGGGCTCACATGTCTGTCTTAGGTTCATTTCTATACACCACAGTTAACTGAACGTCGTACACACAGCCGGTTGAAATTCGTCCTCGAATGTCTTAGAAATATTGCTACATCAACTTAAGCAATTCCATGGCAGACCTGTGTAGATTCCGCCAAGATCGCCATTTGTAGATAGGTCATAAGTCATTTACCCACGGTTGTTATCGAAACCACGACCTCTGCTTTCAAGTCAGGTGATCTACCAGTTGAACTACCCGGGTAGTTCTTTCTTAGGTTCTTTACTAAAGATCACAGTGAATTCATCATGTCACACATTTATCAGGTATCATCTCAATCACATGAGAAGTGTACAAGTGTGTTGCACAAACTTGAAAAAAATATGCGGACAAACCAACAGGACACAGACAACGACCCAAAGCCTGCGACTGACATAGTGACTAATATATGTCCCATTGCAATACTGCTGTACATGTATTAAACCGATGAAAGGGAAATCCCTCAGGAAGCATAGCCTGCACGAGAAAACAGCAGCCTCGGTTTTATTGAAGTTGTTCATCAGTAGTAATGAATGATGCCACACCACTTTTAACAAACTTAGACAGTTTGTTGTCAAAGAACCTAAATTGACATGTCTCTGAAAACTGCAAGCAATATACTGTTAAGTATATGGAAAACCCAATGTTTTTGCAAAACTTATTTTTAATTGTGTAGTAACATTCTATAGATGCTTATGAGCTTATCTAATACTAGTAGTCAGTAACGCTTGCTATTGCAAATGAATTACCGGTATTATATTTTAATGTGTTAATGTGCTTCCATACTTTCATGTGCCTACACACCCCACACTGAGTAGGATCTATTGTTTATGTCACACATGTAAATGATGTATAACAATATGCTTATGTATGGTGTCACAATAACGCTAAATGAAAATTTCTATAAAATAGTCTTGTAATTTTCTTATATCCCATGCTAAGATTCTTCTAGATTTAGTAGATAATATTTATAAATGTATAAACTCAATATTAATCGCAAAATAAATTCTGTTGCAATTTTTTGAAGGCCAAAATATAGCCTGACTGGCATAATAGGCATTTTTCATACGTTTGATTGTACACTTTTGTTGAGTTGGAGTTACATGTAATTTCAGCATCTATACCAAATTGTAGTAAAACTAAAAGTATGGTATTATGTTTACGTGCATTTCCTTTGACTTGTCATAGTTAATAATTAAGATTTCCTTAAGTATCATACAACACAAACCGAAATGGAATTTAAGACAGTGATTTACCAGCAGGCGTCGTGGTTGTTTGAGACTCGGCCGTGGACTGTTGCATACATCCATACACTTCAATCTTTATGTCTACCCAGTCAACAAACGTCAAAGGGTGAAAACGTAAACAAAGAGCCGTGACCGGGGCAGGCATCTGGTTATCGACCACATTGTATTGGTCTGTGTTTCCTGGGAACGTCTGTAAAAATAAATGTATTACAAATTTGGATAGAAACAGTATACCATGGTTGAATTTGTAATTTTGTTGTACATGTATTATATGTAATATTAGTCTATTTTTAGTTATAAATGCCATACCAACAGTACATTACTAAACTTGTATTTTTAATATACATTGTGTACTACTATTTAACAGACACCCCTGTGTGACACACAAAAAAGATTATTTTTCGAAAACCTTTTTGTTTTATGAAAGTTTCTAGGGCATCAAAACCTATCGTGTGGTTTCTTAAAACTTTTATTTTATCTGTTGATCTGGAAAAAGCGTTGCATCGTCAACCAACTAGGTGAAGTAAGTATCTTAAGTGAATTGAACACAAATGCGTTTGAACAATCTCGCCTGAATGAAGACGTCGCCTACTCTCTAGATGATTTTCGACTAAAAGTGTTCTTTACTACGTTATTTCCAGCGCCGTCTACGTCGTTAAATGTCACACAATCTTCGGAGTATGTCAGGCGGTACTGAGTGACCCACATTTGGTATGATGAGCCACATCCTTTGGTTGCAACTCGAGCCACTGTACTTAACACGTGGAATCGGACCTGTTTATAGAATAATTCAGTATTTACAATAGAGAATGAATCTAGAAAATTATTAATGTTTAATTTAGTGTTTCAATCAGTTGCCCAGAAGATGTGCGAAAATATGTAGTGTTGACCAACATCGGAATCATGCCTGGTATAAAAATAAAAGAATTTAACATGCACAAAACGATTGGCAAATTATCAATTCTAAGGCAACATTGTCTGGTAAACAATTGATGATCATTGTACAGTTAAGGACTGCGAGCTGAAAATGATTTTTATAACTTAATTGGCATAACAAACAAAGAATTTGTTTTAAAGTTTATGCTTACATTTCATACAAGTAGAATTAAAATCAACACTGTTCAAATATATTTGTCGTTTAACTTGTAACGGGAAGTAATTTTTCACACGTTTACCTCCCTTTTTATGAAAAACATTCTTACTGTTTGATGTTGTTTCAAAAATGAAATTATAAAAATGGTAAAACGTCGCCTGGTGATTTATCTTTTAAAGTCATTCTTTGGTGTCATTAGGTTTATGGCTCTGCCGTATGTTTACAGACGTGTTTTATTCAACGTTAATACTCCTTAAGAAAAAACCTGAAGGTAACTCGTTGGTGGATTTGCACTCATGTCGACTTCAGTAGGAGACCAACAACTGGCGGCACTCCAACGAGCATTAGACGCTACGTAAGTGGCGTCGTATTCGCTTGAAGCCGTGAAGTAGGTGTCTGGTACAGGATCGGTGCCGTCCAGTAGTGGGTTTTCATCAACAGCACACGTCAAGCCTCGATTAAAATAAATTAATAGGAGTAATTTAAGGCCCTAGTGTTGTCACAAATATGACTTACAACATAAAACAGTGAAATAAGAAAACACTTTTTTAAGCTTTTTAATATATTGTGATAGATTATTATCATATAACACATATTTCATTAGTACTAATCTAACACAACAAGACTTATACATGATGGAAAGCTGTGCATTTCTTGCACGTTAGTTTGAACATGTAATTAACAGTTATAAGTGTATCTATTAATTATAATGGCCATACACCATGTTGTTGTGCTAGATAAGTTCTAATTAAATATATGTTATATGTTAATACTCTATCAAAATATATTAAAAAGCTTAAAAAGTAGTGTTTTATTATTTCCATGTTTGATTTCGTAAGCCATATATTTGTGACAACACTAGGACCTTAAAGATGAGCGGGCAACAGCAACCTGCCTCCTAAGTTAGTGTCGTCTTGAGATCGTATTTTTAAACACCTACACATGTACTTAATTTGTATAACTTCGCACAATGTTAAAACTGTTTATGGTACACATACATACGTGTATTAGAAATGTGGTAGGAGATTATAGCATATGTTGGGGCTCAGATTAATAAAGCGTTTCCATGTACACATACATTTTGTTACGAAATATTTTTCTATTAACTATTTGTATGTTTAAGCGTTATCAGAACTGTTATTGAAGACGTGGCGTTTTTTAATATTCTCAGACATAATTACAACTAGTATGTCGTTCGATATACAAAACAAATACAACATTCTGAAACGCTTATATTTGTAATGCACTTGGCATATTCAGGCGTAAAAAATTGTTTGTTTACACTAACCCGACCGACCCTATTTTTGTGCCGACCCTAAAGTTGTTATGGTGTTCGTCGACAATTTTAGAGCAAAAGTATGATTGTTGGTACGAGAAAGGTATGTTTCACGCTCTGACGTACATATTTCAAGTCTACATTTATATGTTGTCATTGTCCACATGAATATGCGTTGCTAGTATGTAACTTTGATGCAGTGTTTTCAAATTTATAATTGACTAATGTCTGTACAATAACAAAATGGTTAATGAAAGTTTTTCCTATCTACCGTATTTTGTGTTGGGAGACTTTAGTGGAAACAAACACCTTTTTTGCATTATTGATAAAAGCACCATTGCACCCGTTCACTCATTTGTATCTATTTTATTGTTGAAATGTATTTTAAGGAGTATACAATCAGAATGAAGTAATATTTTAAAGTTACGTGTAACTTCAGTCTGGTATTATTTTGCCCCGATACATCTATGAACTTGCAGTATTCCACTTAAACATGGTAATGCAGATCCTGTTAAATAATTAGTGAGACTTGACACATTTAATAATCCCAAAATCTTAACAAAACCAAACTTAAGCAAACTCACATAGAAGTTAGATACTTACCAGCAGACGTCGTGTTGGTTTGAGGCCCGACCGTGGATTGAGGCAGACATCCATATATTTCAATCTTTACGTCTGCAAATGCTATAAACGCAAGCGGATAGAACCGGATGCATAGTGCCGTAAACGTGGTTGGCAGCTGGCTCTCAACGATATTGTATTGGTCTGTGTTTCCTGGGAACGTCTATTAGTATAAAAATATTACATATTTGGTTTAAACATAGTTAACTTTAACTTTGTCATGTTGTTGTACAGGTAAAACATATAATAAAATTTATGTATCAACGATGTGTACAGTTTTAAATTTCATACCGTATGTTACGAAAACAATTCATACCGGACCAATGATCTTAAAATAAATGTTATAAAGACAGTAATTTGTTATTTAATAGTATTTTGTATTTAACCTTTCAGTATTTGTGAACTGCGTTGAAAATTATTTGCTTGTTTCTTATCAATTAAACACATCTTAGTCTTTAGATACTGGACTGATATTTATGAAAGTCCTGCGCTACACACTTCTTGCACTTATTCATTTACGCTCAAGTATAATGATAGCCACGCAAATAAACATATTATTTACAACGTTATTGCCATTGCCGTCAAGCAGGTTGTCGAAAGTAATACAGTCTTCGGAGTAGGCAAGGCGGTACAGAGTTGTCCAATATGGGTCTATGCCAGTGGCCTTAGTTGCCACTCGAGCTAATGTACTCAAAGCATGAAATCGGACCTGTGTATAGAAAAAAAATCATTATTAGTTCATTATTACAATTAAAAAGCAATGCGCTTAGAATTAAAAACAATGATTCAAAAAGTTGACCCAAAATGTGCTAGTATTGTGTTGATTAAGGAACTTCTTGGATGTTGAATAAACTAAAATCATTCAATCATTCGTATCAAAAACATGCACGAAAAAAACCCCATTGAAAACAGGCCCAAAATGGCAAACTATCAATTCAATGATTTCCTAGTAATATGTTGTGCTACTTGCACAATTTCAAACACGTGGTACATACCTGAAGGTAACCCCTTGGTGGATCTGCATTCATTTCGACTGACGAGGGATACCAACAATTTATGGCACTCATACGAGCTTTGTTCGCTTCATAACCGACGTTTTGGCTTGACGCCGTGAAATAGCTGTCTGGTACGGGGTTGACGCCGTCCAATAGTGGGTCTCCATCAACAGCACACGTTAAACCTTGATGATTAAAAATGGGAAATTAAAAGGTCAGTAGGCAAAAGCATCGTGTTGCCTAAAATATAGTTGTTCTGTGATCGACTTTTATTAATTTTAAACGCATACATATGTATATTACCTTGAACACAGTTAAACATGTTATGTGTATGCATGAACATTTGTAGCCGAAATGACAAATGTGATAATATGCTATGTGGAATTAGCAAATATGTTGGGGGTTCAGATTATTTAGCGTGACCGTAAAGTTGATACGAGATATTTGTTTCTACAATGCTAAAGATTTACCAGAACTGTCTTTTAATATTGTAAAGTTATGCTCACATAATCACAATTAGTATGGCGTTTGATCGAGATATAAAAATGTTTAAAAAAGAGAAACTGCTTTAATTTTATACGAGTTGTCAATGCAGTTGGCCTATTTACTGCCTGTTACTTGCCAAATGCTTTTGTTTTAAATGTTATTTAGACATAAAATTACATTGATCGATTTTACAAATCATATTTAACATGTGTGTTCTATAATCACTTTTAATTAATCATATGTATAAACCACGACATCACTACCAAATTTAAAACAATTAACCTATTGAAATATAAGTTGAACGCTTACCAACATATGTCGTGTTGGTTGGAGCAGTCGAGGTTGGAGGCTCAGTCGTGGTTGAAGTCGCAGTCGTGATTGGAGGCGAAGGCGTGGTTGAAGTCGCAGTCGTGATTGGAGGTGAAGGCGTGGTTGAAGTCGCAGTCGTAATTGGAGGCTCAGTCGTGCTTGAAGTCGCAGTTGTGATTTGGGGCGAAGGCGTGGTTGAAGTCGCAGTCGTGATTGGAGGCTCAGTCGTGCTTGAAGTCACAGTCGTGATAGGAGGCGAAGGCGTGGTTGAAGTCGCAGTCGTGATTGGAGGCGAAGGCGTGGTTGAAGTCGCAGTCGTGATTAAAGGCGAAGGTGTGGTTGAAGTCGCAGTCGTAATTGGAGGCTCAGTCGTGCTTGAAGTCGCAGTCGTGATTGGATACGAAGGCGTGGTTGAAGTCTCAGTCGTGATTGGAGGCGAAGGCGTGGTTGAAGTCGCAGTCGTAATTGGAGGCTCAGTCGTGCTTGAAGTCGCAGTTGTTATAGGAGGCGAAGGCGTGGTTGAAGTCGCAGTCGTGATTGGAGGCGAAGGCGTTGTCGAAGTCGCAGTCGAGGTTGGAGGCTCAGTCGTGCTTAAAGTCACAGTCGTGATTGGAGGCGAAGGCGTGGTTGAAGTGGCAGTCATGATTGGAGGCGAAGGCGTGGTTGAAGTCGCAGTCGTGATTGGAGGCGAAGGCGTGGTTGAAGTCGCAGTCGTAATTGGAGGCTCAGTCGTGCTTGAAGTCACAGTCGTGATTGGAGGCGAAGGCGTGATTGAAGTCGCAGTCGTGATTGGAGGCGAAGGCGTTGTTGAAGTCGCAGTCGAGGTTGGAGGCTCAGTTGTGCTTAAAGTCGCAGTCGTGGTTTGAGGCGAGGGCGTGGTTGAAGTCGCAGTCGTGATTGGAGGCGAAGGCGTGGTTGGAGGCGAAGGCGTGGTTGGAGACACAGTCGTGGTTAGAGGCGCAGTCGTGGTTGGAAGCAAAGGCGTGGTTGAAGGCACAGTCGTGATTAGAGGCGCAGTCGTGGTTGAAGGCACAATCGTGGTTGGGGGCTCAGTCGTGGTTGGAGGCACAATCGTGGTAGTAGACACAGTCGTGGTTGGAGGCGCAGTCGTGATTGGAGGCGCAGTCGTGATTGGAGGCACTGTCGTGGTTGGAGGCGCAGTCGTGATTGGATTCGCAGTCGTGATTGGAGGCACAGTCGTGGTTGGAGGCGCAGTCGTGATTGGATTTGCAGGCGTGGTTGGAGTCACAGTCGTGGTTGGAGGCGCAGTCGTGATTGGATTCGCAGTCGTGATTGGAGGCACAGTCGTGGTTGGAGGCACAGTCGTGATTGGATTCGCAGGCGTGATTGGAGACACAGTCGTGGTTGGAGGCGCAGTCGTGATTGGAGGCACTGTCGTGGTTGGAGGCGCAGTCGTGATTGGATTCGCAGTCGTGATTGGAGGCACAGTCGTGTTTGGTGGCACAGTCGTGATTGGAGGCGAAGTCGCGGTTGGAGGCGAAGTCGAGATTGGAGGCTCAGTCGTGCTTGAAGGCAGAGCTGTGTTCGGAGGCTCAGTCGTGATTATAAGCGCAGTCGTGGTTGGAGGCGAAGTCGTGGACGGAGGCAAAGTCGTAATGGTAAGCGCAGACGTGGTTGATGGCTCAGTCGCGATTGGAGGCGAAGTCGTGGTTGAAGGCACAGTCGTGGTTGAAGGCTGAGTCGTGGTTGGAGGCTGAGTCGTGATTGTAAGCGCAGTCGTGGTTAGAGGCGAATTCGTTGTTTGAGGCACAGTCGTGGTTAAAGGCGCAGTCGTGGTTGTAGGATCAGTCGTGGTTGCAGGATCTGTAATTGTTTAAGCGCAGACGTGGTATCTTAATGTTTGAATACTGCATTATTGTTCAGGCATTAATCACTTTATTGTTTCATGTGAAGGATAGAAATAAAAATACATTAAACAAACGTTTATGGGTAATGTGACGGTAAGACCATTGTGATAACCCACACGCAACATCTTTTATCAAAAATTAGTATGGTTAGCTAGATCGTTAGTTAAATGATATTTCTATTTGTGTTTTTAAGAACGATAAGAAGACTAATTTTGTTTCAAAAAGTTTGCATGGTTACACTATAAAGTACATGTACACAAAATTAATATAAAACGTAAGTTAGATGTTTTAAAAGAAAAGAGTGTCATTTATTTATGAATACAGATGTACGACATGTTATGATGTTAGCAATGTTCGTTGTTTCTGTTTCCCACTATAAGTTATTAGAAAAAAATACCGGTTTGGTAAGGTTCATAGAAGAAGACGCCATACGCCTCATCCGTAGTGTCCAAGACATCCTGCGGGCCATCGACGCTAAGATAGCAACTCCGCATGGCCTTGTTATAACCGGCGAACGTGCAGCCGCCTGTCTGCTTTTCTTTGTTGCATCTTTCCACGCATTGAAGTTTTGAAACTTTTAGCAACGTTGTATAGCTTGTAGAAAGTTTCTTTCCCTCTGTAAATTTCGTTGTCACACTTTGAATTGTTGCTGTACAAATACAAATTATCACAAGAGAAATGAATGAAATTCCGACAAAATGATTTAGAAAGAGGGTCATGATGGTGGGGTGAGATCCATCTGACTGTCTACTGCGCAAATTGAAGACTTACCGGCTGAATATGTTTGCAACGGGTCACGTGACTACAATCGTTTTAATTTCTTGGATAACACTTCTGGACGTAAAAATAAATGCAGGTATTGACGAAATTGATAAAATATCAACAGACCCTTTCCAATTCCATTTAATCATTGAACGAGGACCTTAAGCTAACTGGGTGTAACTAGCTTGTTCTAGTTTAAACTGCTGCAGATATTTGTATTTGTTTTGATCCTCTTACTTATATGATTAATTTTATTGAATAAGTAAACACTTATTAGTTGAAAAGGATCCTCTGCTTTTAACTGACACCGCAGTAAAACACCGTTTTAGCTTTTAAACGTTTTGTGAAATAAACTGTTGACTCAGGTAAAAATACTTTGAAACTTCAACTTCGTAAAATCATTCACTTAAGAAAAAAGTATTGTTGCCTAAACTTGTTGAACATCTAAATTCAGTTACTTAATGTTCTAGATGCATAAGACGTTTTCAGCATAATCAGCGTTATGAGTAATTTTGCTCTTGTATACATATTATGATATACAGCTGTTAGCGCCTTATTCTCTTGTTAGCAGCCAACGTCTTTAAAATTTGTTTTTCCAAGGCTTGGCTGTCAGGGATTGAACCGAAACACAAACACGAATTTACAACCCTTTTAAGGTTCGCGGAAAAGGTTAATCCAGAACAATGTTTTTTTTCAATTACATGTATTGTACCGGAATAACAAACTTGAATTTGTCACGGAATGTGACTAATACCACCGCACCCACTTGTCATAGGAATGGCAGCCAAGTCGAAATTAAGGGAAACAAACGTAAAAGAACTCTCAATCACTTTGTACCATTTTATATAGACACACACACATTGGCTATGTTCAAGGAAACAGAACTGTAATGCTTTGTTAAATCTGCACAAGAAATGTTTTGATGCATCTAGGCTTCATGAGATATGGGCGGATACTATTAGGGTTATGTTCAAGTGGGCATACCTCAATAGAAAAATCTGAAAAATACAAAAATAGTTTTTTTCTTAATAGCTGTTATGTCTTGGTGTTCTAAGTATTTTTGTGTTGTTCTGTGTGATGGTTTTTGTACGGGCCATTTTGTCATGGTGCCCTTAGACGTGACATATCTACATTGTTTACAACATTCTTTCTTTGAACATCTCTTCAATTTATTTTATAACATTAAATCATTCCATAACCCATCAATAGAATTGTGTCTTATACATCTACGCTTCATGTAGTATGCATATATCAATTTGAATAATAATTACATGTACGTCATTAGAAAGTAGTCGCAGCACAAAAATGTAACATGATATTTGGGTAGATACTATTATGGCTACGATCAAGCGGTCATAACACTTTAATGCTTGAATCAATCAGCACGAGAATTATGTATTGCATAACTACCTTTCATATAGATAACATATGTCAAGTATTATCCAAATCGCGAAATGTGTGTTTTGCAAATCTACCCTTAATTTAGCTTGCATATGTGAAGTTTTAACCCAGTCGCACAGAAATTTAAAAAAAAAGTAATTCGCTGCACACATCTGTAACATTGTATAGGGCTAAATGTATGTTTAAGGGTCCATAACACTGGTATGCTTAAATTAATCTGGACAAACATGTGTATTGTTAATCTGTTTTTCCTAAATTTGTAGTTTAAGTCAAGTGTCATTACAATCACAAATTGTGAAAAAAGTTCGCTGCACAAACGTGTTACATGGTATATGGGTAACACTATTTTGGCTATGTTAAGGAGGGCATAACTCTATAATTCTTCAATCAATTTGCACGTGAAATGTGTCTTGCGACTCAACCCATTAAGCAGTTTACTTATGTCAAATTTAAATATGTCAAGTGTCATCACAATCGCAAAACAATTGTGTAAGTAGACTAGTTCTCTGCACAGACTTGTAATATGTTATATTGGCGTAAGGGGGCATAACTCTGAAAAGTTCGAATCAATCTGCGTACAAAATGTGTCCTGTACATACGATTGCCGCACAATTTTGTGAAAATAAAGGCGGATAAGCCAAGTGCCAACAGCGGACAGAGTGACATCTATATATCTCCTTGCAAACTTCGTATATGGAAAAAGGTTCTTGTGGCTCCCATCTTAGGACAGATAAAAACATTCAGCAAACTGCTTGCACAATTCCCTTACTCTTGTCGGCTGTAACATCTTGTCATGCAAAACAGTTAAGGCGGCATCTTGAAGAGAACATCATTCTTTCTCATGTGCAGCACAGGTTCGTGTGCTTTACAACAACTGCTAACAACAGCCCTCGACAACGGTAAAGATCGACCATATACTCTAAATTACTTATTATTTGCGCAATATTTATTTTCACTAATAGTCGCGATGACACTCGCTCGTGAATTCAAATTTTTCGAGAAAGTTGGCTTCAACACATTTATCTATAAATTTTAGGTTATATAATTATGATGACAGACCTGATAACGTTAGTTTTATCTCATTAGTGAACGTCTAGTTACAATTACGTTTTATTTTGCCTTTGACATATTCAAATGTTTAATTTGCATGTGTATTTGAATTATGTGTGCTTTTTGAAAGTAAACGATTAAGGCGTTGAACATCAGTCTCTTTACTTTGTTGTTGTTCCGGGTGAAGTAAGAAGAAAAACAATGTTTCATAAATTGTATCGTCAAAGATAGAAATGTCATGTTTTTGTAAAGTTTGGTAATGTACCATGCTGGGGTAAAACTTTGCCACTCTGAAGAAAAATCACCAGGTCTCGGTGTAAGGGTCGCTACTCTTTCTGGTCTACATGAACAATATGCCTGCCTGGGTAGAATCCACCACTTGATTCCTTACAAATGACAGCTGCCTCTCCAGGAAGTTCAAATCCTCGTCATACATACTCAGATCCTGCAGAAGTAACTAAACGCGCTGCAAGGGCGGGAGAAACCCCGGACGATATTTTCCATTGTTATTATATATAATGATAATTTGACATATACACTAGAGGAGAAGCTTATTACAGCATTAGTCGAGCGATATGTCCAGGTAGTATTGCTCTAAACTATCTAAGAGCCTTTTTATAAGGTATGCTATCTCTCCGTGCTCAATGTCCAAAAAACAAATTTATTGTCGTTTTTATTTACATACGCCCATAAGCTGAGAAAAAATCTGACCAATTATTATAAGTCAAATTAATTTGAGGGAAAGTCCTATAAAAATAGCATGGATAATAAAAACATTGCAGCCTCGGTTTAATTAAAGCTGTTCATCAAATGTAATGAAAGATACCAAACCCCTGACGACAACGAGGAAATTCAATGAAATTCAAAGAAATATTCTATTGATAATGATTATCTGTGAAAATACTGCTCTTTATTTTGATTTGTTTTAATTTTGTCAATTTAAATCCGCCAAGGCTGGGATAGGAGCTTTAAGCTAACACTTTACAATTCTCGATCATAAAATGGTTTAAATATACATTCATATAAAATATGTAATATTTTAAAGGTAAAACAAAAAATACAAGTTTATAATAGATTAAGATCACACTAAAATGTATTTTTTTTACGTGTACCTCGTGCAATGTATCATAAAACTTAAGTATGACTTATTTATGTGCATCATTTATGTGTTACAATGAAATCACATTTACAACATTCAGCATTAATACATTCAGACGCGACGACTTAGTCTTTGTTAAAAATGGAACTAAAAATGGTTTTAGCAAAGGGCTACAACTTACGGTGTAACATCTTGATACCATTAACACTTTCATTTTCTTTAACAAACATACCATAAATTACTTCCACACAAGAACGCGCGTTTGTTTTGGCTTCAGTATATCTGTCACCCTCAGTTGTATGGTTAAGATTCAGCAGAATACTCTAAGGAGTCTGGATCCGTTGTCAGAAAGTGTATAGCGCAAATTAATCCTTCGCAGGTCAACGATTTGATGCGTGATTATAATTAAAGAAATGATACAAAAACTACGACGTTTTTTGTAAATCTATTTTCCATTGTTATTATATATAATGATAATTTGACATATACACTAGACGAGAAGCTTATTACAGCATTAGTCGAGCGATATGTCCAGGTAGTATTGCTCTAAACTATCTAAGAGCCTTTTTATAAGGTATGATATCTCTCCGTGCTCAATGTCCAAAAAAACAAATTTATTGTCGTTTTTATTTACATACGCCCATAAGCTGAGAAAAAATCTGACCAATGATTATAAGTCAAATTAATTTGAGGGAAAGTCCTATAAAAATAGCATGGATAATAAAAACATTGCAGCCTCGGTTTAATTAAAGCTGTTCATCAAATGTAATGAAAGATACCAAACCCCTGACGCCAAGTAAAACATTTTGTCAAGGTGTCTCGCCTGGCTTCCGTGTGTCTCGCCTGGTTTCCGTGTGTCTCGCCTGGTGAGTGTTTGTCTAGTCTTGAACCAAACCTTTAAAGTATACAAGTTGGTAGAGAGTCATCAGAAAAAGTAGCCCAAAGTTGATCAATGAAATTTTATTTAAGTAATAGGACAGAAGAATATGCTGTAATGATTGCACGAAGCGAATATTTGTATATAATAACAATATCATATTGACAAGCCTTTCTCAACCCTATTATTGAATTATTGAACTTTATTTCAGCATGGCATCGATATTGTTTTGTAAAATAAATAAGTAATGGTACGTAAGTGCCATATAAATAACACATGTGAGAAGGTTCCTCTCCAACAAGTATTTGTCTAAACCCTTATGTTCTAGGCTTTTGTCCGTCGACACAAAACTTGACGTATTGAAAACAGTTGCAAGTGACCGAATTTCTTCTTTGCCTCTAAAATAAAAACCCAATGAAAAATTGCAGTGCATTTTGAATTGTGAAACAAACATTGAAACAAAAATGAAACAGACAAAACGTATTAAAATTAAAGGCCTTTAAGAGTGAGTTATGTTGTTTTAGCATTTATTTATCTAATGTTTACAAACACACTCAAAATAATTAAGATATGATATTTAATTTAAATTAATAAATCCGAAACCTACATCAAATTGACTAATATGCCATGCTTGTCTTCTTGTATGTTGATTTGACAGCACTTGGTAGTTTTACGTTAAGTCTTGTAAATTGTTGTGTGGTCATTGTGCAAATATAGATGTGTATTTTCCTGACTTTCTAATTTACACACATGTTTCTATATTAAATTATATGGTTTGAAATAAAAAAAAATCCAATAAATAAAGAATTGGTTTGCCAGTCTTTCCGAACGAAATTATGTATTTCGATGGTTTTTGCTTATCTGTTAAGAAATACGTATGGTTATCATTAAACTGATAACAGGGACCCCCCAGGAAGCATAGCCTGCACGAGAAAACATCATGTTTCAATAGGATATAAAAATAAGGAACAAGTTATTTAATGTTTGTTTGCGTAGGAAAAACAAAACTGTAAATAAAAAAATTGAAACATCAACTGTAAGACTCGAACCAGCAGACTATATGTGTCCGTGTCTGACCTTTTGGGTCCAATTGACTATTTTAACGATATTGAAAATTTGGTATCATTTGAAAGGGCTATGTTTGCAGATAACGATTTCAAATATGCAACGATCATATACCTATTTTTAATGTCACTATCAACACTGTGAAATGCATACCTAAAGAATCATAAACAGTGTATTTGTCAAATAAAAGGGTATTACATTTGTATCTATACATCTGTGGTCAATTTAATAAGATTATTTTACAAAGATATGATATATTTACATCATGTTTAAAGAATTTTGACATGGAAACGCTTTAAACAGTTGTTGTAGGCCACTCCTCTTAAATACCCTATAATTTGATGTGTTGTTTTGACGTCATTTTACTTAGTAACGTCATTTCGTCAATTGGACCCAACATCTCAGACACTGACACATATGTCAAAACAAACAAGAGTTCCTATTTTATCGATTAGGCTATCTATCGAATAAGACGTACTTCCCGTTCATCAGTTTAATTTAACTTACTACAGATGATCTTTATTGCCTGTGTGGTGGCTATAAAATGTCGCCCGTACTACATCATTGTGTAGTTATATTTTTCTGGTCCTTATGGATCATGAATTGTATGATGTTTACATTTGGAAAAAGAGTTCCGCTCATGCGCTAGGGGGCGCAGCGGTGTGGCATCCTTAATTACCACTGATAAACAGCTGCAATAAAACCGAGGTTGGTTTTTTCTTGTGCAGGCTATGTTTCATGAGGGCTTTCTTTTCATCAGTTTGATTTAATAAAGTAGATTATACTTACTCTTTAACCCTACATAACGCGAATGATTTTTCATTTGCATGCGTAAATTGTCGACCTAGATTGAAGGCATTGTACTGATCGTATATAGGTGTGAAATAGATCGTGAATAGATGCAAATTGGAAGGGCAAATTGGGGTCAATATCGACATACAATACATATTCCCTCTATATTTAGAAATTGTTTTATAAATCGGGTACAATGACTTGTATAATTAAATAGTCAGGTGTGCCATTTGACACGCTCTAGCGTTTTGTACGTCATGTGACATTTTTTGTATTAACAATACCTTTCTTTTATGATGACAGCTTTTTGTAATTAAAACTGACATAAAGTGACTAACAACGTTATTTTCCATTAACAGTACCTTTATTTTACGATGATCGTGGTTTTTGTCATTAAATCTGATATAAATTGAGTTACAACTTTATATTCATTAACAATACCTTTCTGTTATGATGATATCTTTTTGTAATTAAAACTGATATAAAGTGACTTAAAACATGCTCTGCAGGCGCTACGAAAATTACATGTGTGTGTGAGTGTGTGTGTTTTATCTTTAACTATTAATGCGTTAAAGGAAATGTAAAAGCTTTAAAAAATATTGAACACAGAACATAGTGCTTTCCCTTGATAGTTTGACAAACATGCTTTAATCAGTTCCTTAAGCTCAAGCTGGTAACAGAACCGCACGTTTACAAGCGATATACACAAAATAAACCTCTAAAATAAAACAATCAGTCTGAGATATAATTACAGATATCTGGTAAATTGCAGCTTCAAAATTAAAGAAATGTGACTATTCGTGTTTGTGTCGCTAAATTTTTCTGGACAGCTCATAAGTGTCTTGCGCTAGCCAGCGCCCAAACATTTTGCTTTTCTGAATTTGAATACTAACTTTAACGCTGCGTTTTATTATTGTTTAAATACACATGTGCGAGTGTAGTAAAATCTAATTAAGATCATAAACGATCTACGATGATATCACCATATTTATAATAGCATTGCATTTCCTAGTTTAGGTATATTCATTAACAATACAGATACCATAACCCAAAACTTTTTTGACATCTTTACCTTTTGCGGTAATAACAATATAAAGCACTTCATGGAAAATAACTCACTCTTCCCCTTAATCAGACATTAAAACATTGTAATTAATAAGTACATTTATCACAGTATGTATCACCTTTAAACATTACTCTTACTAACTATTATACAAAACGAAAGCTTCTCACCAAGGGGATGGACCGTTCCGCAACTGTCAATCATGATCATTTATAACAATACATGGTCAATTTTAATCCAAAAGATTAGGATTATATTGTCAGGTGACAGTCTGACCTAGAAAACACAAAAGAAAGACCCCTTCACAAGATCAAAGAAAATCTACCGCATTGGGCGGGGTTTGAAATTTTGCGGAACGGTGCATTCTCTTTGTGATTTGTTTTTCATAGATATATACTTTTGTCTATGCGAAAATAGCATTTTGTTTATTGTTTTGTTTTGAAAAAAGCAACATAGTCAGAAAAATGTAGTGTTAAAAAAATTCTCTGTGTTATTAAAGACAAAATGTTTGGAACAAGGTGTTTTACTACAACAAGGTGACCATTTGGAAAGGTGTGCATTTTAAATGTTTTTAAATCTTTTATAACGTACTTACTTTCAGATGAGTGTGGATACTAAGAGAAATAACTATTTCAACTACTGTTGATATATTTTAGAGGATAATTTATTATGTTTCGTATTTATTACATGCAAATATGACATTGTTACTTTGAAGCTCAGAATATGTGCACATCAAATTATTATGTTTGTTGGCACAAATAAACTCTTCTCGTAATCCTATTGTTACGTGCACATCGTATTTATATTTTCTGGCATACGTGAACACATATACACACAAAATTAAGATGTACATCGTCAAACATCTAATAGATCTTTTTAAAAGTTATTTACCGACTTTTAAGAATAAAAGGATTGCACTACTCGTAATCGTACTGTTACGTCTGGACACGATCGGCGGCTTAGGCTCGTATAATTTACTCAAGCTACCAGAGAACGATGTACACTAAGAACATGTGCACAGCATATTAATATTTTGCATACGTGAACACATATACGCTCAAAATTAAGATGTACAGTACATCGTCAATCATCTAACATATCCTTTAACAGGTTATTTGCTGACTTTTAAAACATTAAATATGTGCACCAACAATGCCAGTATACATCCAAAGTCGTTCATTCCTTGGTCAAAATGAGGACGCTTCTGTTTGATTCACTTATGTGCGTATTTCTTTTGTTTTGTTACCAATAAACTTGTAGATATATATAACATTCATGAATGAATTAAACAAACGCGTCATCGTTTTGATCAAGGAATGATGTCTGTGAGATGATGCAGGCATATCACGTATTGCACTAAAATGAATACGTGTAGATTTGTCTTGGGCAGTTAAGGATAAAACAATGTAGGGTATGCGCTGGATGTGGACTGGCTCTGATAGGGTGTGCACGTTTGCGGTACTCTGATATTGTAATCATGTCTATGGCTCTTCGCCAATGGGTATGACGGGTGGTGAGGCATTGTCGACGGTATGAAGAGCGGTAGAAGAAACAAAGTGAATACACAATGCTGTTTCGACAATCATCAAACATTTATTTATTTAACTATTAAACATCATTTTTGTGAATTATTTACAGTTCTACTCATAACATTATTTGTTAATCGCATACTTTTATGTATGGTTACTTACACAGTTTACTTTACACTTTGATAATGTTCCTTTGAATGTTTTATTATGTATGTGTTGAATTGTAACAAATATGCAACAATGAATGAGAAAAACTATTAACATCATGTCATTTATAATAACACTCACAAATTGGTGCAATGTTTTACATCGATACAATTCCGTTTGTCTAAAATGTCAATCTTTGGAAATATAAATATTTTGCGGTTATATACATACAGACGTCATATAAACAGATTACTATGTTCAGTTACGAATAGACGGTTTTATAACCATACACGTGTGAATTGTAATAATGATTAAACTAATAATATTTATTTTATCAATAACTTTTAGTTTACTTGATTGTGGGGACGTGACTTTATTTTTCAAAGAGTGTCGAACATACTTTGGTGGTTTTGTTTATAAAGGTTTTTCTTTTATTTCAAATCACAGGCAACGCACCATTCTGCATATTGCATGAGCGCAAATCCTGGTAAATTATTATACAGATGGACACCCATACACTTCCATCTTAAGGTCTGCCCACTCACTCCGCGCTAGAACGTAGAGTCGCAGGCAGAGCGCCGTGACCGGCGTGGGCAGCGGCTTCTTAACGGCTGTGGATGCGTCTGTATGTCCTGTTATGAACGTCTGTAATAAAATGTATTTATTACATATTTGGTTCAAAGATAATAACTTGTGATCCGGTCAATAAACTGGATATTGAAGCAAAACCCGGCATTGCAGTATATAATTTTTTAATTGTTGATTTTGTTAGAGGACATATTGGTGTTGAATATTCTGAATGATGCCAAGTTGGCATCATTGAGCGTTTTGAGAAATTCAAGATGGCCAACAAGATGGCCGCATAAACATGGTTTATTATGAAAGTAGTCTTTATTAATGTATAAGTTGTTTTGTTTTCAGTATATTCTTCTTACAATTGCTCAGTATTTATCACAAACCATTTCATTACTTTTGGCATCATTCAGCCTTTCAAGAAATTTAGGATGGCTGCCAAGATGGCTGCCGAAATGAGGTTTATTCTAAAAATGATATATATTTAGATAAAACATGTTTGTATATAGTTTTTAATGTTGATTCTGTTGAGGTATGTGTTCCCGTTAAATGTAATGACAGAAAACACACTGACCTCATTAAGATATATTTAAATATCAAGATGGCCACCAAAATTGCCGCACAAAAATCTGAAAATGATCTTTTTTATGTAATATGTGTATTGCATATAGTAGTTTTTATTGTTGATTGATTAGAGGACATGAAACTGTTTAAACTCTTAAGGGGGCTGACATCATTGAGGGTTTTGAGAATTTCAAGATGACCACCAAGACGGCCGCCAAGATACGGTTCATTTTGAAAATGACCTATTTGTATGAAATAATGTTTTGTATGTAAAAACTTTTATGATTCTGTTAGAAGAGTTAAATATTCTGAATGATACTGTGTTGGAATCATTGAAAGTTTCGATAAATTCACAATGGCCGCCATTATAACCACCAAAATGATATTTATTCTGATAATAATGTATGTATAAATTTATGTGTTCTTTGAAGTAAATTGTTCTTACACATTATTTACCATTAATTCCCCTTTAATAGTTTGGTACACTCATGTATAATGTCATCAATTGTAGATATATTTTAATTTTGCGTAGCAGGTTTATACACATGTACAGTAAGAGCATAACAAATGTCAAAATTATATATACAATATTTGTATTTTATAATCAGCTTTTATGAACTGATTTTCTTTATAACCATATGCTACGCACTTAAGCAGTTATTATGAGCATTTCCTTTTTTTCGATTTCTTTCAACTGCATTTAATGTTCGACTTGCAGAGTGTTGTCTCGTTGCACAACAACAAGTGGTGAAATCATATTTGTCGGGCCATCTTCCGTTTTGAATACATCAGTTCATGATTTTTTGTTGTTGACTTATTGTCTCATTTAAACTTAATCCATTTGTTTGTTGTGCAACTGATGCAAGGTTCTTGCTTATATGTAATTTCAAATTAACATATTTCAGTTTGAGTGTAGCTTTTTGTGACAGTGTTTACGCAGATGTTCTCTTGTAACAATTTTAGTTTTATTGTCTAAATACGTAACTGCGTGCTATAGTTAAAGATATGGAAGTTTAATTTTAATTTGATTTATTGACATTGCCCCTGCTATTTAAACATTGGCTTTGAGGCGTTCAAAGAAAACAATGTTGCAGACATTGCAGACAAGTAGGCGGTGTCAAGTTTAAGGGGCACCATGACAAAATGGCCTGCTGATCTTAGAATGGTGTGTCACGTTATTACTTTGATGGACGAAGCAATATTCAGGTAATGAATTAAGCAATAGTGAGCAGCATTTTTCTTTACACTTTGTTATATTATGGTTTGTCGTACACCCATGATATTCACAATCTGCATCAGAATTATCGTGTAATAACTTATATCACTGAGCCATAAATCTTACTAAACATTTTTGTCAATTTACATATACATGTGCTCAAAATTTGTTATACGATAACACTATTCCTGGATTTAATACACTCGTGGCCTTGCTAACCTTTGAGAGCACATCTGACAAAGGTTATACATATCCTCAGTTTTGGTGCAGACATGGGTTTGTTTTTGGGGAGTACTGCTTTGGTTGGTGTTGTTATTGATTTTGACGGTATTGTTTGTGTCTGTTAATGGTTTGCACGTCGTGAACGGTTAGTTCTCCGTATGTGCTGTTTTTCAAATTGGGTTGCCGATTGCTGTTTGTGCAGTTGTATTGTCAATTTTCTTCATAGTCGTAGGATGCAGTATACATAGCTTGTTAATTTTTGTCTAAGTTTCTTTCATTATTATGTCATCTTCACTTTGAGATTTTGTATCATTAATCAAGGCAATTAAACAATATATAGAGGGTTTTGTAAAAATACAATAAACCCCATTTTACATTTATTTAAATGGGTAAATACTTTTCTGATAAATGTTGTATTTCCATTGTCACAATAGTGCATTTCGGACAACTACACGATTAAAAATTTGGCTGCTCTGTTACATTTCAGAAATGATTCATTTTATGTTAATTTATATTTGTTGTCAAGTTACTCGATTATCGGTTGATGAAATTGAACATATACCAATGAATAAAGTATTTTATGGCGGCCATCTTTGCAGCCATCTTTTATTTCTTAAAGACCTGGCATCAATTATATTTTAACAGCAATGTGCCTCGAACAGAATCAACATTAAAAAGCTTATCATATACACTTAATACAAAACATATACTACATAAATACTCATCACTTAAAAAACACCCCATTTTGGCAGTCATCTTGGCTACCATTTTGAATTTTTCATCAACTTCAATGTGGTCAGCCTGGTGCCGTTCAGAATACTTACCAGCAACTTGTCTTTTTAAAGAATTAACAACACCAAACTACTCGTATATACATGTACAAAGCATTTACTTCATAAACTTAGATCGCTTTCAGAATAAACCCTATTATGTTGGTCATCTTAGCGGGCATTTTGAATTCCCAAAAGCCCCAATGATGCAACAAAATTTAGACTATTTAACGCTTTAACATCATCCTGCAACAAAGGTATCAATAAAACAACAATACATCAACTACATAAATATCGATCATTAAAAACGCATTTCGGCGGCCGTATTGGCGGCCATTTTATGATTCTGAATGATGTCAGCCCGTCATTATTCAAAATATTTTACAGCAGCACATCCTCAAACATAATCAACATCAAAAACCTATAGACACAACACGTTCTACATAAATATAGAGCTTTTTCAGAATAAATCCCAGTTTGGCCTCCATCTTGATTTTCTCGAAACGCTCAATGATGCCAGCCCGGCATCATTCAGAATATCCAACAGCTATATGTCCTCTAACAGAATCAACAACAAAAACTATATACTCCAATGTCATGTAAAATTTGGAATGGACAGGCCTATTTATTGAATGTTATGTCAATCATGTGTGCAGTTATAATTGGTACACCGACCGTACATTACTGTTAGTTAAGTGTTGCTAAAGTATTTAATATACGAACATGTTTTCTATTCGTATATATATACCTAAAAATTGATTACAGCCTCAGAATTTTAAAAAGTAAGATACAGATGGTGATACGTATACAGATTCTGATAGTTACGTAAAGACTGAATAGCATCCTTGTGCTTTAGATGGAAAAAGCTCGGCGTGCAATACGTTTAGTTTGTTATTTACAATTGTTCTTAGCAAAGAAACACAATTGCGTTTAAAGATAGCGTGACTATTAAACAATAAAGTAATGCATAGCCTATACCTGAGATAATGTACTAAAAGCATGCCCGCAACACATCATGCACTCATTCATTTACGCTTACCACAATAAAAATATTATTTACTTCGTTAATGCCAGTGCCGTCAACAAGGTCGTTGAAAGTCGTACAGTTTTCGGAATATGCCAGGCGGTACTCAGAGACCCAACAGGAGCACAGAGAATCTGTGCCACAACCTTGGGTTGCAACCGCAGTCACTGTACTCAAAGCATTAAATCGGACCTGTTAATAGAAAATACATTACTTTTAACAACAAGCATGCATTAAACGGGAAGTATTTCGGTACCAAGAGCCCCAACATAGGCATGCTGACTTAAAGTCACCAGAGCACGGTTTGGGCATTAACATGGGGAAAAATCTAAACTATTCCTAAAAGTCTAAATCACTGCGTAATAGAGCATAAACAATATGTACCATGTGGTACTTTTGAAAAAAAATGTGCACAAACCAGAACATTTCCAATATACCATTCATTATTAGGGGAAATCATTTTCTTGTCCACGGACACAAAAAGAATTTACCTCATAGTACATGCATTTTTCATCTTTCATCAATATGTAGTGAAACATTTTTAATGTCAGCCTTTTTACATCATATTTCTTTGCTAAGACTCTTACCTAAATCATATATTAAGATGAGTACTTTTCAACCCAATTCTCTGTGCTCTAGCTCCTTTAAATGCTTTGGTTATTCGATCCACTATACTCAATAAAATCGGGTCTGTTAATGGGAGAATTTATTAACATTTTAACAATAAGCAATACATAGGAATGTTATGCAATATTTCAATTAGTTACTCAGAAAATGTGCGACAATGTTAACGTTAAAGGATATTCGATGCAAGTCCAATATAAAACACATTAGTTGGTTGGATGGTTGGTTGGTTGGTTGGTTGGTCGGTCGGTCTGTCGGTCGGTCGGTTGGTCGGTCGGTCGGTCGGTAGGTCGGTCG
>Ga0224511_10000155_pt1 | contig 25425 bp, 14 predicted proteins | sample SF_May12_sed_USG_2_FD_169988 | JGI IMG/M metagenome (GOLD analysis project Ga0224511, IMG submission 169988) | Sediment microbial communities from San Francisco Bay, California, United States - SF_May12_sed_USGS_8_1 | ecosystem: Environmental > Aquatic > Marine > Sediment | place: USA...
AAGAAAGCAGTGTACCCGAGTGAACAGAGAGAGAGTTGTTGAAAGAATTCGCGTACAAGTTGCCTTGAAGCTGGTACCATCAGTGCCTGTGAGGCTCGTCCACACACTCAGCCACATGCAGTGCCTTCCTATTTCTACTACATGCTGTCAATGGTTATACTCAAATCATCTAGCTGCACTGCTGAGCCTAGCAAAAAACACCAGGATGTCTTGTTAAATCCCTGTGATAGTCATGGAGGATCTTTTTCCGATAGCTAGCGTGATGGCTCAATGGCTACAGTGCTTACCTCAAGATCCTGATTTCAAGTTTTAGTCATGCTGAGCATCCACTGTGAGCATGAGCTCCTTACATAAATTTTAGTTTCTACCGCTCCAACAAGCCTCAGGCTTAGGAGGTCCGTAAATTAGGACGGTCAAGTGCCCAACTAGTACAAACAATAAGGCAGCATTGGGTGCTATGAAGTCTTTCCAGTTGACCCATCATCTATTTTAGCAATTCATTTGAATTCAAAGGTACGTGCACAGATATTTGGCCATTAAATGTCATGGCAAGGAGAAATTGTTGGATTTGGCTGTTGTTTTGCTCCCTATCTGACAGTTGTGGCTTCGTTGTCGTAGTTGAGTTGAGACTCGGCATTTGGTTTCCTTGAGAGTTTGTTCCTCACAATAAAAGCTGCCTGCCACTCATAGCATATTTGCAGATTTCCATGGGGCATCATGATTTGCGAAACAGTCTAAAAGACCAGGTGATTCACCATCGCTGTATGCCCACCCCTCTAGACTGACAGCTGAGTCATTGTACCACAGAGATTACCTATATAAGAGCGTTCGCCACAGAATTAAAAGGTTTTTCTACCCAGTGTAGCCACCAACAGACTGTGCCATATTGAAAAGCAAACTAGATTAAAGTGTGATGCCTCTTCCAATGGAAGAGCCAGTCCTCAACGTTTTTATACCCGCCCAAGACTGGCAACCATAACAGAAAAGTAGAGAGAATCCGTGGCTTAATGGGTAGCGCAATCGGCTTTGGGCCGGATGACTCGCGTTCGACCTCAAGTTCGCTAGTCACTTTGTGCTTGCTACCTCGATAGATTTGGATCTCGGTGTTAAATTTAGGAAGTCCACTCATTGAGTTGCCTACTCAATGGGGCATATACCATTGGGACAAGCTGGTAACTTAGTGATGTTATCTATGTAAAAGAATATCTTATCTCATCTTACTATTAACTGTCTATGGCACATATATTTTCTGGGTGTTTTGCACTTAACGAGAGGAAGTCGGTCGCCATTAGGCTGAAACATACCACAACTTTTCATACTAAACTGATGCACATTCTGAATAGGTTTGACTTGATTATGTAGATCTCTGTTAATTTTACATACTCTCATCATAATTATATCCAGGCATGATACCTGTTAAAATTATATGATTGTGTGAAGGAAATTTAATACTGGAAGTCACAAAAGGAATTAGTTTTTCTTGTCCATTAACTTGAAACTTCCTTTGAAATTGAGGTTCATGTAAGTGGTTGTTACATGTTTATAACTTTAAAGTTGAGCATTAACGGGTTCTGATTGGTTTGTGGTCATTGCACCAGACACATTACCCTGCGTACGCTTTATTTTTAGAAATATTAGAGACAAATTTAGTCTCCCTTGACGCCCTTTATTTAGTACAGTGCCAACTAGTTCTTCCTTGTGACTGTTACAATTCCTTGTATCCATGGTGTGCATCATCTCCGAGTAAGACACTGTCTTGTTGTGATAAATGAATATTATTATGATATATGCATGGAGGATGGCCTCCTCAATTCAAATATTACTCCAGAAAAATTGTTCTCTAGTTCTCCTTTGAATTGAATCCATGTTTAGCCTTTAGATAGATCGAATGGACTGACGATTACATTGAAATGGCAATGAACGAGAATGGATTATCATTGTGACCTGTGACTATATGACCGTTGCAATTCAAAGACGAGTAGAACTTAGAATACAGTTATTGAATAAAGCCTTGTAAACTGTATGTGCGTAAATGCTAGCTGCTTTATTACTGTTTGGAACAGAGTCATGCTTTATAGAAAACTGCTATGTGGTATTCAATTCAAAGAACATCTTCACCAGAAAATATCTCGGTGGCTGCAGCCTTGCACTCGGAACACTTTACTATCTGTTCACCACCCAGAACGGTAAAAATGTTAAGATGTCCGACTGTTTGTCACATGCCTGAAGTGGTTTGGTGTTAAGTATTTCCCATGCATAACTTTCCCTAGATCGCCATTGCCAATCTCCCAAATAACATCTTAATTGACCCACATCATTGGGATCACACCTATACTGAGTGAGTCACAAACTAATACTGCTACGCGGTCCGATTACTAATCACTTTGGCTCTATAATCCATGCCTTCGCCCGACTTACGTAGCTCATAGATCGGAATGTGATTTGTATAATTAGTTACCATTATAAGTCTTGATGTGTGGTTCCAATGAGGATGTTTTGCGACATGTCACTTAATGATGGCGGGAGGGTTGGGAAGTGACGATCTCATTGTCATGAGAAGAGGAAGGATATACTGTTATTAATCCGTATCATTAGTTCAGAGGTTATAGGCCATATGTAAAGCTAAAAGTACTCTGTGCAGCACTGGAGGGATGCAGGCAGACGGACAGTCCCTCACTTCAAACCTTATGCTTCAACCACAGAACCATGTCCCTCCAGTATAAAACAACGTGGAGATGATTCCAATAATTCATATGTTGTGTAAGATAAAATCATTTTGTTTTACATGCAGGGCAACACTAAGCCAATAGGTTGTTTTTAGAATAGTCCACGATTCTCCCTTAGAGTTGGTACTCCATGGGTGGGCCTCCGGTATCTGATATCCCGGTCCGAACTTGACGAGGAAGTTAGCACGAAGTGACGTACAAACTTGGAATCAAATCCGGGTCACCTGGTCCAAAGCCGAATGCAAAACCCACTAAGCTATCACTTCTCCTAAAAGGTTTAGCATAATCAGTCAATGGATGGGGAGGCACTTCGGATTAAAGCGCAGACTGATTTAATTCTAGGGCGCTATTTAATTGCAAAGATAATCATACAGTAGACGCATACGCGCAATGCATTTTCTAAGATCTAGTCGGATCTTAAAGAAGTTTTAAAGGCTCGTATGTTGCAGTGACTCTATATGTCACTCTGTGTTGCCAGAGCATCTTTCATTCCAATAGATTCAAGCCTTCAACCTCATCAGTACTTGATTTGGTCGAAAGGTTGTTCATGAGAGAGAATAACTCTTCATTGCATAGACCACCTGCCTTCGGCTATACTTCCTTCAGTAATGAAACCTGTTTTATGGCCATTGTCTTATTGGCCTTTAAAAACGGTAGAATGGAGTACCAACCCTTTGTCTCCCTCATGTCGCATTCAAAAAGCCGGATACTAATGTGACAATGCTAATTACGCCTTTACTTTCATTTATATCATGCAAACATAGCGACGGATCCTAATATTCAGTCTTTCAGAAACTGGTGAATAAACACGTCTATCCTTGTGGAGTTATCCTCCCTTGACTCTGACCTTGCAGGCCATAGTTATATCCTATGGTTGGGGTCTTGGGGAGGATAACTCTTTGTTGCGGGTTACCAAACGCTTTGAGCAAAGTTTGTCTGGAAAGTTGTCTTTTCTTGTTTGCCTATGGTCCATTTTACTCTTCCAGGGCTAATGATTCCCAGTGGCATTTATGTTTTCTTAATGGCAATGTGTTTAATAATCCCGTGGGCTATGACATATTAATGCATCATCCATGCTTATTCGATCAATTTGGGTATATGGATGTGGTGAACGAACTGAATTTTATATTATTATCAATGCGAGCTTTGGTGTCAGTAAATCCTTTGTGAACCAGATTTTACTCTATCTAAATGGAAGCCTATACGCATGACTAGGCATAGTTGCAAGTTTTTACAAAAATTGTCAGTCTGTTTAGTGCAATATGAACAGTTGCTAGATATAGCAATTTCAGTGAATATTTTTACATCTATGCACTCTTAAAAATAGAATATTTCATCATTGAAATTCTCAACCAAAATACCTCTACTACAAGATTATGGTTCTGTCGCTGTCAGAACACTGACCTTTTAATTTTAGTAGATAGCGATATAGATAAGCAACTAGTGCACGGCATCAATCAAGAATGTTAGATCTCAGGTTCACTGTCTGGTCATGCCGGGCACCCGCTGTGAGTGTGAGCTCCTCGCATAAATGTATTTCCGCCCTCCTTCCAATCCGGAACGGCTCCAGGCTTGAGAGGTCCTACAAATAAGATGGCCTGATCAACTGAGTTAAAGGAGTAGTGGGATAGCTCGGTGGTAGAACACTGAGCCTGCAACCATATGGAGCTCCCATTTTGATTGTGAGTTCCTCAAACCAATCCTAGCTAAAAGATAAAGCCTACTATGAAGGAAAGCATCGATACCGACCCACTTTTGGTTGCACTATGCCGCACCGATGAACTAACAAGTATCCCGGCAGATCACCAAAATGATAAAGACATCACATGAGTCAAAAGCCGGACTTAAAACATTTACACCCATGTGTTTTATTAGTACAGAGGTATAGTTTTACTTAGGGGTCAGTGGTGACTGCATGTCGGCTATGCAGAGCAGATGGTGATGAATTGGGTTATACCTTCGCCTAATCTCAGTCTCCCATGCAATCCATTGAAAACTGTGCTAAATGGGCTGAATCAGATGGGTATTAGCAAGATTGCAATTTAATATCCTGAATTATCACACACAGATTGCATTTCAATTACTGAAGATTACTAGTTATGTGGAGGAAAATTTCTAGGTACATAGACTCCATTCCACTGCATGCTAATAACCTCCCAATTTAAGGGACCTCAGTCCATAAGAAATATCTATGGTTATGTACACTGAAAGAAGTGAAAGCTAATTCTTTTTGTCATCATTTTATGCGTCAAAACCTTTCAAAATGAGAGTTTCAGGTTTTCGAAAAAAGTATATAGTACTGCTGTATAAAGACTGAGCAGAGTGTTTTTAAAAATCAATTTGGATTCAAACATCTTTTGTAGTTTTGACGCCTTCGGTGTTTCCGTTAGTGTAGATAAAATATTGTATTTATTTATAAGGTCAAAACTAACTGTCACTAAGATGTCTAACAGTGATATCTGTTATCCATTTTTTGTCCCATTTTATATGATTTTGTACTTGTATCAGTACATGGGTCCACGAATGCAGTACACGTTTATCTACTTCGTGCTTACATAGTATGTATCCACTGTTTAGGCCAATCTCTCAATGGCTTTCAATGGCTATCCCATTCTTACCCAACTATGCGCTGAGCGTAAACAAAGCCAGCATGGTATTCGACTGTAGTTTTGACCTCGTTACTACAACAAGTAAGTGAATGAATCATTGAAAATACAGTGGACGGATTAGAACCCTCGATCCTATTCATGAGCGCATTGAGCTCACTGGTTGTATTGTTGATTCAGCGGTCAGTTACGCCCTAGTGAACTCACGGATTGTAGAGATTGCATTCAGTCACTCTTGTTGCTCCGTGTAGACAGAGCTTGTTAGTTGTGGACTTACTCATGAGAACGGCTCAGGTTTAATAGGACATACATACAGCTAGCTGACAGTTGAAGGAAGCTGTAATTGGAGTGTGTCTGAATCATCATGAGAGATTCTGGATATTTGGTATAACCTCTCTGAACTTGGCCTTAACCACCAGCCCAATGTACCCAGTAATTGTAAGTACGAACTCTAATCGTAAGTAAGAACTTAGCAGTAGATAATGCTGCCGGTCGCAGTGAGACCAAGATCTCTTAATGTATCACTTAACGGCTGCCCTCCACGCAGCTCGCTGGGCAACTAGTGTGTTTCAGCATGTTAGCATGTTAGCATGTTACCCTCCTTTTGTTTCAAACTAGTATTCTTCTCAAAGGTTTATGCACACAAGTCACGACCACCTGATGGCTCAGGACTTCGTTATTGGGTTCATATGAATTTCTTTCATGGTTTTTTCACCAATCTTTTCCAACTTGGAATGGAGTGTTACTGTTAGCTGACTCTGTTATGATACAGGAATGAATCTTGTTGTCCTAAATCCTAAAGCCTGTCTCCCAGCCAGTGTTATCGCATTCTAATGACTGGGTTCTCGGCCCTTTTTTGTTATGAAATGTTTGCGCGAGACAATTTTGTGAGTTGTGTCCATCAAACTCCCGGACCAAAACCAAAATGTCAAGCCAGTAACAAGGTTTCTTCTATATCTCTGGTCAGCATATAGCATTGATAACAACACATGACTCATTATTAGGTGCGTTTCGTGCTCGGCTTTTTTGCGACTGAAATGGATTTCAATCACGAAATCTGCTAAACTGCTCAAAAGCACGACCGAAAAGCGCGATCCAAAAAAACATCTTTCACTTTTGGTCGCGGTCTGCAACCGAAGGCACGCGAACAGAATTCAGCGACCCACAATGCGCCCATTACTTCAACTTGTTTCAGACAGTCTGTAGTAATGTAGCTGTAGATTGTAGAGTGTGTTCAGTCTAATTAGTTTGTTTGTGTTTAACTTAGTTGGCTGATTTGTCTTGGGTTGTTGACACTTGCAGTCCAGCCTCCTTGATTGTCTGTCCTCAAGTGTTCTCCTAGTTTCCTAGTTATGATGCTGAGGTTCGAGTCTTTCGAGGTTCTGACTGGGCTGTCAGTATCATCCGCAATTATCCCTCTAATCAGAGGACTGGGGTCACCACAGATATATCTTGTCCCGCTCCTTGGACTCTACAAACTTGTGCACTGAATCAGATGATGACTTACTGTGGATTGATCACAAAGTAATATTAGCTATTGGTGAAATTGGATTTTCTCGTTTGAATTAAAGCAGACACAGGCTAGTTTGATGGAGTGGTCTTTGTATGGGCACAGATAACCACTGCATAACCAGTATTGTAAAAGAGGTAGTTACACTGCCCGTCTGGTACAGCTTTTTACAAAGCCAGGCTGCGAGTTCGTATCAGGACCCAAGTCTTTATTACTGAATTCCAGCGGTTTGCCTTGCGTCATGCAAATATGCCTGGCTTTATGATAAATAGGTATTTGACAGTTAACCAACTACAAATCACATTGATGTTTGAGCTGTCGGGTTTATGCCTTTAATATTCCGGAGGGACGTGGCAGGAGGAGTATGCCCACGCCCTGCATAGGTGTAGTCAGTCAACCTTTGTTGATGAAGTCAATTGAATTCAGTTTAGCTAATTCCAGCGAAAAGGAATTGACCGGCTTGTAATGAAGGCTCTACAGTCTACACAGAGGCTGAGATTTAGTTCGACATATGACCCTTGGTATAAGATAAGATAGCTTTATCATCCTGGTAATCTTAGGAATTTCTGTGCACGGATTGGTACAACAGCTACTTATACAGTCTACACTCTACAGTATGCAGGGAGACATTCGTACCTACTGCTGGGAATCCATTTGACAGCCTCATCTCCATATTTTGTTGATTATTTGTGTTGTCATCAGCCAGAGATTGAGCAATGTTAGCGAGTGGACAACTTTCTTCACAAAATGCCCAATTCTCAAGGAATTCACATACAGTGTGTGTTACACAAGTGGCATGGCTTGAACATCCCCCTCACGCATGGAGCCGAGACCTCATGCGGATCTCCCTTTAACTTGATAAACTGAGTTGGCATCTTTACTATGAAGTGTATAATTCCCTTTACTAGCTGCATGTGCAATTGCTACCAATCCCCTGTTTGATGGCAATTCAATTTAAGACAAATCACCAGTTCAAAAGACAGTCATTACAGGCCAGACTGCACAGATACTATGAACTAGCTTGTGATCTGGTGCCTGGTTATGGTCTTGCGGTCCATCCCCTTGCCAATCAATGAACCTGAAAAATATACCAGATTATTACAAAGTTCAAGGACTGACCAACGGGCTGATCTGCTTTCAAAGAGTTAAGCTAACTACTTATATCATGACTGTATTAGTTAGACAAATTGAATAGGATCAGCTCAAAGAGATTTATTCAAAACTTCCTGGCTTAGGATTTAGCACCTAGTAACTGTTGATTCAGTACCGCTGCTGAGACTTTCCATCATCATCTTTTCTCATCGATGATGTCTAGATTGTCATCACAACTGTATGTTCAACGAGCGCAACTCATGTCAACTCCTCACGGTACAAAGTCGAGTCCAGGCCCGTCGTGCTCCCCTTGTGTAGTTGATATCCTAACTTTGATCCTCAATTTCTCCACTAGGAGATGCTGGACTTTCCATTGCATGGGGCCTGTTCCTGGTTTATCAATCTTTCAAACAATATTAGTGTAGAAGAATGCATTAAGAATTCCCAACAACTAAACCCTTACATAACAAGTTTCCTAGCATATATCCTGGTACTGATGCATTTCTATCTTAATGTTAATGTTAATTGAGGATCTGGACATTTAGGGGTTTTCCAGGCACTCCCGAGGGGCTGATGAACAAGGAACTGTGAACTATGAGTCAGTCTTGTATTGGCTTCCCCACTGATTGATTTTACTTCACTTCTTTCAGTTGACTATAAGCAAGCAGCAGCTGGTTAGCTCATTAGCATCCTGAAACATACTCAGTGCCTGTCAATCCAAACATTGTACTGACAGCACAATGCGTCCATGCCCGAACATGGTCTATAGGACTTTATAAATAGTATAATATATAGTACACTGAACATCTCGCTAAATGATGTGATGGCTTCAGTTATGATTGCTAGACTCTGCTTTATGTAATTTCCTGAGTGGGTTTACCGTGTTTGAACAGCTGTTGCAATGCGAGTTCAGTATATAAATTTAGACTTTTAAAACACCAGGTTCTATAAAAGGAATCAAATTACTATCATGGGGTCATGGAAAGTATAGAAATAGATAGGTACCTGGTAGGCAATGGGCTACCAATTAGCCACTGGTCTAATCAAAATTCTGCATGGTTTCACATAGGCGGAATGGCTAATGACAGGTTTAGAATCGTGATGATGTTTGGAATTCATGGACAAGCAGTGTCATCACTAGTGATTCATGTGACTGTTGTTTACACTCTTGCTTTGGTAACAATCGGGACTACTAATTACTGCATTTAGGATGATGTCCTCATCGATGATGGGATGTGGTACAAATTATCAGTCTCCTAGTTTTCTGTACTTCATACGTCACTCACTCACTGAGTGTAAACAACGCTGTGTAGCATAACATTTGAGCCAATCAACATTGAACCTTGTTCTACTATTTGTCACCAGAGTGCATGTACAATGGTGAGACTTTCACTCAGAGCTAAAAATTGTGAAAGAAAGCATTACACCAACCTTCCTAATCACGATCCAGTCTTTTTGGGACTTGGGTATGTCTCAGGATTCATACTCCAGCCCCCACCCCAATTAGATACTGAACTGGCATATACCAGGGGGTCATACCTACTTCCATGAATTATACGCTGCCTACATTTCACTTAGCATTGTTTTAGCCTCATTCCCTTCCCTCCCTTTCATTTAATGACCTTAAGTACGCAGTCAGCATATCTCTAACAAAGCCCACTTTCCTTATCACAGGCAGAGAATAACAACAACTTGCAATTTCTGAAAGAACAAGAGACGCCCGCTGCGGATGCCATATATAATGTCTATTTGAAGAAGCTAAGCTACAATGCCTCCCGAACGGTTAGTAATATACCATCAGCCAATTATCTGGTTTCCATGTTGGGTACACTGTTTGTTATCGTCATACAAAAAATTCCATGAATACTCAAACTATAAAAATAAAACGGAGTAATTCAGCTCTTAGTGATTTGGTAGGTCACTGGAAGGGTGATTTTTCTCACTTTGCATTATTTCCATAGCACAAAGGATGTCACTAAAACCACTAGACAAGAGGGTATCACATTATGAGGCTTGTCTAGCTTTGATGACTGAGATGTGGGGAGCATGGTGAAGTTTGGACCGGATGGAAATCCAATATAGTTATTCCTTCTTTGTGCCTCAGGGATACCCCCTGCCATCTAGCTAGACCTGTTACAGCTGACTGGCTTTGCTAATTGGTGCCTAGAATAAAAGAAAAGAAAACCAGTCAGCCTTTGTGACAGCAGTTCATTTACATGTGTGTAACTGGTCAACTTTATCTAATCATCAGTTCATATAAAGGCCAGGCCACAAGACTCTAAATGAAATGGGAGTAACCATTCAGTTTTTCTCTCCAATTACTCTATAGTAGCATTCCTTGCAGTCCTTCAGATCAGCATTAGTAGGTTTCATTACTTCTCATATTCCTACTCTTTTCACACATGCATCTACTAACTACTAGTCTATACCTATCACCCGCTTGCTTGCCCATAGCGTTTCTATATAATGCAATTTCAGTTATGCATGCATTACAGTTGGATATGCCTTTGCCCACGGAGCCCCCAAAACCGAAGCGTGACCCAAAGTCCAAGGTAATTCTGGAGCTGCAAAGGCTCTAGATAAATGCTTTATACCAAGGGTCAAGGTTATCTTACAGCTCATGCTCTATTGGCTACTATGTGTTAGTTGAGCTGCGATGATTGGTTGATTGCTCTTCGTACCCTCTACCCCTGTCTCTGTTCAGAACTCAAGGGAGCTCTGGTTCTGCCCAGAGCCCACATGGCTGTATCTCTGTCCAGAGCCCATGAGGGCTCCATATCTGTTCAGAGCCTTTTAGAGCTTTGTCTCTGCGTGATAGACTGTGTATCTCTGGTAGGTGGAACCCTGTGTGTGGTGAACTGGCTCTAGCTGTGATTTGTCAATGATTTGTGTACTACACCTAGCTATAAATGTAAAATTTGATGCTGCAAAACATCAGCGGTATTTAGAGCCTTGCCTTAGAAACTTTGGGTGTCGACTGGTGAAAATAAAGGAAAACTCGATGAACCACATCGATTTCATAATGAGTTTTTCTGCAGACGTCAGAAGAAGTAGGAGTCGCTTCAGTTAACTTCAAAACCAAAGAGTTCCGAATAATAAAAGCTGGCACGGTGGAGAGACTGATCGACTCTCTCTTTCTGGAGACTGGCGAGATCGATGGAACTTATGTCAGGTATGTGACCTTCACCTCAAAATAAGCACATAATGTCATCCAGCGCCGACTAGAATCTCGTGTCGCCTACTAGGCTATCTTTTCGAGTCGAATTGGCAACTATAGAAAAATAACTGGCTAATTAGCCGGATACAGGATTGTTTTTCGTTTGGAAAAATGCTAGTAGGTGTATGGTGGCGATCAACTCATCAATCACGCGTCTTCATTTTGGACGGTGACACTCCCACTCATTATTTTGGATTGACTCTCAATTAGCCGCTTATAGCACACATTTCAATGTTTATGCTGGCGATAGCGGGATAGCTCACTTGTGCTGGGCTCACCGAGATAGCTCACTTGTGCTGGGCTCACTGGGGTTCGAATACAGGTCACAGCAGGGTACCATTAAGTCTATTCCATGATTTCGGTCAGTTGCGGACAACAAATTTCAGACACAATCACGCGAACAGATAGGCAAAGTTAAAGAAAATACAAGGGTCTTGGGGGCAGTTTTGAGCACATCGGGGTTGTCCTCTCTCATTGTCTTGCATGTCTAAGGACAGAAAAGTTGTGCAGTCTGTTTCGCAGCGAAGCGGCCACTGAATAAGTCAACGATCAATAGCTAGTCTTGACATTTTGATAACCTTGGCATTGTATAAACTAGCACGCCTACTTTTCAGGCACAGAATTCTGCTCGCGTGATCGAATTGGTTTTCAGACGAGGTACATGGTTTGTAAAAACGCACTTGTCAGGCGCACTTTTTAGCAGTGAAACTGAAATGCATCTGAAACCGTGTTTCAGACGCCAAAAACCCAATCACGCGAATACACCTATTGTGGATGCAGGTCCTGTTGCTGCCAGCTTACGAATTGTTAACTCCCATCTTCGTAGCCATTCTGTAAATCTGATTTGTGACAACTCTTAACCTGTTTTAAGTTCCCGGTCTTTATTATTTATCATAAACTGGCCTGGACTGTTTACAAGGACTTGCGATCTTGATTTGTGCTCTGTTATTCCTTCTTCTTTTTTCATTGCTGTTTTTTCATGGACCTTGATGCAAAAAGACCCCCTGGTCTTATTAAGTTATCCATGTAAAATAAAATTATCCTATCCTATGTCCCTCCCATATTATCCTAGCTCCTATGGTTCAACAAGCCTCGAGCTTAGGCCTGGCTCTGCCTGAGTAGGACAATAAAAAAATTTCATCGCTGAGTTTTTGCAGTGCCAGCTATGATTGGCTATAGATGGTTTTACATGCAGCCTAGAAAAACCAGCTCAAGATTGATATGCGAAACCGGATGAGCGTTGCATTAGCATTCGGTCGCAAACAAATCAGTTTTCTTTACGAGTCATATTACCCATGGAGGATAGGCTAATGTTTCACTTGGTTCATTGATCATGTGGCATGTTGGGAGTGTGATACAAATGCCAGTGCAATCTCTGTTGAAACGAATGAATGAATACCTGTACTTCTCTTAAAACCAGTTCGAGATGAGTAGACAAACACAATGTCATCTACCCAACTTCAACAATAGATGATCAAACAAAAGTGATTTGTTGAATAATGTATGCTGCGATTCCAACTTAGCCCAGATGGATAAAAACTAGAATTTAGATTTACTTGGCCATCAAAGATCTCAACAAGATGCCATTTCCAAAAAAATCTCATAAATACTAAACCACGCAACACCCAATGCCTGTGATGAGAGGCTTTTATTGTTTAACTGTCTACTGCCTTCAATGCCCTCCACGTTTGTGATCTACCTTATTGCCAAAGGAGAGACGCGCTTGAAATTTTCTGGTAATAACATTTTGGAACTTCGTACTGAATGGTTTTATTTTAATGACTGCAGACTATCTTATTCTCTCATAATCTTTGAGTTAGAGATCCCAGAATCGTTTTTATGACTTTCCTTTCTGTTACAGGATTTTTCTGGCGACATATCGGACATTTTGCTCACCTCTCACTCTAGCAGAGAAACTCGCCCAGCACCATAAGGAGTGCGAGAATAAACCGAAAACTGAAGCATTCCAAAAGTAAGTCAAATCGGAGTGTTAACAGGAAGCGAATCGCCTGTTTGAAACCTAAAATGGCATGAAGTGTTGTGCTGCCGAAACCTCTCAGAAGGAAGTCTCAGTTGAGTCGGATATATTTTAAAACCAAAAGCCATACCCTAGTCTGGATATCCAATCAAAGTTAGATCCTGAAGTGAAGGAAATATTTGACAAGTGCCCCAAATCTAAACCCTGCTCTCAAAAGCAGCAATCCTTATGCAGCATCAACTCGTGTAAAGGAATATCTTCACTCCTGACCTTACCTAGAAGGGTTGAAATTGTGACCTGGTAGATGGCACACTGGGCTTCCTGATTGGATTGTAAGTTTGGGCACCGCTTTGCCAACAGCCTCCTCAAATTCATTTTACGGAGGCCCATTCATGGAGCAACGTACTCCATAGGCGCGTGATTGCAAGCAGAAAACCTCCTAATGACACATCCTGAGAAAAGCTGATTCAAAACTGAGTAGGCCAATTTCTACATATCTCTGACAGTGGTCATACTACTAAAGGACAAAGCCCCTCTTAGAAGCCTACACCAGATACATATCACCATATGTGGGCAGAAAACTCTGCTCTCGTCCATTGTAAATTCAGTTCCCTTTATGGAAACTTGGAGGACATAGTCCTCTGTTTCAAAGGGAGAGCTATCCCTCATGAGATGCATGAGAATGTCACTGAGAGTGACGCATGATTATTCCATGTCCCCCGCGAATGCATTCTTGAATCCTCATTATTATTCTTTCTACTAGTTCGAGCCAATTTACTATTCCTGTCATGTTTTTTCCTCACTTTGCCTGTGCGGGTCTTCATTTAGAGTTTCTCCAATGGTTACAAAGAAACTTGATTTGAGCTCAGAAACGAATGCTTTTCTTATCACCACCGGAATTCGAACCCCGGCTCACTACATACAGGTTTTGTTTTCTAACCACTAAATCAGACCGCTCCCTGATTGTTCAAGTCTCACAGTACCCTAATCAGTTGTAAAAAATAAAATCCCGGCTGTAACATTTGAGTGTTGGCTATCTCGAAATGCTTCTTGACCAGTAAGGTTTGCATATGATTGATCCAACCTACTTCTCACAGCAAGCTGGAGGGTGCTTGAATTTTATTATGGAAATCACATCTAGAATCGGTGTGCATTGGTCTGTGACGACTAGCAAAGTTTAGCCGTACGATGACACTCAGATTTCACGCGGAATTATACACCATGAAAAATGATGTGTCATGCTTTTATACTTTTCGTTTTCAGGGCCACTCTCTCTGTGATGTCAATATGGTTGGACCTGTATCTGGCTGATTTTAACGAACCTCCCAGTTACCCGTGTCTGCAGAGGTTACGCCGATTCTTGAAGCAAGCTGCCCCGGACTCGGATCTATATAACAGAGTTAATCACAAATTCTCTAAATTCTGCGCCGAGGATGAGCGTAAGTCTGTCAGCTATCCTGTTTACAGGGTCACTTTAACTACTGTCTCTTATTACTGTCTTTTTAAAATTCATATTTGCGGTCCTTTGATCTTTATCAATGTGCTTACTAGGTGCTAGCCCATTGGGTTACCAACGTGTGACACCGCCCACTCAAACATGAATCACTCCCTATCAGTCGAAACAGTTATGGCAATGCAATATATTCTCTGCAATAAATGAAGGTCCTTGTTATGACAAGCATAATGTAATCATCATCAATAAGCATTCTGCTGTGATGATCTACATCTAATAGCCCCTCCCACCTTTCTCCTCCTCAATCCCCATCCCACGCTGAGGATTTTGTGTTTTATTTGCTATGGTTCGTGGGGAAAAATCATTTGCCACTCTTTCTGAAGTCAACATTAGTCAGCGGTACTAGTTCAGGGGTGGAAATTGTTGTTAATACGATGAACCTCAATTAAAAAGCGTATCCAGACATAGTTGAACCATTCCGATTTTCATGTAAAGTGAAGTATTATAGAGGAAGTCGCCTGAATAACCCGGGACCTTGTAGTGCCTTCTAGAACTCATTAAATCGATATTATTCCTCTGAGAAGCAGTCATTCAAAATATGGAGTAAACACCTCAATTCAAAGGAAATGGAAAGGCAAACTAATATCATTCAATGCAGCATTTCATTTGAACAGTGGATCAACTCAAAGGTAATCAACTAAGGCTCACTGAGTGTAACCTGTTACAGCTGACGATGGAGTGAGTTTGGATTCAGTAGATTCTGATAATGGATATGCTACATTAGGAAAGGGAAAGCAGCCCACGTCACCCGAGCTTGTAGAGGTGGTGGAATTCTCCCAACTCAATGTTCGAACGATAGCCGAACAATTAACGAGGATTGATGCTGTAAGTTTTGTTGCTAGTCACATAGCTGTAACGAGTTGTTTCTAGTGGGCGTGTGTCGATGGAAGTATTTTTAAATACATTGTGTAAACTTGGTTGCCACAAGCTGGTACCATGTCTGTAACCATGGTGACTTTGCCTCAAAAACCTACCGCAACTTGTCTTGTATTGTCTTCAAGAGTAGCACTGATTCTGTAACTAAGCCCACTAAAGGATACCAAGACATGTTTTGCCCATTTCTAATGTATGCTTACTCAACTATAAAGTCTTCGGCTTCAATCATTTTCCTTGATAAACTATCATAACGGAGTTGTTTGTCATCTGGTATAAAAAGGTTCTTTAGGTTCTTTTGTACTTTTTCAAACGACCCTGGAAGTCATCTCAAGGTTATTTAAAGAAAAAGAGCCAATCGGAAATGATCTTGGTCAGTGTATTCAGATCCAAACAATACTTACATTTCCTCTTCTGCTGATCACTTTGAAATTTGAAGAAAAGATTTGAGCTCCATTGTATTGCTCAGTTAAAACCATGTGCTCTAGCCACGGAATTACTAAATCTCGCTTTTCAGTGTGCCTTGACTGGGGGGATGTGAAATTCAAGGCTAATTTGAGACCTCAAATCTTTCCTCGGTTGAATTTTTGAAGGGATCACTGTGTATTTTATTTGCCCGCACTTCTATGCCATTAGGCAGAAAAGGGACAAATGGCACCTTCAGACAGCTATAGGACACTCTGGTAGAGTGGAGTTTGGTCGGCACATTGTCAACCCAGTCCTAGCCTCAAGGCTAGGGCTGGGTTGTCTCACTGGAATCTGCACCACTGTCTCCCATGACAGACGAATGCCATACCAAACATAGAATCATGCCCATGGGTTCGATGAGCAGTCCTTTTCACACCTCAGGTGCGAATACTAAATCCCATGCTTCAATGTTGCAGGACTTATTTATGAAGCTCGAAGCGCATCAATGTCTCGGGTCAACCTGGAACCAGCGAGGTCGTGAGAAAGCCAATGAGTGTCCCACTGTATCCAATACTATTGAGATGTTTAACTCGGTCATATACAGAGTCATTTCAACAATACTGAAGGTAGTTAATTGCTTTTCTCCGAGTCTCGGTATACAACATACTCTTTGACAATACTATTAAACGCTAAGCCTGAGTCTTCTTGGTGTGGTAGGAGCTAGGAATTATGTGAGGAGCTCATTCTCACAGAGGGTGCTCGGAATGACTAGGGCTTGGGCCAAGCACTCTAGCTATTGTGTTATCCCGGTATCCGAAGACACTAGAGTTCAATTTAACTTAATGGCTTTGTAGTTTAGGGCATACGGAAGGTATTAAGAGAGTTATCTTTCAATAATTACCTGCTCTTGCCTATAATCTCTCAATAATCTAGGCTCAGTGAGATTTTATCGGTCGAATTAAAGGTGACTGGTAACCATTTAATCGCACCATGAAGCCTCTAATACAAAGCAACAGCCGAAATGATCAAACCACTCCAAAAAGTAGTTTCGTGTCTAGTACTGAGGAGGATAACTCCATGTTCATACCACAGACATAGTTTACTACCACTTTGCTTGCGCTGTTTTCACGTAATAATCTACTGTATGGCAGTGGATGTAAGGATGACTCAATGGCTAGAGTGTTTGTCTCAGGATCGAAAGATTAAGTCTTAATCACATTGAGCGCCCACTGTACATCTAAGTAGTACAATAAAATAAAAAATACATATACAACTAATAAACTTTATTTACAGGATATAGACACGAAGCCTTCCAAGCGAGCTAAAATTATTGAGAAATGGATTTTAATTTCTCAGGAGCTACGACTGTTAAAAAACTTTTCCAGTCTGCGAGCGATCATCAGTGGTTTACAAAGCAGCCCAATATTCAGACTACGCAAGGTTAGTACTTTCAAATTCTGAAAGTTACCTTATCTAATAAATGTAGAGTGTAACAGCGACCGAAACTGAAAGATTACCTTTAATCGGAAGGCAGTTCTAGATAGTGGGATAGCTCATGATAGAGCACTGGGGTCGCAACCATGAGAATCTACCTGGGTTCCAGTCCCGGTCATGGTGGGCTCTCGTTGTCAGTATGAGCTCGTCACATCCTGATCCTAGCTCAAAAACAAAAGCCTCACTACAAGGTGGGGCATTGATACTGAGCCGCTCATGGTTCTCCGTGCCAGGCCGTAAATGGCTGAAAAACAAGATCTAACCCAGCTGCTTTACCACGTCATACAACAAGATAAAATCCCAAAAAGTTGAGTGAGCTCTCCTCCCCAATTCATTATAACTCTTTATGGTTTCTGTGTTCATTGTCATAGCGGTTCTGTCTGCTATTTTACGGTGCAGTGATGGGAATTATTCCTCTTGACTCTTACAACAGCCTATCAGATGTGAGGTATACCTGTCTTGTCTGTTTGTGTACTGTGTAGGAGTTACACCTCGTCACTCTCATTTCAGTTATGGAGTCACGTGAATAAAGAGGTGATGGAGATATACACTGACCTATCCGCTATTTTCTCACTGGACAGCAATCAAATTATTAGTCGGGAATTACTTATGAAGGTAATGCACGACCTTAATTTGTGTTCTACTCAGGTACTTGGCCATCCTATTTAATGGATCTCCTAGACATGAGGCCTGTTGGGGCACTAGGAGCTAGGATTTATGTGAAAATATTGTTCTCACAGTGGGCACAACATGAATAGAACATGAGCCCGGGATTTTTCAAAGTTGAGCCAAGCTCTAGGGAAAGACCATAATTCAAAGAAAGTGAGAGTCAACTATTTTTAAATTGATTTAAGGAACGGTAAATTTAAAAACCAACCTATCTCAGTACCTAGGTCCGGTCCAAATTGAGAGCTAAGTTTACACTGGGAAACATAGGTAGATACAACCAAGGACAAACATTAGAAAACAACAGCCATAGACATTTTGATAGAGGTCAGCCTAGTTTAGGTATTTTCTTGACCTCTACGAAAAAGTTTAAACTTTGAAGTAACTTCACATAAACTCAATTTGTTATTCCGAATTCAATCATCAAGCTCTGTTAGGCAAATTGCCATGACCGAGTTTATTTAATAAAACAAATCATTCGCCCTGTATCTCCATAATCAATACATTCATACTAATTTGCCTTGTATATCGAATGTAGACCGTAGTATCAGTAAAATTTCAGACATTCCGATTGTGTAATGCTGGTGCTATTTCAGGCATTACTTTCTGTAATGAAACCCATGGCACAACAGGTCATGGCACGCCTAATGGTAGGTCACTAACCAATGGGTGTCGTGTCTTCTAGAAACAGAAGCAATATATGCGACTCATAACCAGTTCCCAGGACAACCTTATTATTATAATAGTGGAGGAAATGGCAACAGGCGACAATTCCAAACTAATGCTTTAGTGTTCTACCTGGGTGACCTGACTTGAAGTGTTCAAGAGCGAGTCATCTGGTCACCTGTTCAGTCTCTGCTCAGAGCCTCACTTTGAGTCACTTTGTGTTTTAGGAGGGAACAGCCAAGGTTTCTAATCAACACAATAAGACACGCCGTAAATCCAAGGATAAAGGCAAACAGTCGCTGTCACAATTCGACCAGCAGGTAAGGCTTAGTCATATTCTGGAAGTTGAGTAATGATTGATTGCGGATTAGCATCCTGGGCGTGACAGGAGAACCTGTAATAATGGCATATGATAAGCCGCAGTGCCACTGTGTTGTAAACAGATGCAATTACTTAATCTTACATGGATAGTATCACTAAGCCAGAGGCTTATTCCCAAAATGGTCCTTGGCGGTATTCATGATGAAGGTTATCCCAAATCTATAGTGTAATGACGACACGGTGTCCAGACCAATAATCAAAATCAGGGACCTCTAATTCTAAGCTGTCAAAAATGTTGTAGAAAGTGCCTACTGAGTCTCGGCGTTTCCCAGGGTGCGACTATCTGCTTGCACCCTCGTGCCCTATAGAGATGGTAGTTTTATGGGAGGGCCTCCTTAATTTAATGTTGGGATCCGAAACCATTGCTTCACTCCAGTGGGCCTGATGCCTGTTTTGTATTGTAGTCTGCCCTTTGCTGCGGAACTGTTCCATATCTGGGCACCTTTCTCTCGGATCTCACCATGATAGACTCTGCTTTTCCCGATTATACTGACAATGGACTTATTAACTTTGAGAAACGTCGCAAAGAGTTTGAAATAGTTGCTCAAATTCAGCTCTTCCAGTCCGCGGCTAAGATGTATAACATTGAACCACATAGACGATTTAAAGCCTGGTTCAACTCAACTCGCGTGTATTCCGAGGATGAAAGGTATGTAAAACACTTTTCCAACTATTTTTCACTGTTATGAGTCGGGTGCCACAACTTGAAGCTCTGCCACTATGTCCTACAGAACTTGAGTTCTGTCTTCAATGTTTTAGGAACATCATTTTGATTCAAATCCAGTTCGGCGTGTTCTACTATTTTTATATTCTGTCTTTTTAAATACGAGCAGTTTCAGGAAGATCCTTCTTTTTGTGTAAGATGTCTTCACCGCTATGGTGGAGTTGCCGGGCTAGACACTTTTTTGTCACCAGGTACGGTTTAGTAGTAGCACCATGAGCGGGCTCTACCTATTAAGAAGGCTCGGTTTGTACCGAGCTAAGATTAATATGAGGAGCTCATTCTCACAACGGTAGCCGACCGTGAGTGGAATTTGAACCCAGGTTCTCACGGTGGGAGCCCAGCGCTCTAGCACTGAGCTATCCCGCTATAGTTAGATTCCCTTGAAAAGGTTGAAACTGGTTGTATCTTTTATGATAAAGATTGACAATTTGCTTCGCTTGCAGCTTCGGACACAGGTAAACGCCTAACCGCGTGTATAAAATACAATGTAGATTCACAAATAGTTTGCTGTAGCTCTCTCTCTCACAGCCACGCACATCAGTGCTTCACATATTGTGTGACTTTGTGTATGTCTATGAAATTCACATGCAATAACACCATGCCAGATTTACAAAACAACTACCACAAACAGTTACCAATCTGGTTTTTTCCTATAACATTAGCGGCCTAAGAGCGATAGTGTATTACTAGATTTTGTTTATTTCTGTTGCAGTTACGCTCTCTCCTGCGAAATAGAACCACCGACTAGCCCGGAAAAGACAACTCAACGTTCTCTAACGAAGTCAGCTTCGTGAGTGATTTTATCATATATTTCATCCAGATTGTACTGTTTATCTCTGTCGGGGTCTCTGTTGGCGCAACTGCTACCAGATCACCTGTCCACAGATTAGAGGCCTTTTGCATGAGAGAATGCCTCCATACTGACTGTGGTTAGGAGATTTGTTTTGTTGTTGTGGTTCAGCAATGCCTTAGAGAAACCAAACTAAAGAGTCATTTCCTCGTTTGTGTTTGTAGGGCTTCCACTTACTCTAGTCTGGCGATGTCACTGAGCACGATGGGACTGAATATGAGCACTCCCGCATCACCAGATGGTGTTTCGATTGGCTCGGCCTCCAGCGACTCAGCACACCCTGTCACATCACAAAGTTCGATATCATCAGGTGACAGTGAGGTTCTGCAGCCTGACCGACGAGTTATCCGTGTGTCTCTTCTGCTAAAAGGTCAAAGCGAGGTCAACTACAAGAGCATGATTGTGAGTAGATAACTCTGAATTTGTTGCTGGGTTGCTATGTGGCTGGGTTAAAAGTTGGAGGATGCTGCATGCATTATTCAAAATAACCCTGGCCAAGGCTTGACTTTCTGTATATAACCATTCATTCATGCATCTATGCGTGCAATGTACTATGAAAAACCAGTTAACTTCTAAGCTCCTAAAGCTGAGCTCTGCGGATTAACAAATGACTTTTCTACGAGTGATATCATATATGTGTGAACTGTATTATCAGGGAAAGAAAAAGTCTTCGGACCCTAAGCTGGAGTTTCACAACATAACGGTATACTCAGCACTGCTATACCACCTAACAATAAATTTAATAAAGGGCCGATAGACCTACTAAACCGGATCTATGCATGACCCCGGCTCAACATTGTGTTGTCCTATTAATATCCCGTGCTAAACACTGTAAGCTCAGTGGTAGAGGAAATCATGCATCCATCCCTCCCAGTCATTTGTGTCATTGGTGGATCGTAGTCATTATAGGGGAGCTAACTCAGCAAACTATCATAGGTCCGCTGTAGCTGGGTGATTTGGCCTTCCGGCGTTTGTCAAACCCCGCCGTAAAGCCAAGTTACCCGGTTGGTATGCTGGCCCTGCTCTAATTGTGCATGCAGTATATCTGGGTGCATGCTGACATGTCAAACCCACAAACATGCATTAATGAGAAGACCGGGATTGAGATTATCATGATACGGTATACGCTTCCGTGTGATGTATTGTCTTAGCTCTAAAGTCTACCATAGCTCGTCCCCACTAGTCCCCACGACCAGTAGTGTGTAGACTGTGCGTTGCAGCCACAAACACGCATAACATAACGAGAAACTGCAGCAAATGACTTTACGGTAATAAGGATCATCCCCAACTCAAAGAGATTCTAGTGGCTTGGCATTCAACGGCGAATTCAATATTCCAAGAGAGAGGTTTCGGATAAATTTAACATCTTTGAGTTTGGTAGACGGTTTTTATTATCTCCTGACATTCTCTCGTCTGTGCAATATAGCAGGATTTGTCATCACTGTATCATAAGCTGTGATTATCTGGTTGTAGCTGTCCAACAAGGACCGTACTCCGACTGTAATAAGAAGGGTACTGGAGAAGTTCCACATAGAGGAAGAGGTTAAACCTTCTGAATACTGCCTTATACAATGCTCAGAGAAAAACAAAGGTGTGTACTGGGAAAGTGGAATAACAGAATAGCTCACTGGTAGATTGCTTGGTTCATTAACTGTGAAAGCTTGGATACATATCTCTGTAACGACGGGCTCCCGTTGTGAGTTTGAAGTCCTCACGATAATCCTAACTCAAAAGAAAAAAGACAGGCCTTACTACGAGGTGAAGTGATAAGACTGGCAACCTCGTGATTGTCTAAGCTAAGTCAAGTATCTAACTCGGCAGCTTAGCCTTATCAATGAGGGCCATTTCACTGAAGATAGCACGCAAGTAAAAATAAAGCTGTGTGCTACCCATAAGTGGGCGCAAAGGAATGATTCCATTAAAAGTTTCTCTAGCGCGGCTAGAAGTGGAATCGCCTAAAAATTGCTTTTTATATAAGAATGGATACTAAGCTGGAACAATACATGGGCACACAAAATGGATAGTTGAATAACTCATCAAGTTGGCTCAAGATCGAAAAGCCTTGGGTTCAACTCCTGGCTATGACTAGCTCCGGCTGCAAGTTAGAGCTCCTCGCATAGTTCCCGGGTCTTACCACTCCGAAACAAACTGAGCATAAGAAGTCGATTAAATTGGATTACCAGACCACTCTTTGAGCATGATTATGATTGAATATTTGGATGAATGGGTTTTTTCTATTTAAGTAATGACTGTGTTAATCTCTTGCAGAGTTAAAGTTTCCCTCAGATGCCAATGTATACTATGCCATGGACACCACAGCTTCACAATTCATCTTCCTCGTGAGACCAACAGCACTGAAAGCGAACCATGTTCCCAAAAGTAAATCCTTCAGCTGATAGCGTCTCAATGACGATTGGTCAACTAACCCCGTGCTAAAACGATTATAATGCCTTGCTTCATTCTAATTTTGTACATAGCTTTTGTAAATACAGGTCATGTCTTCATAATTGCGTAGATTTGAATCTCCCTAGAGGTTTCATGATGCTAAAAGCGGTTATTTTCATACTGTTTTTCTATTTTGAATTCTGTTCATGTTGAAATTGTTATCAATAAAATGAATACCACTGTTCTAGAACTTAGCATAAAACCCACTAATCTGTCTGTTGTTTTTGCACACAAGCAACGATAGATATCAGGGGTATCTATAGTGTTAGTATCAAAGGTTTTCCGTGGGTGACGCGGCTGTTTGATAAATTACCTCATGACTTGTACGATTCTCTAATTTTAGCAAGGATGCAAGGAATAGTAAAGGAAATGCCTATATTTCATTCAAAAAGCAAACTAGTTCCTGCACAAAACTTAAAAACACACTGCAGAAAGTGTGACCAGACCTTCAGACAAAATTCACCTACAAGTGGCACAGAATATAACATGGGTTCTCTTCAGCTAAATATGTCTAAACAGTAATGCCTCAGACATCAAGTAATAGAACACGTGGATCCTCCACAGCTGATTTAATCTTCCTGAGGAAGGTAACCGCCTCGCGTCCGTCAACCAGCCTGTGGTCATAAGTTAGAGCCACGTACATCATAGGGCGGATATGCACCTACAAGTAACCGGGCACATAAAAATTACTAGTAAATTGTGCGACTAACACTTTCGTCAACAGTCAAATTTTAGTTGAATGAAATTTTTGAGTGCGACACCGGTCAACAGGGGATTGAGGTGCCCCTTGAATACCTGATGCGCGCGCGTCGAACGACCACCGAATGTTACCGCAACTAACAAACAGGCCTTTGTGTTAGTTTCAGAGTGAACAAATCATGGAAATCACAAAAAGAGCAAAACTTAGGATATAGAAGCTGTTTCAACTAAGAATCAACTTGGTACGATGCCCGACGGTTTACATTGATTGTAGCATTGATACATGACCAAGCAACAGTGACAGTTCAATAAGTGACTTGTTCGGTTTGGATTTCGTAGTCTTCAGAATGATGATTTTTACATTAATGTGAGGTACCACATGCTATTTAGATCGGGTGAAAATAAATTTCAAAGAAACTCATAGGATTCACAACCGGTTGACACGAAACAAATGTGATGACAGGGTATCCGAGTTGACAGATGTATGAAACTGAGCCAAGCATTATTGCATAATACCAGCCCTAATGCATACCGCTGGTTGCTGCCCGAGTATTGTGATGTCACAGCATACCTGTCCTTTGATTGCGATGGGTCTCTCAAAGATTCCATGCATTCCGAGGATAGCTGACTGGGGAGGGTTGATGATCGGAGTACCAAACATGGAACCGAAAACTCCTCCGTTACTGATAGTGAAGGTGCCACCGTCCATGTCCTCAACTGCTAGACGTCCGTCTCTGGCCTACATTATCAAGACAATTATAGGCATCCAATCCGATCCATCGCCAACATGCCATATGCCTGAACATACACGTATGAGTTTTTGTTCAATCGAACCAGCTGCTCGAAGGCGTTCAGGAGGAGACAACACGGGGGTAAATTAACCGTTGACGAGTAAGACTGGGTTGACTCGCTATCGGGGTTGTTTGGACAGACAAACTATTGGTTTTCTTTAGAGAGGCACTAATTCAGTCATTTGGCTAAACGCGGCCACCCAAATTAAAATAATCATTGAGCCCCTTTTTGACCCTGGAGAAGGGAGACAGTGATCTCTTCGTTCATAGAATACCATGATACATGTGTCTAATAATAGAACTATAGATGACAATCTCCCCTCAAGCCAATACAGACCATACAAATATAAAATTACTGGGAAGAAGTGTCTTCCCCTACACATACGAATGAGCAATAAACTGACTAATAGGTAACCACAGGAATCTCATTGCTCCAGCCATCAGGCATCATGAATACCTGCCCATAAGTGGTAGCAAAACATTGCTAGTTTGCTAAGTCAACAACTTTTTGACTGGAGAGTACGAGTCTGACTCGAGCCCGCCGTGTTTTTAACGACTGTCTAAGGTGAATCCGACGCGACCTCTTCTACACTTCAAGATGTCCGGTCATCAAGTAACCGGTTCATCAAAACTAGCAATAGTCCGGTGGCCACAAATATCAAAATGAGGGCGCCGTCTCTTTTTAGCACAGTTACTATAGTTAATACAGCGTAGGGCCCCAGGAAATTCCATGGTAGAGCCCCTCAAAGAAGACTCAACTTCGGCGGCAGTTGTCAACGCACTCAT
>Ga0224511_10000156_pt1 | contig 25282 bp, 13 predicted proteins | sample SF_May12_sed_USG_2_FD_169988 | JGI IMG/M metagenome (GOLD analysis project Ga0224511, IMG submission 169988) | Sediment microbial communities from San Francisco Bay, California, United States - SF_May12_sed_USGS_8_1 | ecosystem: Environmental > Aquatic > Marine > Sediment | place: USA...
ACAGAGGACCCTCGGACGACCAAGGCGACCACGGGCCGACTTTTTTGATCGGCTACTGTTTTTCAACTTGTTTAAAAAAAGTAGCCGATCACTTTTTAGGTACCCGACCCTCGGGGGACTAGTGCGATCGCGCCAGATCTTACCCCGAAGGTATACGTTAGTGCACCTTAGTGCACGCAGGTTCCCGACTTATTTTGCAAAAATAGGGCCGATCGACTAAAAAAGAGATCCGGTACTCTCGGGATCAAAACAATCCTTGGTGAAATGGCCCTATTACTAGTTAAACGCAGACAGAGTGTCAAGTTTGCACAATATTTGTCGTCATTATTGTATATGGCGTTTGAGAAATGTGTAACCAAGGCTATAACATTTTTATATAGAAAAAACCTCAACATCTATACTTTCATCTATATATATCTAGAATAGATGAATAAATAAGGACTAATGGACACTGCCAGCAGCGACTTGACGATTATTAAGTTGTTATCGCACCATCCTCTGTCATTTCTGGTACGCAAAATGGCCATTAGCAAAGCACTCAACTATTTGCCTTCAACAAATGAGTTTCAGACAAATAGATGGCAAATGACGATGGTGGGTCTGCCGTAGAACAAAGATGTCTATATTTAATCTGATGACAATCCATTGCGTGCGATACAACAACGGTTAAAACTAGACAATTTGACTAAAATGTTGACTCGTATTTTTATTATGTAAAAATGATGATATATTAAACTGTTAAACGGTTACTTTAAGATAGAAGCAATCAGTTTACAACATTATGTATTTAAACAGCAGCAACATATGTGTGTTCATATTTCTTCAGTTTATACTAGTATTTACTACCTACGGTGCAAGCAGGTGGACGCCGATTCAAATACGAAAACCGTATTGAAAGGGGATATGTCCGATCTTTTAATCAGCTATTAAGCAGCTATTTATTAAATCTTTTAATATCAAGTAGTAATTTATCGTCAAAAAGTATAAACTTATAACATAATACAGAAATATAAACGCAAAAAATGTATTCACGATATGTACCGAATAAATTTTGATTGCCCATAAATCTCGGTTATTGTTTACCTACAATGATGACTCCATTCGTGATCCGGACTTTTTCGGAGAGTATCGTTCTCCGAAGAAATGACCGAGGGGTTCTGATTGGTCGGACTCTAAATTTAAATTGTTGCACTCAACAGGCAAATTGTAATTCTGGATTACCTGCCCCTTACTACTATTAAAACACTGATAATGATTTTAATATTTCAGTTAGAAATATCTCGCTTAATGTGCATTTGTTGGCATTAGTTTTTTTAATCGTTACACTTATTTTTGTGTCTCCTACATAATTGTAATTAGTGACAGAATCGGACACTCTTTAAACCATGATTGTATATTTAAAATTCATTTACTGTCAAGTTGTTCGCAGGTCACTAGCGGATCCGGGGGCGGACTTATGATGATTTTTTATGCCACAGACGCTAAATTTCCTCAATTTGTTATAACACATTTTAACTGTTAACTTGCTATTAATATGATAATTGAATGCGGTCAGGAAACCATAACTAATTCTACTGTTTACAAAAGAATTCAAATTAAACACCAAAATATGTACGACATAAGTATGCTTAACCACGCAGAAGTTTATTGAGCTTTATTTGTGATGCGTTTTAAAGCCAGCAAATCTCAGTTCGGGCATAACAAATGATAAGAAATGAGTGTCCCTAAACTCTGTATAACTGCATAATAAACCATAAACATTAGGTTTTAACATTTGCTGATGAAAATGTACACACACCAGGATATTTTCTAATACACTATTCAAATGGTGGGGATACAATTTTCTTGTCCATGGGACAAACTATAGGAGTACCTCAGTGTTCATGCATTTGACATGTTTTGAAGTATGTTGTCATTATATTTTCAAGAGTCTGAGATTCAACGTGGCATTTGTTGATCGAGACTAATGTATAGATAATAGTTTTAGATAAGTACTTTCCCACACAAAACTCTGGGCTCTAGTCCCTTTAAATGTTTTTAAGTTAATAGTTGTGATAACACCTACTAGTAATTCAAATTCAAACATGCCCTAATAGCAGTAGAAGAATACAAAACCAGAATGTTAATATGAATATTGTGGTTATAACGATGTGATGGCCCGTTTAACTCTATTATTGTTGACCTCTAAACTAAATTAGAAATACATATATCAAATATAACCAATGTTTTTTGTCATTACACAATTTATTTACTTCATTTTACAAAGTTACTCCTTTGTCGCTATGCTAACGAACATGTTTTTTTCTATTGTTTGTCACTTTATTGATTTATACTTTTGAATATATGCATTTACAAATGCTATGTTATTTAATGAACGAAACAATTATTAAGTGCTATAAAATGACAACGTGTAATGTATATGTTTTATATGTGTTAATACTATATACTTAAATAAGCTTCCGTATGGAGTGTCTGTTCTGCTCTGCCATGCTATGTGTGGTCCGTGGTCGTGCCCGCCCACCCGGCCTGTCTGAATGTTTGTCAAAATGTATAGAACCAGTTGTGATCATGCACAAAACACAAGTTTCAATCATTTCAAAACGGTAGCCAGTTGTAGCACCACGCGTGCGTTCTGCCTCCCAAACGGACCTACAATAAATAAAACCGTTATCTAGACTCATAGTTCAGACTTTCATAACTCTAACCTCTTTTCGGAACATCTTGGTAATTATCGAACGTTAGAGTTATGACGTCAGCATATTTAGAAAGTCAACAATGTTTTTTAATGGCGGATACTTAAACAGAAAGAACACAATGTGGAAACTTCTGTTGAATAAATGGTTAAATTTACCCTTGAATACATTTGTTTTGAACAACGCAACAAGTGCTAACTTTTAACCATTGGTTTAATTACGGCCGAGATCGATCGTTTCTAAAACTAGAAAGGCAAATGGTTAAGGAAGGAAGGGAGAAAAACTGATACCCAATGGAGGGAAATGCAATGAATAAACGTAATTGGGTATCAGTTTTGAGACTATAAACCTCAGCGTTTGCTACAGGACAAACCAGAATATGCTTGGATTAAATATCACGAAACAACAGTATGTATCTATCTATATATTGTTATTGGTGGTTTTTTAAAACAATTCTTTGCACACACGTATGGCGGGCCTCTTATATTTGCCATGGATCTACGACGTTTGTATATTTCATTGTGAAATCAACCCTATATATATATATTTAACCACCATATTGCAGACGAAATAAGAATAACTGGGACCTACGTTCCCAACAATGTGCGGATCATCTAGGACAGCTCTACATAAATACTAATTCAATAACAAAAATTACAAGATGTTGTAGTAGTAGGTTTGTCTTAAAAATATTATTCATGTATATATTATATATACGATATTGTATTGTCATTACTTCTGAAATCTATGACTCTGGTGGTGTATGTTACTTTAAACATTTAGATTTGTAAGTCACAATGTAGTTTACTATACCAACATGTTGTTTATAAAGACGTTTTATTTATTGATAAGGTAAAAATAAAATATATTTCAAAAACCCAATATTCAAAGTGTTGCTTAAATTTACATACGGTAACATTGCTACATTGATATTTCAGAGATAAAGAAATGCCACTCAATGACTTAGTTACTCATATGCCATGTTTATCATAACTTATATAACCTTCATGAACGATTCGGTTGCTAAAGATATTATAAAACATAAAAACGAAATGCTCTATGTTTCACACGTGCAACACACATGTATAAAGCGTTGGTGCAATCCGGGAAGAAGCAATACTTCGCACAGATGCCTCTTAATATGATGCTACACTTTCACACGAAAATATTCAATAGGCAAGCACTATACTTGCATTGGGTATGCTTCTATCTGGTTCGGAAATATAAGAATAATTATTGTTTGTGTGTGCTTCTATCTGTGTGAGTGTTAGATATAGATAAGACAATGATGTGCTCCTTGAATGGCAATGGAGTTGCCTATTGATTTATATGGCATCTCATCATGTTGCAGGGGAGTAATGTGGTAGTGTGACGCCCGCCAGCCAGGAGGTAGATTCGTGACAGGGATCTCTGGACGTGCACTTGTGATGAGCCTAGTAAGAGCGATGACCAGGCATTAGGTCGCCAGACGAACGCGATTAACACGTGCTTCTTGTGTAAGTTGGATTAAATTGTTTTATAGCGAGTCGTATCGGATTTATTAGCTTGGCAGAAGAAACAATATATAAATTTGGTTATTATTTATTATTATTCATTTTATGTCTCTAAGCCACATTGGAGTTTAGCAGCCTCGCTTTCTCAAGTTCTGTGCCAGAGGATCTTCCCTTTCTCATATATTAATTTGTTTAACAGGATTTTCATTAGAATGAAAGCAATATATTTCTTTCCGATTCGTTGTTTTACGGCTGACACTGGATGTTGGTGGACCATAAATAATTATTATGAAAGTTTTAAGACGCTATTGAGCTTTGCTTTTTCCATTATTTAAAAATTACAACATATAAAATAACTAAACATCTTAATTTTACCACATGTGTTTATGCAATTTATTCCTTTTTGCATATCTCTATCATTTGCTAAAAACAATAACAAACAACTATAAGCCGTATTGAGCATTCCGTATCATGGTTCAGATTTGTTTAACGGATTCAAATTCCTTAGTCCATCTGCTGAAATGCGTCAAAATGACGTAGCACTGGTGCTATTTTTAAAACGGAGACCATTGGTATATTGAACTAATCTGATTATAGATATACATAACAAATAAGGTTATGAAAAAGGTCTAAATGAAAGGAACAGTACGTTCGTTATCATGTTGATTCCTAGGCGTGTATCACTTTGATTTGCATTTACTAAGTCATAATTACATAGGTACTTTACACAGGCAACGGGATGCGGATCAACGTCCTAACAAAACTTTTCGTCTATATTAAATATTTTTATCATTTTATGGTCATCTAGGATTCGAGTATTCTCGACTGACATGCTTTAAAGCCACCAGAGCACGGTTTGGGCAGTAACATGAGTAAAAGTCTGAACTATACCTAAAAGTCTAAATAACTGCGTAATAGAGCATACACAATAGGTACCATGTGCTAGTTTTGAAGAAAAATGTGCACAAACCAGGACATTTTCAATATACCATTCATTATGAGGGGAAATCCTTTCCTTGTCCACGGACACAAAAAGGATTTACCTCATATTACATGCATTTTTTATCTTTTTAAATATGTAGTCAAGAAATGTTTATTGTCGGCCATATTTCATCACATGTCTTTGCTGAGACTCTTACCTAAATCATATTTTAAGATAAACTCTAGCTACTTTATATATGGTTTATATTCGTGTCAAATGTTATATATTCATTAATAAGCAGAATGGTAACACACACTACTAAACAATTTTACGGTGGCTGTCACATTCAGTGTTGTTAAAAGGATGCACTTATATGACGCCTACGTATATTTAGCTGATGATTACAATTGTCTGTTCTTCATGTTCGTTTGATGGGCTTTTTAATAGCTGTAAACGTGTACGACTCTTTATTATTGACTCAGGTGAATTGATATCTTCATTGTATGGTAATTGATGGCACATTACTAGACCAAAGGGATGACCTTGATAATGTTATATGATGAAAAATGATTGTGATAGTCTTTATGCATTTCAGTTGGACAAATATGAGAACTTAATGATTGGTTATTAAGTTTATATTTCACAACTAAAACAAGTATATAATCAAAAGTAAAAAGGGAAAAAACATTTATGTTATTTAGTCCTTACAGGCACATTGCTTTCCAAGCGCTCTGAAATGCTCACATTAGATATAGCTTCGATGGCTTTCTGGTTATGACAAATTGTCATCCACGCATTGCATTAACCATCATGTCATTTTCCCACTGCATGCCGTGTAAGCGTGGATCTGACAGGAGAAACATTATGGAGTCTAAAACACGTTTTCTTATAAATACACTGTCGACCTAAATTGTTGACTCGAACTAAGAAAATGTGTTTAAACGGATACATACCTATATCTTTAGCGTAAACCAAGGTCATTCGTTTAGCTTCGCTTATCTTGCTTCATGATTATAACACGTGTTTAAAAATATTTGTGGAAGAATACAGTAATTATATATTCACCCCGTTTACATGTTTAAAACTAGTATCTTATTTACAAAACACTGACATCATGATATCTGGTGAAAACTAGCAACAGACACTTGTTCAGTTCGAAAAGTTCGCAACTGCGCAAATGGCATCATGTTTACGTTGTAAGTGGGTGCTTTTATATGTTCAAGGTTATCAGTCCAGAAGCCTTTGTAAATGCACGTACATGTATGGCTTCGTGAAAAACATTTTTGACGAGTCAGTATTTGGTAGCAACACGTTAATGTACTGTTGAGAATGTCACATTCCCTTTCAAATAAATACGAATCCGTCTAAATGTTCATACCTAAATTTCTTAAAATACTGTTGTGCTGAATCTAAGATGGTGAAGTGACATTTTGTGTTTTTATTATGTGGAACTGGCAAAATTTGCGATCGATGGTCAACAGTCAGTATATGCTTTGACAACGACAACGACAACAACAGTCCACAACATTAAAGATGCTAGGTCTGCATCTTTATACCCTCATAATCGGTCACAAATCTTGCATTATGTTTAGTATACTAAATAAATTAACATTGCAAAAGAAATTGCAAACTTTTGTAATAAATAATGTGCTTTTGAACAAAAAAGTAAAAACACAACAATAACAAAACAAAAATCAAACATAAAAACCCTTGCCGGAGCCTGGGATTGAACCCGGGACCTCTTGCACCCAAAGCGGATGCGTTACAACTGCACCAACGAGTCAACTGAGAGTGTCGATTGTAGTCAAGCCATTTAACTGTTTCGACGCAATGGGTCGAAACGTAAATAAACAAAGCCAAATTTGCTGGCCAGACATTTTCAACAAATTCTAGGTGAGTCGGATTGCTAACCTAATAATTTACGACCCCGTAAGCTGATTTCTTACAAAATGATGTTTGACTATACATATACTAAAATAATGTTGCCACTAGACAATCATTTGCGTTTTCACTTCGCTTCGTTTTCTTTACATGTAGCTAAGTAACAAAACAGTATTAAAAAGAAAAATACAGATTCAACACCTGAAAACTCAGAATATATTGCAAAATAATACTTTGTAAAGACTGTCTATACAAGCAACAATTACAAAACAGGTATGCTAGTATATGATGTTGTTTTCAAACTGTAGCTATACAGCCAACAATTACAAAGCAGGTATGCTAGTATATGATGTTGTTTTCAAACTGTAGCTATACAGCCAACAATTACAAAGCAGGTATGCTAGTATATGATGTTGTTTTCAAACTGTAGCTATACAACCAACAATTACAAAACAGGTATGCTAGTATATGATGTTGTTTTCAAACTGTAGCTATACAACCAACAATTACAAAACAGGTTAGTTAGTATATGATGTTGTTTTCAAACTGTAGCAAATCAACAAGAAAAACCAACACATTTTGATATTGAAGTGTTACTTTAGATGCAATAGTTAAGTAATTAGATTTAGAAATATTTCTGGATTTTGGTCTTTCCTTACACAGCCTAATGCATTCCATCTTGTGTTAAGTTGAGAGATATTGGAAAATGGAAATGGTAGTTCCTCTCCAAGCCCTTTTGATGGACTACTTACGAAATGTAATTGGTTCTGCTTTTTAATTCGCACATGGTTCTGAGTGTCTGTAAATTGAATCGTATTCGATCGCTCGCCATCATACTTTAATATGGATTTTGCGTTTTTCGTCTTAGGTTTCCTTAAAAGTTGGATTTTTACTTATGATAAAATTATGCATTGTTCATGAATAAGTGGTGTCAGTTAAAATTTGTAAAAGACAAAAAGGTTATTATATTAAATCGTTTGAATCAGCCATTGATAAACCTATTGATTTTAAATACATTGGTACATATTAATATTGAGGACCTGTTTACATACACTGTATTGTTATGTGTTGTTTTACTCTTTTTGCGGCCTGTCTTGCGAACTGATCATACGAAGATGAACCTAATTTGAGAGACAAAAGGTTCAAAAAGCATAGCTTGTATGGAGAAAATAGGAGTCTCGGTATTATTAATGGTAATTAAAGATGTCACAATAATCACGACCCTAACACATCAACGGAACTCTTTTTTTAAATGTAAACAACATACAATCCATGATTCCAGAGGATCAGAAAACCCGCTGTAGTGTAACCTTTTACATACTTGTAACATTTATATTTCCGTTCCCACTTTTGCGCAAACACTTAAAATAATACGTGTTGTCTGTGGTAGCTATGGTGTGTTCCCCGAACGCCTACTCGTCAATCAAAAATAAATATAGGTCAAGGGGATTATGGGGCCCTCTAAGGGGGCACGGTGTGTTCTCCGAACGCCTACTCCTTAATTACAGATAGATGCAATATTATATTAGTAAAAATCCCATATTTTTATAACCGGTAGCTATTATGCCCATTGAGTGTTTTGCAGACCTGTCCAATCTGTTACGTTTCAGTTTAACAAATCAGTTGCAGAAATGACTGTGCTACTCTATTGACATAAATGGCATTTCACTATGTGTATTGCCTTTGTTTGATACTAGTAAAGTTTGTTCTTGTCCATTACATGATATTTATAATTCTCCAACAAAACTGCTATTGCTTTTATATTTGTCTAAACTAAATAATAAATCATAAGTAATAATACCATGCCAACGGATTTTATGATGATGTTTGATTTAGTCGGTATGCCTTCTGGGTATAATTTTGTCATCGACTCTTTCATCGTCATACTAGACAAGTAATTTGTCTCGTATATTTGCCGTTGCTGTTACCATTTCATATATAATGACATATGAGAACCTTGGTGATAAATACACGACGCTTTTCATATTATTAGTATAATGGCTCTTCAAATGCTATTGCAATAACACATTGCATCTTCGTTAGCCATAGAGCCGACTTCGCAATCATTGCCATATGCTCTGTAAGGAATTTATCATGGAGTGTGTAGAAGGATGATCGGACATTTCATATAGATATTTATACATGTGCTATTAATGATTAAATTTACATTTAAACACAAGTTAATATCGTTTACAAACATAATCAAAGAGACATCTCATTTGTTAATTCAACAAGCGAGTCATATTTAATCGGCAAACAAAGGCTTACATTATCTATTACAGTTATGCGTGATAATAATACGGTTCAGCGTTTATAAGTGTAAGTAACATAAAGATACACTCGACGTATTCCCATATGGGCAATGGTATTGTTTATTGATTTATATTGAGGCATAATGTTCCTGTTGCAGTGACATTTTGTAGAAAAGCCGGGAGACAATCGTGTCAGATATCCCGGACCTGGACTGTTGACATGCAAACTGGCTGCTGAACTGTGCATGGAATATAGCACTGCAAAGGGATTATCTCCTTTCTACGAACTAAGTGAGTTGGTTGAATGCGTTTTCATTATGAGTTTAGTACCTATCATTTGCACCATGTGAACATGTTGAACAAATAAATATCAATCTGACCACTCAGAAAGGGACATAGAGCTTATTATAAATTATAAAAAAGTATCAAACCATATGCACATATTTTTTATTTTATTGTCGCAACCAGATTTCGGATTGCCATGTCATCATTATCAAAACTATGCACGTTTTGATTTCGGAATGCCATGTCATGCCATTATTTTAAAAATATTAAAAACTTTAAAGTAAGTGTATGGTTTTGCATACAAGGATGTTAAGAACTGAACATATATACATTGTGTGTTTTGTTTGTTCATCACGTCGTAATCACGTAACGGAAGGATGCTGCACTTAAATGTACATAGCTGACATTTCAGTCAAGTGTGTTAGTTTTTGACCGAGTTTGTCATCGAAGTGAAAGAAACAGATATTGGCTGAAAATATACTCGTTTTTAAAATTGGTTAAGAAAAATATAATATCAGTTATAACCAAAGTCATAAAAAAAATAATATATATATAGGTTGAAAAATGTCGCAATAAAAGTGTCCTTAAATGTGAGGAGCGAAGTGCATGATTACGAAAGAAAAATACGCACACGGGAAAACCCAAATGACCTTGTAGTGGCTTCTTGGTGTTAGTGTAATCAGAAATGTCATTTATTGCCACGTTAGCATACGTTGTCACTTAACATAACCTTGAATGTTAGAATAAACCATTTTATAGGTGAAACACGCAACCTAGATTCTACAGCAATCTGTTAACCTTCTTAAAACCCTATTACAACAGCACTTGCACGTTTTTAGATAAAATTCTTATTAAAATAAATGCAGTTTTAAATACCTACTAGTCACACTTTTACTACACGGAAACTATCTTGTTCCCGTTTTTAAGTACGGTTTGAGATTTTTATCGCGTGGCATAGAAATGGAATAATATATTATATATATTAATAAAATTCTTAAACCCATTTTGTATCGACTTAAATTGTTGTACCCAAACCACATACATCTAACATTGTAATTGCGATTACTATTAGGTGAAACACTGCAGTTTGCAATATACATATAGTTAAAGAAATGAAGATTGTGAGTTTTTCTGGATTTTTATACATTGAAATGCATAATACGTCATTCATTACGTTCATAGCACTTTGGAAAACATACACATATTCAAACAATTAGGATTTCAACAACAGCTCAATTTCGAACTTAAACATCTGACTGCAATAATTAGAAGTATCAGTCTGAAGAACTAATGTATTCGGGGAAAGATTAATAAAACTGCACTTACACATAACAGTTTGTCCCACCTTAAAATAAATGATCAATAATATTGGTTAGAAATATAATTTAAAATGAATTAGAATAGTTTGCAATGACATCGAGAATATGCGATTTTTTGAATTGCATGCGTTTTCAAAAGGAAAAAAACAAAAACAAACGTTTCAAGTGGGTTTTTTTTTCATTTAAGAACATAGATATGTGATATTAAAACAAAAGTACAATAAAAACAACACTCACTGTCGAAAAAGCGCTTTCCGTGTGTTGGTCTGCTGTTTACTGTTTTCTACAACGTTGTCTTCAACACTGACATGCCAGTGGTGTATCTTGTTAACCGCAGCGGTGGCTACGTGGTAAAGCGTTCGGCCCGTGAGCGGAAGGTCGTGGGTTCGATCCCCGACTGCGTCATAACAAAGACGTTATAAAAATATACCAGATGCTACCTTGCTTAACATAATAGGATAAGCCTGGCGTCTCTCTCCTCTCACACAAACCTCGTTCACACAATGAGATGGATTCCATATGGAATTATCGGTCTAGAGTAATGAATATTATTCACCACTCTAGAGTTGAATATAAGTTGTGAGAATAAATTAGTATAACCTAACCCTGACAGGCTATATCATGGCGGTCAACCACCGTTCCTGTAGTCACCACAACTTGTTTCATTATTTCGTCTTGACTGATTGGCTCGTTACATGAGCACATGTAAGATACACAGGTATGAAGATGTGATGTCTCACTTAATCTGACTTAACGTAATGTCAGTTACCCGCTTATGGTTAAGCTTGCATCACTGCGTTGTAAAATGCGTTGATTTTCCTTTTTCCTTTTCTTTTTTGGCGAGCCTACTTAAGCCAAAATATATCATTCATTCATCGCTGTGATACACTATAACGTGATTTGATGATTATAAGTTGTATTTGCAACATCATATTTGTACAAATACCTGATAATGTACGATGTGACACTAACTCAATTAAACTACTGAAGATTTTGAACTCGTATACACCATTGGCAAGGATATCTTTCTCAAACGTGAAAGCATTATAAAGTTTTGTTTTTGGTCATGGTTTCGAAGAACGGAATTATGCCTAGACATAATTTTATTGGTTATACAGTATAACCATTTAACAGCTAACCCTCTTTTAACTGAAGACCAATATGTCATTTAAAACTACTAATCTGAATTCTATTGGCTAGAAATGACTGCGATTTACGTATTTGTCTAAATTGCGCATTATTCGAAGTGCTTTTAGAGGAAAACATTACGAACGATTTTGGGTTAGAGAATTCAGAAAATAAACGAAATATTTCGCGAATGGTTTCCTGATCAATCAGTTCCGCGAGAATTCTTAGACATTAAGTGCGTTGTTGAAATTTCACGACAAGAGATGCCATTATGTGTTCCCATTATGCGTCTGGATAGTTCGTAAAACAAAACCAGGCGAGAACGAAAAACTGCTTGTTATTGTCGCCAACAGACACATAAATTGGATGTTTTATTGATTACAACCGAAATCAAGTCATTTGGCGTGAGCCTTGTGTAGGGAATTATTAAATAAGACTTAATTAACCTAAAATCACGGATTACTTATAACTTGAGTCAAACTCTGTTTAACTTGATATTCGTCTTCGTCGCCTATGGAACTTATTGCGATACTCCTCATATTTTCACGCAAAGGTCTGTAAAAAGCCAATATATTGTCTTACTAATAGTAATACTTTCTAGAATTAAACAAAAGTAAGTCTCGCCTACATAGTACAGTAAAAACCCTCTAAACCGGACATCAACGGGACCAGGCATTTATGTCCGGTTTAGAGAGGATTCCGGTATACAGGGGATTTTCCTATTTGCCTTTACATAGGTGGTAAATCGACACTCCAACTATAGTTTACATTCAACAGCTCTTTTTGTTCACTTCGAAAGGACACAAGGTGTATGTTGTGGGTTTTGTTTGTAATTAGGGATACAATTATGCTTTTTGTGTTATGTTTGTTCAATTTTTGCATTAAATTAACACCTTCGAAATAAAATCGTATTCAAAACAAATGAATAATAAAACGTATCTTCATCTTTAAAACTAAAAAATATGTATTCTAATACATGTACAATACAAAGGGTAACACTTGGTGAACATGAAACTAAATCGCTGCATTAATGTCAAATAACAACTTGGCATACTACACAAGTTTACACGTATCTAAAATCTATTGAGAAAAAAATAGTCATCGATTATGGTCTGTTTGTTTGGCGTTACACCTTATCTTAACTATTTTCTTCTCTTTCATTGTAAACATGTCATGTACTTCATCAATATAGTCCGTGTCATTGCACTGAGCAAAGTGTTTCGTAACCACTTATTGTAATTTGATTGTGTATTTTTAATAATTAAAAGGAATATTAGATGCAGTTTCAATTTTAATTTTTGACGGATTGAGGTTGTTCGGTATTGAGAGGTCAATTTACATTGAATCTAACAATTTGGGCCGATAAAACTGTCCGGTATCCGGAATAGAGAGGATCCGGTATTCAGGGTGTTTTATCACATTAACAATAGAAGGGGAAAAATCGTGACCGACGAAATCGTCCGGTTTCATGGGGATTCCGGTATTGAGAGGATCCGGTTTATAGGGTTTTTACTGTATATACAATTCTAACTGATCACATACATATACATAATGTTCATTATCTGTTGTACCATAAATGTTTTGTTGTTGTTTTTGTCAAATTAGTACCTTGAAGAAATTCATACATCAACTTTTTAGATATATTTTTGACTAACATGTTATGAGAGTTCAACACCATTATGTGTACTGAAATATTAAAACGAGAAGGAAATACTATATAAGTTGTTCTACCTTTAGTACGCATATTGTCTAATACATTACTTCGACCACTCCGTATTATACAGTTTTTGATGTTGCGTTTTCTTTGACAGTTTTGTGTCCTTGAACAAGTTCCTATTTGCTTCCAAGTTTATTAGGACACTTACATTTACATTGTTGTGCAACATGCGCAAATACTTATTGCCGAAGATGGTATTTCTATGTTTTGTTTAAACTATGTAATGTCTGAACGGTTTTATAAGTGGCACAGAGGACTGGGGAAACAGTTGTCATTGTAGAAGTATTGTTGCGATAATGCACCAGTCAATTGTAACCATGCCCCCACCCCAAGGTCCTGCGGTATACCGGGGAAAGCCGGGGAAATGTGCCATGTTTTTACCGGCTGTTTTGATTGGCTTAACTAAGTTGTGGCCACAATTTACTAAGTTGAGGCCTCAAGTTAGTAAGTTGTGGCCTCAAGTTACTAAGTTGTGGCCACAATTTATTAAGTTGTGACCTCAATTTACTAAGTTGTGGCCTCAAGTTAGTAAGTTGTGGCCACAATTTACTAAGTTGTGGCCACAATATAAATAAAGTGTTGCGTATGTCACCTCTGTGCCACCGTAGTTTAAAAGCCGTAGCTCCATATTTAATCCATATTATCCAAATGATGTGTCCTTGGCTCTTGCACCCATCAACATCCGATAATCCGTGTGCATATTTAGTTTATGTAGATAACGTATGAAATAGTATTTCAACACAATGTACTGCATTGGGACAGGCTAGTTTTTTTTCGATGAAATAATTATTAAAGAAAGCAAATTAATAATACTATATTAATATAATAATATTGTCAACTAATATTATATGGCAATAGCAAACGAAATTATGCTCCGCGTATAAATAGTACATTTCTTTCAGAAAAATAAAATACTTTCCTAAAAAAATCTTTAAATGGAAATTATCGCGTGAAGCAACTTTAACATAATATAAATCTGCTTTCCTTGAATAGCCCATGTTAACATCGGTATTGGTGTTATTTTTAGATAACAAATACCGCCGAAGATTAACTCGGGCAAGGTCAAAGTTACTGGACAATACTTCCTATGTAGATTTATGAATCAGTTGATGCCATAGACTATGTAATTGTATCATAATAAACCCAGGACGTTCCTCCCAAATGCCAAAAAATACTTTCATAGGAACATAACCACTATTTGGTATACTTTATTATACCATAACAGTTCCATTGTTGCTTCTCTAAACGAGAACTACTGGATACAAACTTATGACTAATTTATCATTTATATAAAAAAGAGTTGCATGACGCTCATTCTTCAGTACATTAAACATTAAGATTTATGCTATGTTACAAATTGCACATGTTCTTTTAGGTATACACGCATCTTCTAAATTTTTAAAAAGATATCAGAAATAAATTTAGATTTACGCATTACCAATTCATCAAAGTGTTACACTGAGTTAACAAGAGCCATATATTGAGAAAGATCATTATGTTGCTTTTACGGGAAGCGAGAGAAATTCAATAAGCATACAATATGCTTGTGGTCTGGTTGCTGGTATCAATTTCGGATCTGTATAATTACTGTTTGCTGAGCTTTTGTTTGTGTAAGTAATATAAAGATAACATGACGTGTTTCTGTAAAGGAAATGGAGTTGCCTATTGATTTATATGGAGAAGTCATCATGTTACAGCGACATTACGTTGCAAATAACGACTGAAGGCGACCAGCTAGGAGACAATATCGTGCCAGAGATTATGGAGCTAGACTTGTGATGAGGAGTGTGTATGGAATATAGCCTCGCGACACAAAAAACCACGTGCCGTCGACCTGTGACATTTTGGTAAACTATGTTTTATTAAATGCTTTGCTGGAATGATAGACAAGATACAATTATATATTTACCAATTGTTCCATAAAATTCTTAAGAACGGCTAGTGATTATGACGACAGTTTGTTCTAGATCAAACGAGTTGTGCCATGCATAGTTCACAATTCAACAGAATTATTGACATGTATATTGTAATCTTCAAATTGTTAAAAGCTTTTTGGGTTAAGCCACAAGTATGTACACATATAACTACGCTGGGTTAGGATGTAGACGATGAAGCGTACAAAACCACTCTCGTTCAAAGGGGTTGACTTTTAACATGAATATTTGAGTTGTATGGTTTTGTGTTAAACTGCAGACCTGTTTAACCAATTTTTGTACATTTTAAATGATAATAAAACTTAAATATTTCATATCTGACTTACAAAGTAACTCTACTCTTTGTTCGGCACAGTCTTTGTTAAAAAGGATTATAATTTCAACTATATAGCAACATAGAAACACTGCTTCAACAATGTTTTGTATCGGTAGAAACGATTTTATAAATCATTTTTAGTCCAAATATGTAGGCCGCTTAATGAAACGTTCAAAATCAAATAATTATTTATGTACGGTAACTTTTATATCATTTTGGTCTTAATATTCTTGCTTTGTGTGTTAAAATTAAGTATAAAATTATATAAAGAAAACTAACAACAGTTGTAGTTTAATGATATCATTACCGTACGTGATATAGAGCACTCAGATTTATGATGATTATTATTCAACACAATGTGTATATTGTGTTTGTCGATCACTAGACAACAAACAGGAAATACATGGTACTTAAATGTAAGCACTTGGCAATTTGAAAACATATTTCATACACTAGACATACATTTAGCAATGTTACATTGTATATTCTGAATATTTTAGGTTACCAATAAACAGATTCCAAACTGTCAATTATAATAATTTATAAAAGTTAATGATCAATTTTAATTCGATGGTTTTGGGTTATGGTTGTCAGGTGACACTCTGACTTAGTAAATACAAAACAAAAGTTACTTCCTGTTTTTCATAAACGTGAAAAACGAACAAAAGAAAAGTGCAGAAAAGGGATATTAAAGTTTTGCGCAACTATGCAATGTAGACAGTGGTAATCTCTGATGATAAACAACGACCACTGGGACAGGTATTAGTTTGTATGGTGGCCGTTCAATGCAAGTGGTTGTTTTTTAATTTTGAGTTTTTAACCTAAGATAATGATCATTTTTACTTTTAGTTTTCCGCCCAACAATCATTTTGTTTTGTTTTCATTATGTTTTGTTTTTTTTTGAAAAAAAAAGTTTAATTTCAACTAGTCGTCTTAATATTTAGTGAATTACAGAATCACATGTTTTGGTTATTTTTAGGACTTTTATGAAGGTAGTATTGGCGTATCTTAAGTAATATACCGTTTTTATGATACTTGTGTTTTTGGCTTTCCCTTTCATCAGTTTTTTATAAACGAAATACCTTACCTAATTATTATGGACTTTTGCTGACTCGTGTATACGTTGTTAAGTCATACAACAGATAGTAGCATAGTATAAAAACAATTCAGGAAGACAGAGCAGATTATTTTCTACAAAACCCAGATATTTTGTGAACGGAATTAAAGTACATTTGCAACGTTTACATATTGTGTAGTTTATGTAACTAATATGAAAGTTATTAAATCCCCCGGGAAGCAGGCTCGGTCATATTGAAGCTGTTTATCAATATAATTGACAGATGCCACATCACCGATCACATTACCTACTGTTGACTTTGTCATATGTTTCAATCTTTTTCTCAGATTCTCTAAACATCTAGACTTAGCGTTGAACTGGACACCTCTGTGCGCTTACAGCTCTGCTAACCTTGTTTGAATGCAATATCGTATGTTTGATTACTGCATAATTTCATAAGATAGCCGCGAGGAAGTTATTTTCTTTCCCTTTTTTTACCAGAAGCTTCGCACAAAACAATGATTTAAAGCAGGACAATTTCTTGATTATTCAGGCTTTAATTGTAGTCCTACTCACTCTGGTCAGACGGACATTAATACAAACACGTTATAAGGCATGGTTCCCAACAAATAACGGCTCCATTTCCCTTTCATACCACGTGATGTTTTCTTTGTCATGAAAAATACTCTCTACGTAAAACCACTACTTAACCTTTTGAAAAATGATTTCTTATTGAGAGGTTTTGTAAAGAGATTTATTGCACTTGGAATGTGAAAGAAAAATAATTAAGAAATGATTAATTTTAAGGCGACGATATTGCCATGGCAACATCTATAGGTAAAAAATAAATATACTCTTACAACACAGACGTAGACATTGACCTTTATAGAAACAGTTATCAAACGTTCACACATTTAAATGTTATATTGCCATTCTCTAACAATACTTATACACACATCATATTATCAATCTACATAATCATGGAACAAAACATCACAAATGATTTATATATTTGCTTTTATTACTTTACACTGCTATTCAATTCTAGCTGCAAGTAATTTATTCCACATTCAAACAAGCAATGCCCTTTATAAACATCTTTTGTAAGTCAATCTATGTTGGCATATGGTAGTACAATGCAAAAGTATGATACAATAAAACGTTGATGCTATGTACATGTATACTAAGGTTAGGTAAAACATTACATTGTCTCTTCTTCGATTGCATTGTTGTCGATCTCCAAGGGATCACCCTTAGTGCTCCTTGTCTTAAACGAAACATCAATGACTACTTATGGTATTACTGTTACTGTTTATTAAGGGTGCATTGCTTGAAATGTAGTCAAACAAATGTGTTTACATGTTTATGGTTAATAAAGCGACCCAGTTACCTTCTTTTGAGAAACTGCCAATTTTGCGAAAAACGCCGTTGTTAATAAGAAATTCCTGAACATTTGGCTATTCTTGTATATATTTTTTTTCGATGTTAAAACAAATAGCTTCAAAAAATGCCTTTTTATAAATCAAAGGCCTATTTGACGCTGTGGCAAACGCGTTTGCAAGACGTCACGTGTTGAATGCCACAATTCACACGGATTTTGTCCGCTTCAGTACTTTGTTTTTTCAGGTTGTCAAAACCCGGTATATAATACCATTTCTGTTTTAATGCCACTTGATTTTGAGTACTACATTAAATGATGGCAACGTGTATGACCAAAAGGAATGGGAGCAGATCTTGTCCGGGATCCATTACAAATATGTAGCAATGTTATCACTTTTTACCACAGTAAGAAAGTGTATAATATAATTATGCTTGACATAGTAGCTATGCAGTATTAGCCTAATCACAAATCTCAATTTTAAGCAAAGGTAGTCACACAATATAACCATATGAGTATCGGACATACAGGTGTAACACGCAACCTAGATTTGTAGAAAATCTTATATGTTTTAAAATTAATACTAAATCAAACGCGACTTTAGGATAAAATACATAAAATTGATGCACAGTTTACGCATCTATATCTAGTTTAACTAAACATATTATATTTGACTCCCAATAGTATCAGTGTTTCTCGTCAATGTGCATCATGAGTTATACCCTTACTTTTTATGTAATACCATAATGAAGCAGTGAATATAATCCTTTTTTGTTTGAGCCTTACTTGTACCAATACACCTTTTGACTATGATTTGTTACCGTTTATGGTTCCCTTCGCTTGATATCTGTACCAAATACCGACGGGTCCATAAAAATGACCACATCGACATTACATGCACATTTGTAAACCAGTCTGAAATGTTTCGCACATCTGCATACTGGATATTTGCTATCGTCAGTGAAGCGATTCTGCTTTCTGCAGTCAGTTACTTATTAAAAACATGACGGGCCTTATTATTTCTACTCTGCTGGCTTGGCAAATTGAATGTATTATGACATTGAGCGTCACTTAAACGTTTATGAACAATAATATCTAAAACAAAATTAAGGCAAGTCGGAATTTATTCAACTCAACTCAATACATGCTTGACCTTTTAATTCTGATAAACATTACATGTGCATAAAAATTGTTCAGAACGAACTAGACCTTCAGTGTGCGAATATAAACATACACACACCTTTATGTAATACAGATTTGTAATACACAGTTAAAGTGCTCTTGAAAATGTCAGAAATTTAAGACGCATTTCAAATTATTTTCCTAGAATATTGATTGGGAAGTCTGTCTCCGGCTTTCTGTTTGATGCCAATAACAGGCGTAAACCAAGCTACTGCGTACGTCACCGGACCGTACTCTGTCTGCTGGCTTTTGAAACGGGATTGCCCAATATCAATGCAAATATGTGTATCCGATCATCAAACAAACACAGGCATTTAGAAGCATATTGTCTTCAATAGCCCACAAAATGCATTCTTAATTGTGTATGAATGTTAAGGTTAAGACAAAGAAGCATAATTATGGTAATATATATCTTAAGGCTATGTTTTATTATTAAAAAGAACATGTATATTAATTTGTAATATTAATGTGCAAATAATTATATATAGGCCGATTACTAACATATGTATTGAATCCATTGTAAATTACATGTACATCAATAAAAAGGTCTGTTTTCACAGTACACGTACCAGTCCATATGCGTTATTAGCTATTCTTCTCTTATATTTAAATGAATTTGGATTATGCACTGAGATATTGTCTTTCAGACAATTATCGGGATTCCAATGACAGAAGATTGGTACATGGATTCTCCGAGAAAGCCCCACTATCTGAACGTTGGTCGCAAACTAAGCCGGGCGGGCGAGGATTCGTTCGACGCCGATGACTATGCCTGCAATCTTCAGGAACGGCGAGGCTCTAGCCAGTCTATGTCACGGTAAATATATATCAACATCACATCAAATACACAAATGTACATTGTAAATATGTGGCTTATTTTACGAATTTTCAAAATGTAAATAAATACCAAATCTGATTTCAAACGACGCCGGACGTTGACATTGACATTAATGGATCCGAGTCTCTCAATAAAAATGGGACATGGTCCCATGGTTTTTGTTGACGTTGTATTCAGAAGGCCATTGTAATTATGAAGGTGGACTCTTGCAGGTACAGTTCATGCCCTCAGCTTGCTGAGGTGGAGACTGAACTACAAGAGACGTTTGAACGCACAGTCGATGACATAAGCACCAACAAGTGCTCCGTAGACAGAGATTCACGTGTTCTCATTCAGGGACCATCGCCTTTACTTCAAAAACGAGGATACCTTGACAATGGGCAAGTGTCAGACACGCCGACTCCACCTTCATCGCCGAAGAGTAGGCGGAGTTACATGTCATCTCGTGATTCCTTGCTGTCATCGCCAGAAAAGACATTTGTCTCATCACCACTGGCGTCTCCTAGGCTGTTGCTACGAGGCCAAATAGTCAAAAACGAGATAAACATAGAATCCTCCATTGACAATGCTAATGCCAAACAAGCTGGACATACTTCTGAGACATTGCCTTTAAATGTTGAAAACGTAAGTAAACTTTTGAACTTACCAGGGTGTGAAGAATCAAAACAGATTTCTGACATAACTGATGTTAAGCCGGGAACCGAACGCAAACGACGCCCTACATTGACACAAGAGGCATCCGAGTCTCTCAACAAATGTGAGACGTGGTTACAGGGTCTTCACATTACTCCTGGAGATAAAATCAAATCCAGAAGTCATATACAATTACCGCCCATATGATTTCAACGTGTGTTTTATATAAGTGTCAAGAATGTAATAATATATTAACACTGCTTATAACGGTTTCAGAAGCGTCATTTAATGACAAAACTTGTCACGGAAGTAGTTTTAAAGATTTTAAACATTGTGTTAGTGATAATACCCCACTTATGACTTGTAATGGATAGTTCCACAATTTTTAAGCTCCTCCCCAAGCGGCATATTTGCTTTGATCTTGTGTAAAGGTTTATCACAAACAGGAAGTGTGCTTTCTTTTGTATTTTGTAGGTCAGATTGTCAGCTGACTATATAATCCTAATCTATTGGATTAAAATTGACCGAGTACAGTTATAAATGATCATGATTGACAGTTGTGGAACTGTCCATTTATAACTATCACCACATCTATTCAAATAACTACAAGTCTTGTGTTTTAAATAAAGTCTAACCAAGGAAATTATATGCCCATGAACTGTTGTAAAAGAAATGTATTAAGTGTCAAACCACGATTTATTGTATGCGTTTTGTTTTATTTGCTGGCGTTTAAGCTTAATATCATGTAAATTGACAACTTACAATAAAGTATATATCAATATGCTATGTTTATATTGTTCGACTAAGTGTAAGAGCTTTACTACAATCAACACTATCAGTCGCTTTGGAGACGAAGATGTTAAAGCATTGCACTGCAAAGCCTTAAGGGCGCTGGTTCGAATTCCTTCGTATACAAGTATTTCAATGTTCATGGTTTTGTTGTTATTGTTCTATATTATTACCAATTTTGTCTTTAAAATGTTAAATTTCTTTTTCATGTGTATTACATTTAGTGTACTTTTATGAAATGCAACATGTGTTGCCAATTACACGGGTATCATATTTTCAGCGCCACACATGCTGATAAAAATAATAATAAACCACACTTCTGCTCGTCTACTTACTCGTCTACTTACAACCATTTATACTTTGTGTTATGTACGAGACATCATTCAGCGACAACTCTATGTTAAATATGCAACTGACATTTCCTAGAAAATACCGCGAAAGAATTACAGGATAACAAAATCTCCATAAAATATCGGCTGATTCTTATGCATGCCATTTAAGAATTAGAAGCCTTTCATAAAAATGGGATTCGTGTTCTGGCATGTTAAAGAATTGCTAAGAAACGCCGACAAAGATGAGCTCTAAAGGAAGCTTATGCAGTGTAGCTGTGCGGTTTATAAGAGATAATAAGGAAGGCCATTATGTTTAAGCTTTTAAGTCCCATTACTTTTTAATAATACTTCACAAACCCTAAATACTACGTATTACTTGGTTAATGTATATAGGTTAATCTGAGAAAAAGGGAAAGCATAACCTGCATGGGGAAAAGCAGCCTTGTATTTATGAAGCTGTTCACAAATCGTTATTAAAGATGTCACACCACTGACGCCCTAAGCGCATGAGAGGACCTCTACTTTAAATGTTAATCACAAAGACCTTCAACCCATGAACCCAGACAACCAGAACGTCAAATAACTACACAATGTTGTAGTACGTCGCGACATTTTACAGCCGCCACACATGCACTTAACACCAGCTGTAGTAAGTAAAATTTATCTGAGAAAAAGAGAAAGACCTCTAGAAACAAAGCCTGCATGTAAAAAATAGCAGCCTCAAATTCATTAGGAATTTATAATGCCGCACCTCTGACGCCCCCTAGGGTCTGTTATGTGCCAGAAAGAGCACATTAACTTAAGCGTGGTCACATAACATGATTATTTATACTTGCTAGTTTATAACCATGGATACTATGATCATAGGACGTGCACGTTTTGTCGCATCATATTGTGCCATGGCGCTTTCAAACCCAAACATGTCTTCTTTTTGTGCAACATTATCTGTTGAGCATCTCTACACTAATTTATATTACTGATTATTTGGACAAACCAACAACCGACAGATCGCATGTGTGACTCATATATCCTTTCTCAAAATTCATTTGCGACGGTATTGTAATTTTTATATTTTATGCGTACATTATTATAAATTGAACGATGCCATGATTAATCACATAACAATAAATATAACAGAAGAACAGATAGTCATTCAATTATTACACGCACATTATAAAAACACAACCTTTTTGTTAAGAAAACTAACAATGGTGACTCTAGAATATTAGATAACAAAGACAATATTGCAATAAGACAAGTTCGTCCAGTAAACTATAATTTATAAAAGGGGATACTTCAAAGTGATTATAAACACGACATATTATCCACAAGAGAACCAGAGGATCCTGGGTCGCTCACTTTAACATGGTCGGCAATTAATTTTAACATAAATTGAAGTTATGTTCAAAGAAAGAATGTTGTAAACAATGTAGACATGTCAAGTTTAAGGGCACCATGACATAATAGCCCGTACAAAAACAAACATACTGAATAGCACAAAACACGCAGAAAACCAAGATGCAACAGACATTTAGATTTTTTTTATCTTTTTGTGTTTTTCGGATTTTTCTATGTTAATAAACTGAAGAAAGGGAAGCCCTCAGGAAACAAGGCCTGAATGAGAAAACAGCAGCCTCGGTTTTATTGAAGCTGTTCATCAGTGGTAATGAAAGATGCCACACCACAAAACTGAAATTGGACAGTTTCAAACAATTGTGATCCATAGTGAACTGAAATGATTTTAAAAGATTTTAAATTCCCTTAAATATTTAGAAATTTTGATCACCGGTCCTGGAACAATTACACAAACGGGTAATTGTTTGAACAACCCAACAGCCGTGTGAAGCGTTTGAAACGGTATATAGATCTATTAATTGCAAAATAAATGTGCTATTACAATTCTATACTGACATTGCTTTGAGTGAGAAACGTGTCAATAGTCTAGTTTATTGTAACTTTATATATAATAAAATTCTTTGCTGATATTTTATTTTAAAATGTTCAATTAAACCAAGGCTGGGATAGTAGCTTTAAGGCTTCACAGGCAGACGGCCATACTCTTCACTAACACATTGTGGTCAGGTGCGCTATAACAAGAAGAATGTAAGCTGAACATAGCGAATTTCTTGTATATGTTGAACAAAATACTCGTGTTTAACTGTACTATTTTTAAACGCGGTCAATATTAATGTACCAATATAGTCAATATACTGTTGCGTACACCGAGCTGTTTGTTTGACTTACTGAATTTTACGCTTTTTTATTTTTATAAAGATTGACTTGTCTCAATTTTCACTTTTATTAACACTTTAACTTTCAACAAGCACTGTTTGTAAAACATAGATCTGTGAATCGTTACACATGACAAAAAAGCCACAAATTAGAATCTCGTAGAGTACTTAAACAAACTTTCAAATTTAACCTCAGGTTTCAGCAAGACACCACAACAAAATCAAGGTGTTAAATATTACTAATTTTATAATTTAAGACGTACTTTGTGAAAATCTATTTCTCTTTTAATAGAACCCCTTTCTTTACAAAAACAATGTAAAAATTAATTACTGAGTATTTTATTTACTTTTTAGAACAATGTCCGACAATAGTCTGCTAACAAATAAATGGTATTAACGTTTTGTGTCGATCTAGTGTGGACGTTAGCTGGTTTAAAAACCGGAGCAGACTGAGCGTTCAAAAATGTCCCGTTCCTCATATACCACGAAAATAACTGTCGACCAAAGTTTACTGTGTCGACCAAAGCTTTAGTCGAAATAACGTTGTCGATCCAGATATTGACCGAGCTGACTAAAATTAGATGCGCGTCGACCAAGATGCTTGTCGAGAGCGCAGAAACTGACTTGTGACGTAATAATCAAAATGGCGGACTTGTTGATGCTATGGTTTAAATAATAACTTTACCATTTATGTTTTTCAAACATTGGCCACTCTGCCATGGACCTGTGATGATTTTCACAGACAGAGGACGTTTGTACTTAGAATTATCTCTCCCTCTCTCTTTTTCACCCATTTCTGTTTAATTTTGCTTCTTTTTACTTTCCTGTCGTTTTGTTCACCTTCTAAGTGGCCTGGTTGGAGAGATTAAATGCATTTTTTCTTTCTTTTTCTTCTCCAAAAA
>Ga0224511_10000157_pt1 | contig 25261 bp, 15 predicted proteins | sample SF_May12_sed_USG_2_FD_169988 | JGI IMG/M metagenome (GOLD analysis project Ga0224511, IMG submission 169988) | Sediment microbial communities from San Francisco Bay, California, United States - SF_May12_sed_USGS_8_1 | ecosystem: Environmental > Aquatic > Marine > Sediment | place: USA...
GTAAGGTAACACCATGGGTGAATCTCTATGAATGGGGTAAGGGCTGTGCTGGATAAATGAAATGTGAGTAGGTACGGTAACACCATGGGTGAATCTCTATGAATGGGGTAAGGGCCGTGCTGGATGAATGTTTGGATTTAAAGATTCCATAGCGATCAGCGCTATGAAATAAGACTGAATCTTACCTACATAGCTCCAGTGACATAAAGTCACTTTAGGTCACATAATGGTTCTTTGACTTACCCTCTTCTCTCTAAATGTGATCTTCTTCTTGGCTTTCACCAGTACCTGGTCCATCTCCTCAGAGCTCTCCTCGTTTTCAATCTCCTTGGCATCCACACCAAACCACTTCACCATTTCCGGACCACTAATAATAATAAAAAACCCGCAGTCATTACCATCAAACTGTGGAGATAGGGATAACATTTACAGAGTACCTTACACTGTACATAAAATCTCGAATCCGGTAGTTACTCAGATGAATGTCAAAGCTTATATGTGACTACTCATTGTATTGCACTTTAGACAACTAAAGCGACAAAAAAGACAAGATGACAGACTTTACTCACTTCCACACTAGAGCTACTATAACAGCACTGAGAGCGCCAATCCATATCTTATGGTGTCTGTCATGTCTGTGCTCATTCTTCTTCTGTGCAAAACCATAGTAGATGTTCTTCCCACCATCACTTCCGGTGACGGACAGGAGACGACAAGAGTTTTGCCGTAACGCCCAAAGAACACTCGTTCTGGATATCAGCACGCCACGAGTCGCCAGCTTACTTAGTATCATCTTTTTAGAAACTGAAATCAGAGATGCACTCCGTGCACTTGTTTACTATATATTGGTCCATGAGGCTGTCAAGCGACCTCCATCACGGCTAGGGACAACAGACCCAAGACATAATTATAGTCATACATATACTGTTAATACTGTTATAGTAACAAGTTGAAGAAGTTGTCAAATCAAAACTGGGACTGACTACACTCTGCAGCTTTATTGTAACTAAACGTAACATCAGAGTCAGACATGAGACCACAACTGAAACAAATCAATTTGAGTCCCCATGATTGAGTCAAATAATGAAATGTGGAATTTGGAAACAAGTAAAGTTGCAATCAATTCCCTTTCAATTGCAAGCATCCGCACTCGCAGTCCCGGTGACTGAGTAAGCAACCAAGTTGTTGATTACCAATCATTCATCATGATTGACATGATTCATTATCAATATGACTGTGAGTGTGACCGGCGTATGACGAGTACGTCGTGAATAAGTAAGTTAGTAACCCATTTATAATTGTATTTACTTACATTTATCATTTATGATTTACATTACGATGATACGATGATTACGATTACAAGTTACTGTACTTATAATTTGCGGTGTAAAGGGTAGTGTTGTAATATTACCCTTAATACTTACATAGTTATTCAAAACATTAGAGTTCGCTGTGTTCGGTTTAGCGAGAGGATAACGCACTAGCAAGTAGCAAGGCAGGCAATCTGAGTAACAGTAACACGACTAAACCGATATCGTTTACACTTCAGCTCAGATGTTCGCTGGGTAGGCCGTCTTCACCTAGTTGTCCAATCGGTGCATTTCTACTTTGGTGGCCACGGGCAATCCATAGCTCTCGATCATTGGCTAGATTTCGCGCATAGATATTCGCTGGATGTTACGTTTACTGATATTGCAAAACCGCATGACCATCACGCAACCATTCTGTGTCAGAAACGCAGTAATCCAGTGTCTGTGTATCCTGGAAGCTCAAAGTGTGCAACTGCAAGCTTCCTGACCATACTGAATTACTGATACTCCTGCTATAGTCATAATCATAACGCAAAGTTTAATCTTGTTCCCAGTATATGGTCATGAGCTCATCTACCTTAGCTTGAATGAACTTAACTGAAGCACAACAACCCAAGAACTACACATATTATCAATAACCGACAAAGGTGTACACAGAGGAAAGATCATCTGGTTTTGGGTCTGTAACTGTAAGTCACTAAGTGTAACTGTAAGTGTAAGTGACTAGTTAGTAAGTGTAAGTGTAACCTGTTCTCAATCTCATATCACATCTGATCTATTACTATTAGACCTATGATCTTTATCTCTCCTCTCTGTCACTGTCAGTGTCAGTCGGCGGATGACCAACGCGCGCGCGCACACACACACCCACCCTGGCACTGAGTGAAGTGAGTCAGTCGCTCAGTGAGTCAGTCAGTCTCAGTGACTACTATGACTGAGTGTGGCTCACTCACTCAGTAGTCACTGAATGGGTCCCACAATCGTGACACTCGACTCGGTCATTCACTCATCGACTTGAGTTGTGGATTCAAAATCAAATTCAATCGTTCGCTCACCCACCCACTGTGGTGTGTTAGTCTAGGCACTGAATGACTGATACTAAGTAGTAACTGAAGACTGTGGTGTAAACAATCATTGCTACTTAATAACTCAGAGTCAGATTACTACTGGACTTAAGCTTACACTTAAAGCTCTTCCCGTATTTACGTTCACATGTGGCATTAACGCTCATTAACCATTGAGATTATGCCTCTGATGGCTTACAGACAGAAGGAATGGGTAACTACACTGAATAGTGCTTTCCCCCAATTGCCCATTGATTCAGTCATTTTTATCACCAGGGGTGACCTTTTTGATGGACTGGTGATAGAACCGGGTAGCTGAGTGGCATGGGGCATTTCATTTTGCACCATCTCAGGATTAATCTTTGAGTAGGTATTTAGTCACTCACATTCAATGTAGAACTTGATACCTGGCAAGTGGCTCCCCCCGTTTGTGTGACTGTCCATCTCTGCGAACGAGTGTCTGTAAAAATACAACTAGTTTAGCTAGGTCTCAACTATGTTGCAACACCTGATTGTTTTTCTTGCAGGTCTTGTATCATAGCAGCTCATCGCTGGCAGTATGCAGTAACTGAGAACTGGTTTTGACACGGTAGTGTACTGCGATCTAAAAAGCTATATTCTACTTAGATCTCATTGATGTTGCACCGCCTGTTTGTCTTGAAGGTCTTTTATTACCATGGCCACTGGTGTTAAGAGTGAGGTGAAGCAGAAGTTAGGCAGGAAGGCTCAAATGACAGTGTCTGATTTGGCCCAACTAGAGAAACTTGTCATTAAAAACTCCAAGAGTAAAGAGGTGACTGCAACAAACAAGACAAACCTAATTTTCATTTTGACACATTTGCCAAACCCAGATCCTGTTGGACTTTTTTTTACATTGGATTTAATTTCTGCTTATACATGTACTCGCATGATTATTATTTCCTGTGCTTGTATTACTCGTATGTTACCCAAGATACTTTGTTGAAACTCAGTAGTGAATTAAGGCTGCCACCACAATTCAGTGATGGACTTTTCGGGGATTTGAACTCACAACTCTCTGTATGCATTCTAACCACTGATCTACCACCGCCCTCTGTGTAGTACTCATTTTGCACAGGTTTTATGCATCTCTAAGGTAAGCTGGCCTTCAGTAAAGTAATTGTAAACCTGGGTTAGGAACTTGAATTAACTTTTAAAATTCTCAAACAGTTTTTTAAATGATCATCGTAAATAAAATCATAAAACTTTTTTTCACATTTAAGTCCATGGGAATCAGAGATTTCATTTAGTGAAGCAAAACCAGGCGCCAAAAGCGGGAATCGAAATCCAGGGTATGGGCAACACAAACAAAACATGTATCAAACATATGCCAAGCAAAGCTTTAACAGTTTGTAAACTAGTTGCATTCATTAAATCTTGACTGAAACTGTTCCAAAACTGAAGGGCTGTTTTGCTAAAAGCTGAATCTCCAATTCGATTGATGCTGATCCGTCGTTTTATTGCAGACTATCAGCCAGGCAGTCAAGGGTCTGGTGAATCAGGAAACAGCTATGGAAACAACAGTCGGTGTAAGTATTTCTCTTACATTTGTCACCCCAATCTCGCTAGTCCCGCTCCGTAGTCTCTTAGTTACTTCATCCTAGTCTATATTGCCAATAGGCAGCCTATTAGACTGTATATACACATCTGGTGAGTCCCTCTACGTACCCTATGCATGAACTGACTAACGGTTGCTTGGCCCTCAGTCTTCAGAAACTTTTAGGGTTATTTTAGTTCAGAGCTACGCAACCTCTGGCCCGCGGGCCGAACTCGGGCCCCTTAACCCATCCTAGTTGGCCACTCACTCCTGGGAAAAATTTTGGGAACTTAACTCACAACTGCGTGGAAACATCCAAATATTGTCCATGCTCATATGTAACGGCACAATAGTATACTTCGGTCAATAATATGAACTGTGGTTAAAAAAAATGTCGGCCCGTTTCTCCAAAAGGTTGAGCACCAATGTTCTAGTTCGACTATGAATTTCGACTGACAGCGATCCCCTCTTTTTGCCTCCCCTTCAATGGTTTGAGTCGGGTTCTTACAGTATGTGCGGAAGTTAGAATAAACTACACCATCAAGTCCCTCGGACAGTTGATTGTCTCCATGCTTGTCACTGTTGGTAAAATTTAGTAGACTGTAATGAGATAGGAAATTCCCATAATAAATTGTGCACTCCTACCAGTGAGACATATTATTAGTTGTCGTACAGTAGTTCATAGCTGGCTTTATGAAGTAACTTGCTACTGGTTGTGACATGGTAGCTCATTGCGATACAACGTAATGTTGTCACATATTATCGCAAGGACTGCTTTGGCGATTGATGCGCATGAATCCATTACCACGTAAATGTACTTTACGCTTCCTATTATTTGCCCCTAGCTATTACTTAGTACAGTAGTGACCAGTGGCTAACTGTTAAACCAACTTGTTCTATTGCAGACATTGAAGAAAATGCACATTATGACTGTCCATCTGCATTATCAGTATGTATATATAGGTTCGCTATAATAGTCACTAAGCTTACATTTTCGGAGTTGTCTGTTTCTGGTGGTGTGTCCGCTAGCTCCGCATTTGAGAAAGAGAATGATTGTTAGATAGTAAATGCTGCCCATATGTCCGTTTATTCTTGCTGTGGTTTCATGCGTCACCCGGTGCGGGTCTTTAGTTCTAACAACTTACTCCCGCCATTCAAGTTTCATTGGGCGTTTATTTACCAAGTAACTAGAAGGCGTTTTCCGCTTGTAGAGCGGATTCGATTTGCAAGTCTTTCTCTGAAGTAGATGCGATTAAAGACCAGCTGCAAGCTTTCAAAAGCTGTTCCTCTTGACCTATCCGGTATCTCTGTAGTATGGACTCGCTGGTACTGCTCGCTCTCTAATGTTCTGTTTGTAATTGATTGAGTTTTTATCTAACTGTTTAGGTGAACACTGAAGGTGTCCCTGTGTTGGACTGTAATATACGAGTCAGCTTGCTGTATTGCACAAATGATTCACTGTTGCTTGGACGCTATTTGAAGAAGTCCAGATTGAGGCGGTCTGCGCATCATTCCTAGTTTGATTTTATAAATTTACCCGTCTGTGATTTTCCCTAAATATAAGCGAGCGACTGAACTTTGAACTATGATCTAGGGCTGAAGCGCTAGCTTAGTGGATAGCATACTGGGCCTTGAACCAGGGTCCCTAGTGCGATTCTCGGTTCGGGCAAAAACTTTTGTCGGTTTCTGATCCCGAAGCTCCATCCATAGTTATCTTTTCTCCAAGGCACACGGATGCAAGTGGAAAGTCTCCTAATGACGCACCCAAGTTTCAAACTCAATAGGTCAGTTTTTGCTATTGTATTTGGTACTCCTGTGGGGTTGAATATCACCTTCCTATAAGGTAGCCAGATAGCCGACTTACATACTTAGTTGCCATTGGTTTTCCTGAGGCAATTGTTTTTAATAACCTCTGCAATGTTTTCTAACAGTCTTTTCATTACTTTTTATGATGACCTTTATACACTTTATGCTGATATTACCGTGTAGCGTGTTCATATCGCAAAATCTCTGCAGTACATATGAGTACGTGTGTGCGTGTGCGCGTGCCGCTCATATACGAAGTGTTTCTTAGCAGTCACTTCTAGCTTTATGGGGAATGGACAAATGTTGGAAAAGCTATAAAACTCTACCAAGGTAGGATAACTCTTACTTTGCAGCTTTTCACAAGTGGCCATGTGCACATGGTTCTTGGTTCTTTCTACAGGCACCTCCTAAATCATCAAAAGTACGCTTGCATTGAGTAATATATGCAGACGGTCAAATCCTGAATACTTGGACTAGCACCGGTAACTAGTCTCAATTTTACAAGACTGGTTTGGGTCATTCCTGGATATAGTGCTTGCCACTTGGAATAATAAAAGATGACTAAAGGAATTGCGTTACAAGCCCAGTTTGTTTTATATGGATGACATGGCCTTTTTTCAAGATGGTCTATGGTTTGTCCCATAAAAATGACACTCTGTAGGTGGGCCTCCTTTAGTGGACATTGAGATCCAAACCTGACAAAGGAGTGAGCCCCAACATGGTATAGAACCTGAGTCCAAGGCCAAATGTGCTACCTTACTTAACTGCCAACCTACCAACTCAAGCTACCATATCTCCCTTGATACAGAGATCTGGCCTGTTGCTAATGTCTGCTGCCACTTCGCACAGTTTTCACTGAAAAAACACCTCATAGCTTGAGGGCTTGTTAGGATAATTAGCTTTCTGTTTCTCATCATAATTCAGTTTGCAGCATCAGTCATGGAATATCGCACTCGCGCATGGGGCGCTATGTTTAGGGATGCACCTAATCTTATCGTAATACAGTCTGAAGGAATGCCCTTTAGAAATTAAGCAGCCGTTGTTCTCATTATAATTAACAGCTTGTCTGGGGGCTGTTCATGTCAGTCTGACTGGAGTCGGTCAATTCTCCGCATTGGCTCAGGTTAGTAAAACAAGTCGTTGTTTCCTTTGGCGTATCAAAAATGTTGTATACATTTACTCACAATTTGTGCGTAGTTTACTTCCACAAGGTAATATCTGTGTAAACATGACCCTTAAAAGTGCACCCTAGGCAGTTTATTTTTTCCTCGATTCCACATTCATCCTGATTTCATGATCTGATAAACACTTCGGTCAATGATTAGCACGGTCAGCACGGTGTGCCAAGAGGTGCACCTCTGGGTTCGCTCGTTTGTAGTAACGATGAGTGTATATATGATTTTGATTCATTTACTCGCCGTCAATGCTATAACCTATTTGGTTTCTCAAATATCAAAGGCCCTGTAATCACATAGGAATAACCCCCCCCCCTTGGAGTCCCACAGCCTCCATCCATCTATAGTTGACATTTTCTAAGTGCATCTTTTGTACCTGATTCTTTGAGTCTCCATGGCAGAACAGCTGTCAGATGCAGAAATTGGCCTACTGTGGCCTTGACTCAGCATTTCCAAGGGTGCGCCATTAGGAGACTTTCGGCATACCCCCGGAGGTAACTATATGGAACGATCTCCTTTATTTAACACCGGGATTCGAAACCGATGAGGGTGTCGCTCGCGAAAGACAAAGCTTTTGCTTGAACTGGGGATTGAACCAGGGATCCAGGTCCAAGGTCGACCCAGCACACTATCCACTATGCTATAGCTTCACTCATTTATTGTCATGTGGGGACAAGTACGAACTTTACAAAGCCAGGCCGTGCATCCCTCTGACCTTGTCATCCATAGAAATCCGGCTTTTATGTTGCATTCGGTTTGTTTAGAATTAGTCACTAAAGAACACAGCTGGGTCATCTGTTGCCCCGGCTAATAGATCAAACAGAATAAACCTTTTATTGTTTATTGCATCAATATGTCCGTTATGCATGGTTGCTATTCGTAATCTGGGCTGGGGGTTCACCTTTAGTATTATTGAAATGAAGAAATCTTTATTCTTTTTTCACTAAATTCAGCATTCATATCACAATCATTCTCTGAACCTACGAATACACCTGGGGTAATCTAACACAGCCATAGAGTTATGCTCAGATAACTCTATGATCATAGCATGATCAGTTGTCTTTCCTTAACTTCGGTCACTCATGAATTATAGCCTGACAGCCTAAACTCTTTGTGCATGGATTATCGAAACAAACATTGAGCATTTAGCAATATTGCGATTATAGCATTAATCCAGCAAAAACTCTGACAGGTCCGTCTGTTAAGTCCACCAATCTTATTTTCTTCTGACCATCACCGTATACGCACTGCAATAGAATAACATGGTGGCTTATTGCTAACTTCTCTGTTGCACTTCGAAGAATTTCCCTAGTTTTGCTGAGGATCATACAATTTCAGGCTAATGTGTGGCACTGCTTGTGACCAAATCTACCAAATCTTGTGGTGTCGCTCAAGAGGAATGAAGTTAAGGCATCCCAAAGGCACCCCTTATGATATTGCCAGACTAGCGGATTCAATGGTCGACTAATTATTTCAGGAGGGTAACCTGCCGAAGTGCCCAGTGGGTCGGACTAGATAACTTGGCAATGACGACAGCTGTTATAATTGGGTGGCCGTTTTTTGTTGGTTTTCCTTCACCAGTACCGACCTTTGCTACAATTTCACCTGAACTCTGGGAGGAAAACAACAGAAATGACAGCAATAAGTTAGAATTGTGATCGTTAGTTGAGAGGACTATTGCTGAAAATCCAACTGAGAAACCGGCAGCTGTTACGCTGTGAGATTTCTCAAGTCCGGCAGTACCATTTATTTGCCTGTGAAAGAATGCAGGGCTAGCTTGCAGGCTATATAATGCACCGTCCGTTTTTCCACTCAACAGAACAGTGTCCATGCATCAAACGCCCTGATAGAATGGCTTGGAACTTAGGCTATAATTTGGCATACGGTAGGATGCTGCGATGGTAATCTCACTGTTGACTACTGGCAATTCATTCATCATCTCATTTTGTGCAGGATATCTAGTGGCAATATACCCGAAGTAGTGAAATCAGCTCATTAAGGAGAGTAGTGCCTCAGCACTTCTAGATCAGACAAGACTTACTACACAGGATTTATTACACACTACTTACACCGACATATATGCTAACGTATATAACGTATGTATACCACTGTGTATACATGCGATTATTGGCAGTGCACAACTTCTGTTTTGTGACCTTCATTGTATTTTTTTGCGGTTACGCGGTTAGCTTTTTGTTAACAAACTGACACACCATTTTTTTCTTTATGGCACATCATCGAGTTGCCAGTTAATGGTTTCACTGCTAACTGCTAAAGGTACACAATGATTCTTCGGTTGATTCACAATACGTGTGGTATTTTATAATAACTGGTCATCTTCATGTGAATGATTGATATGTAATTACAGTGTGGATACTTAGTAGGAGTCACTTTATTATACCCTGGAAGTCTAAAAGTCAGACAAGTGATATACTGAGTTTAGTGACATGAAGCCAGTCTCTAAAACAAGACCGTGAACTACCAGCTATCTACCAGCAGGTTAGTCAGAAGGCCTTTGACATACGTTCATCTAATCTGTTGCATCTCTGCTGGGGAAAGGTCCTTGTGGCATCTACAGGGAAGTTGGATGACTATAGTATAAAAAGTTCCCCCATCCACTGTGTATTACAAGTAAAACTAGGTTTCAATGGCATACAGTGTGTACATGCGCAGTAGTTCCAAAACCACGCATGATGAATAACAGAGAACATACATGGATGGTTATGTTTCTGCCATTTACAAGCAGTTCCACTGTAGCATACATAACCCTAGGGTTCCCTCCTATAAAATTGGCCACTATACTATAGTGGCTAATATTATATCCTATATGGTTCTGGGGTGCTGGAAATCAGTTGGGCCTAGCTGTGACACAGAGACGCATGAGCCCTTGCTGCGCTGACTCAGGCCCTGAACTTGGCTGAATGTGTGTATACCTAGGCAGCTGGCCTAACTTGTCTAAACATTAATAGTACCCATACAGATAGATACCTCATTAAAGCTTCTGAGAGTGTGACTGTAGATGGCCTGACTGATTAGGCTAACGCTTTATATGGCGTATGATTATGCGCAAGAAGTGAAGCAGAATAATGTTTATATGGCTATAGTCACTCATGGAATCCATAGTCATATGTATCAGTATTCACATTCACCTATATAGAGATAGCACCCATTGCAGTCAGGAACTAGTTATAGCCATAGATAACTTGATTTGAAGCTACTATCACTATAGCTTATGATGCGCAGGTCCACTTGAGATAGCTCAATGGTTGTAACACTTTGAAGCGATCAAACGGTGGCGATTCTTAACGTATTTGCTAACCAAATAATACAAGGTGCTACGACTCTTGAGTCTGGCATACTTTTAGGGATTAGACAGGGTTATCTCAACAGACTGACATCATCCCAGATTTACTACTGATGTATCATAGTGACGTTTCGCTTCATTAATCCTCTTTGGGTTTTTTGTCCATGCAGTATCCATTTTTAAGCAATTCATCTTTTTCAATAGCTGAAGTGAGATGCTTCTGCCTTGTGTCAGCGACAGTAGCTGTAATAACGTGCCGTACAAATGGTTGCTGACCTCTCTTTCATACCAAGACACTAGTGACTAGATAGCAATGCACTACAGTTGTGTGTTTTAGTGATCGCAGTGTGAGATATTGATAGAAATCATGGTATTGTCAACCCCCCCCCCTAATGTCATCTGGCATGATCAAAGATGATGTATTGCATCTATGCAATAACTTAAAAGGATATCTGAATGTCACGGGTCTAGGGGGGATATTATCTAGCATAGTGAAGTAGTATTTAGAGATCAGACCTCAGTCTCATGTGGATGAAGCCCACGGGAAATAAGAGTTGTTTGGACAACCGTGGCCTGAAACTACACCAAGTAGCCTAGTGAAAGTGGTATTGGTAATATTACTACGTAGTACGTACATGGTTATTTGGATTTCCTGTGCAATATACTTTGAGAGGTTAGGGCCATTGGAAAAATCAAAATTAAAGAGTGAAATCTTCCTTTGTTATAAAGTTCATTTCAGAGATTTGAAACCTGATAGTGATTTAACCGCGAATGCCGAATGATGAATGCATAAGTCTTACACATGCAAACTAGCTGCCTAAGAACACATGTGATCTCTAGGTCATAACAAATATATTTTCAGCCATTGTCTGCCCATCGTTGGTCGTAGGCCTTCCTCCTCGATGTCAACAGGTTGTGTGATGCTATTGGGGGAAGATTGCGCCATTTTCTGCCACTCTGGCTGAGGCCGGGGTGGTAGAGTGTGATCAGCATGGGAAAAATCCCTTGAAATACACCGCCACAGCTGGAAATTGAACCTGAGCCACGGAGAGGACAGACAGTGAGATACATTCATTCTTTCACTGAGCCGTCCTAACTGCAAATGGGCGCACTGCATGATAATCTTGATGGTACTGTATATATAATGGCGTCTGAGTTACACACCACATGCAAGGATTATAATCAGAAGTTATTGATGGGCAGAGAATTTTAAGTGATCACCGGAAATCTAACATTATGGGGTGGAATCGTAATGATATATGCATACAGAAAGCAGGCTCATCTAATAATACACTGAAGTGTATGCCTCAAAGCAATGACTCATGTAGCTGCTGTCATTATGACTGGGCCATCCTACTACTTAATAATCAAGCCACTGTGGATAGTGTATACTGTTGTACATTGTTGTTCCTTATATTGAGAAACTCTTTGAATTGATATAAATAAGCGATCATTGGCAATAGGATAGAATTAGATACAGAGGATTGAATGGATTTACTTGCCAGTCCCCGACAGTAGTGTTGACAGTGATCAGCACGATCGTTATCGACCAGTCCCATCAATGATGTCATATCCTTTACAGGATGACTAATAAACCTGACTCAGATGGCGGAGCGGATTTCGCATCCAAGATGGCCATCTTTGAGCGACAAGAAGAAGAGTTTCTGCAGTTTATTTGTGATGCTGATATCACTTGCGAATCTATGGCTGACACTGAAGAGGATAGTGAGAAACCGCTTACTGGATTACAGTGCTTATTGGCCCTCACTACCATATTAGACGCGACTGCAAGATTACGACAGTCAAACACACATCTAGAACGTCGCATCGAAAACTTAGAAAACTATAAACTACTAGCTGAGGTTAGTGCTATTAGATTGGCTGACTGCATATGTGTGTGCAGTTATCAGTTTTTGGATAGCTTAGTGGCGGTGCACTGGCCTCGCACTCGTGATAACCCGGGCTCGATTCTTGGTCATGCCAAGTTAATGTTGTGAGTATGAGCTTCTCACATCATTCCTTCCTCGCAACAAAAACAAACCTCAGTATGTGGTGAAGCATTGATACTGAACCCCTCGTAGAGTTCCATGCTAAGCCGTAACTGGTGATCAAACAGGTCTCTGACCCAGCAGCTTCAGTGAAGAGGCTGTATGAGATAAAAAACCGCTTTGGCAACCGGTGTGTCACTGCAATCTACCTTCTGGTCATCTGGTAACTGAGGTGACTTTCATCTCTAGAGTCTCATATACTAACTAATTCCTTATCCCTTCTATATTTCTCACCAGTGTCACTTGTCCAATCATCATTTCTCATTAATAGTATTGTAGACGCATCCGTCAGTCTTCTTATGTCACCGGTCCAGTCTTCTTCAGAAACATGTAGGCCGTTGCTATACATATTTATCATTGGTGACATTTTGACACAACTAAGTTATCAGGTCTACTGTCCACTGTGTGAATAACCAGCACTAATTACCCACCAGGGACAACCTTCTTAAAGAAATAGCCATGTAGAATCGCAAACTGACCCTCTACTGCGGTGTCCTTACTGTAGCGTCATTTACTACACAGATTGAGTCACGTTTATAATAGAGGTGCAAAGCGATAGTGAGTAATTTTCTCACCGCCTACCATGTTCATGTAACATAGTCGTCTCACTCATATTATATGAGCTCAGTTACCCTTGTCGGCTTCGGATCCCAACGTTACATAAAATAACCCCTCCCATAGAGTTGCCTTCTCTATGGGGCACGCGGGTGCTAGCAGGAAGTCTCTCAATGACTCACCCTGGGAAACGCTGAGCATAAGACTCAGTAGGCCAATTTTTACAAAACTCCTGGCAGCCATACAAGACAGCTGCGGGGTACCTGCACACTCCTGGCAGCTAGTCTGTCACGGAGATGAGAATATGAAGATCAACTCACTGACACCTGATATGGGACAACTACCATGTGTAGTTACCCTTACTGGGCTGGGCTGGTATAGAAGGTTAGATCACATTGTACCTAGTATACCCTATAACCTGCAGTCAGATATAGGGGCATATACATGGGTTCAACAAACAGCTTGCGCACGAGAATTTTCAAAAACTCTCTCTGTTTACCCAGTGTCCCACCTCAGTTACACCGTTATTGGTACAGGTTGGCTCTCTAACAGCCACTTTCCCATGCGGCCATTGGCTATGGGAACAACCTGTACCCCTATCTGTCTGCAGTCAATACAGGGAAAAGGCATCATGAATGACTAACCTTCTTTTCTAATACGTGCCTTGAGGACTAAAAGTATTGTATTAAAGCTATTGTGACCAGTGATTGCGTGGAATTGGTGGTTTATAGTTCAATCAGTTCAGAAAAACCTGACAGCCATAGGCACCAAAGTGGCATCAACCTCAATGCTGGTAGATTATGTCTGGGAGCCAAAGTACATACTAAACGTTAGTGATATGAAAAGAATAAACTCCTTGTTGGGGTGACAAAGAGACTGAACTGTCTACTCTATTGATATGATAGTTTCACTGAATTGTGTCACATATATACCATACCTTACCTTTTGAAGCAACACTAAGCAATTTGAAGATGATTATCAAGAGAAAAATTTTGACCACAAAAAAGAAATAATATGGAAAGGTATTGAGATATCATTACTACCCACATATGGCTTACGAAGACACATTATGCCTTTTCTGTGGCTTGAAGATGGTTGTTAAGTTATAAGATGAGAATTTATCTCCATGAGACGTTGGAACTCCAGGTATAATCACTGCACTGGGTTTCCAAAGAGATTCTTTTGGGGTATTCAGTCATGCAGTGAAGACAAAGAAGCCTATTTGAACGGGAAGAGGGGTGCAATACTCCGTACCGATCAATCTAATCCACAAGAGTCAACAGAGTCATGGGCCTGTATCACAGTGATGCAATTTTAATGTTTTATGTAGGCTCAATTCGACCGATTCAACTGATTCGCGTGTCGCTGTCAAACCAAACTCAGTATTGTCAATTTGATGAAGGTTTTTAGGCACGAATCTTGTTGTTTCCCACTGCGTTTTTTATCAAAATCTCACCTATACATGGTCATTGTATTTATACCGGCAAGAGGGTTCACCACTAGCGCTGAAGGTTCTGAGTTCAAGGCAGCTTGTGAGGGGGATTTTTTCACTCTCTCTGTTCTTCTAGCTTGGAATGGGTACCTATCTCTCATCAGAGCTAGTACAAGCTCCAACAGCCATTTCCCCTCTTCGCCATTGGCTGAGGGACAACCTTTGCCTTTAAATGATTTTTTTCAATGCGTGCATATGTAATTGGAGTTTTAAAATGGTTGGCTTTTCATTCCTGCACTGCTTTTTTTAGCCACAGAAAAGGCAACAGTTTCACTAGTGATTAATCCTATATTCCGCACCAATCTATCATTTGAAGCGTCATGCACAGGACCTTTAGAGGATGTTTCTAACAGAGAAGCTCAATCCTTGCTATTTAAATCCGATAGGGATGATAAACTACCACCAAACCACCAATCGAACCAGGAACCTTGGATTTAAAACCTGGTGTACTCGTACAATAAAGTAAGCTTCCCATGGGCCAAGCATGTGGAAATATTATTTATATCACTCCAGCCAGAAAACACATCCCGGAACTAAGTGCCTGAAATCAGGTTCATAGACCAAATCGGAATACGCAATCGGTTTCACCAATGTCAAACGAAAACCCATTGCCACAAAACTGCAGTACGTGTATGCAAACATCATGTGGATATATAAATATGAGGTAGGTAATACGTAGCATCCTAGTTACTAACAGACTCCGAGCCCTAAAGGGGTCTGGTTACTATGCCCCAGCAGGATATATCAGTAAAGCCACCTTTATAGGAAGGAAGTTTCCGGCGAATCAATCGAAACAAGGGCTGCAGAGAAATACCCATCTTGTAAAGCCTTCCAAAGGCTCTATCAAAAAACTCTTTTCGGACGATTCTCATCTTTGCAACTTGTGGTAAAACTGCAGTAGCTGTACTAGCCACGTTAAAAGACATGAGTCAACGTTCCTTGTCAGCGGTCAAAGAACCTAATGACGTAGCTCTGCAAGTTATTGTTGTTGTTAATCATGTGATCGCTGTTGCTTACTCACGGGATCGCTGTTGCCAGCCACCCAAAAGAAATATGGCGTCCTGACCAGAAATAGCTCGCACGGGCCACAACGTGATATGGTTGCAGTTGTTTATGTCTCTTTGAAACAGCGTTCGAAGCTTTATTGTTTTTAGTGTTCAAAGAGCGATCCAAAATTACTTTCTTTAGCGTTCTTTTGCGATTATTGCATGTCGCTCGCCTGAAACATTGCCTGACAACTCGGCTCTTCTATAAAAGTGGCTTAAGGTAGACATCCTTGGCCCTGGACTTCGAAATGTTCCAAATGGCATCGCCCAGTAGGCTATTCTCTGAAAGCAGCTAGACAAAGCATCAATAAGCTGTTGGCATTAAAATAAAACATTCTGTGAATGAGATATGTGACTTGTGTCATCCCTTGGTCATATGCCATGTGGTATTGCTTGGGCTATTGTGGCTGCATTGCCTGTAAACCTATGCAGAATTATTAAGAATTGAATACAAGGTAATCATCATCAACTAAAAACCTCTTCAGAAGGAAAATGGTTTCAAAGATTTCAGCGCCTCTATCACAACAGGTGCATTCGTGTGATCAAATTTTTCGGGACTGAAACAGGGTTTTAGTCACATTCTGAGAAATTCCTGAAATGGACTTGCTAGTTTATCAACTGTCAAGGTTGTCAAAATGTCAAGGCCATCTATCGATCGCTTACTTATTCTATGGTCGCTTCACAGGTAGTTTCGTTGCGAAACAGACTGCGCAATTCTATGTCAGACACGCAAAACATTGAGAGAGGACAACTCTGACGTGCCTGAAACTGTGCCCGAAATGTATTGCGCTTTTTAACTGCCCTATCTCTTCACATGATCATGTCTGAAATTTGTTATGTGCGTCGGACCGAAATCACACGAATACACATAATGCGTGATACTTGAGCTTAGGGTAAGATCTAACCCCCATCACTTCCTGATCGACAGGCATTTTACAAACTCTGGCTTTGGTCACGCCCTGACTTAAAGTTGACCAAAGACTATTCAGATAGGGGGAAGATTAGATGGGATTAGGCCACAGACGTATGCTGTAGGGGGAGATAGTTCCATGAGTCAGGGCAACTTCCCCCTTGAATATGATAAAGCTTTTTGTGGAACATCGGCATGAATGTAGTATCTGTTTGAGATTTGTAAATAGCATGTCAACAGATTTTGATTGTGATCTGTCTATGCTTGAAAACGAAAATAAATTAGCTTTAAATGGTGATAATGAGGGGAGCATAAAATTTACTGGCTGATGAATATCTGCATCACTCAACCCAATTTAAATTGATCACATGTTACTTGAGTGACTTCATGTCGGGCATCACACTTTGTAATGGCATGCTGCTCACTCATCTTCCGATTTGGTAAGATGATTACAAATTTGTCTGAGGCTGTCATAGCAGAGCTCTTAGAATGGCCTATATGGGGATACAGCCAATTTTTTCCTGGCTGTATCTTATAGGGACAGTTTCCCTTAATAGTTTAGGCACATTAACAGTATAACTAGGTTATTCAAGTTAATGAATGACACGTGACTGGTAAACAGTTGAAAAAACTATCTAAGATTGTTGGCAAGAGCCTGAATGTATGTGCCACCGGATAATTGCCATTATATACTAATGGCCAAAGGTACACATGTGTATGACTAATGACTGATGAACAGAAATAGGCAGTGAGGACGGCTACCCTAAGAGTGTAAACAACATGCAGCAGCCGCACTGCATAGAGTTCTCCCCGGATAACTCCATGTCTGTACCTCCGAATACCACACAGTACATTGACGATGTAAATGAATGGTGTAGTATGTCACTGTTTGGATAGCGTAGCGGAATACAGCCAGACTCTGTCGTTGATGGTTTGTGATTGATTGTAGCACCTAGTATGCATTGCTCAGTAAAATAGCTCTTACAAATTTTACATGAGCATTCACACTTATGATATGATTGCGAGACCCAAAAATGCGCTCGACTTGTCAAAAGTGAATGATACACATAATTCATCCCCAAAGCGATGCCTAATGTCTAAATTTTGGACCCTCATCAGAATTCTAATGTTAGCGGCCGGATTTTGAAATAGTATGGCTTCCTCACCTCTTCATGCTTGCTAGTTTCACAGCATAACTTTGGTGTCAAAAGAATTAACTGAGATCCCAGGGAGGGAATGTAGTTTCCCTCTCATTCTTCCTATTTTGTATCCTGACCAGTGTGCGGTACTTACAAAAGTTGGGCTACTGAGTCAAAGACTCAGCATTTACCAGGGAGAATCATTAGGAGACTGTCTGCCTGCACCTGTGTGCCCTATAGACAAAGTAACTGTCTGGGAGGGCCACCTTTATTTAATGGTGGGATCCTAATCAACGAGGGTGCATGTCGTGAAAGATAAAGTTTTTGTCTGCACTGGGAATTAAACCAGGAACTCCCCCCCCCCCTCCAAGGCCCAGTACGGTATCCACTAATTACTCGTTTAATCCCTCCCTCTAAATGATCGTAACATTGACGTGGTTTTTTGTGGGAGGGGGAAAGGTCTGCTTATGCGACAATATGATTACATTTATGATGCCGTGGCTACAGGGATGAATGTCAGGTTGGATTAGTAGCCACAATCCACTGACTAACACGGTGTTCTCTGTTGAGTGCAGCTTTGACCACATGAATCTTAACTGAAAGGCATGATTGGTGGCCAGGTATTAAATCAATCCTCATTTTGAGATCATTTTGTTTTTAACTGAATAGCATCACCAAGGCAATGGCCTGTTTTCAGGATCGTCCATGGTTCATTCCCTATTCTATGGATGGGCCTTCTGTCATGATCAGAATCCGAAGAAAGCACACCGTGACGCACAAATTTGGAGTTGAACCTGGGTCACGTATTCCCAAGCCAAATGTGTTACACACTAAATGCACCACTTCTCTGCTGTTATAACACTCTTTGACACTATTAAGAATTCCGTCATATTTTGGCAAATTTTCAATACTCCTAATTTTCAGCTCAAAGGATAGGATGAGGGGGGCTGATGATTTGGTGCAGGCTGCTGCTAGTATGAGCTCACTAACTGAGAGGCCCCTAGTCTTCTTTTGGGTGTTAATGCCAGCCTTCTGTTGCAAAGAAAGGTTTATATCTTTGCACTTTTTGTGTTACAGGTGCAGCAGGACTTACAAACTGCGACATTAGACGTCAACTCAAACCCGGTGAAGAAGAAATCACGGCTATCCGAGTCTCGAATCGAGGCAGAGATTGCTGTACCACAACTACACCGAGCGAACAGTGTTGACAGTATCGATGCTAACATGGAAAAAGGCAATATGGAAGACCATAGAAAGGTGAGTCTCCTACTACCGGGTCATAAATAGCCCATCTCCAGAGGCGTTCTTTGAATGGTGCCCTTCTGTCACCGCGGACTTTTCTTAGACTTTTCTGAGTTTCGAACCTAAATTTCCTAGCCTGAGAATTGGCACACCTTGACCACAAAACCATGATCGACTGCACTGCACCAGTTGTCTGCCTAACTGAACCCTGAACCCTCATTGTAGGAACAAGTTTTGTCTTTTTTATTCTTATTTTTTTATCTGTGTTACCTAATGGAATGATGGAGCTTGCTTCCTGGTTAACAGGGAGAGTTTGTTTGAGCTCAGAAGCCCTGTATGCCCTTCCACCACCATTGACTTTTTTGTTAGTCGAACCGCAGCTCACTGCGCACAAGCCGCGGCTCACTGCGCACAAGCCGCGTATTTTAACCACTAAACCATGCCTGGTCCCTTTATAACTTCATTGTATATAAAGTATGATCAGGTACATTTGAAAGCGCCAACTCAGAGTGAGCTTTAAAAAAGGAGAGAGGACTAGAGTTTAGGTCATTCGCTCACAAAATCAATATTTTGGCTAGGACTGACCAAGAAAGTGTACCGCTCAAGCACTCAAACCAGCAATTAAATATAAGGTTCTCAGCTCACCCTGTCAAACTCAATAACTATAATCAGCGAAAGCCATCAGTGAAGACTCAAACCTCTAGCTTTGGAAATCAATGAACAATTTCAAATAAGTAGCCAATAGTAGTCCTGTTTCGTGGTTATCCCATGCATCAAAGATTATACAAAGATACCCAACTCGATCTGTTTTTTGGAAACACACCCCTTAACCCCCGCTGGGTGGACTAGCCTGACTCTAACTAGAGGGCTAACACAGATACACGGCAATTTAACGTACGAAGAACAAAACAAAGCGGGACGGAGTTACAGCTGTTTTTGTAGAGATGAAAGAACTGGGCTCGTTATCTATAAAGCAGTGTGATCTGCTGCTACGCAAATAAAAAGTGGTTTGAGCGTGACAAAACTACAGTATCGCTACGTTCCGGCTCTAAAGTATAACCTGAATAGTCCACCCAGTCGCTGATTGGCTGAGTGGTTTCCAATAGTTCTATTTAATAGAACTATTGAAAGCCACTCAGTGACTGGGTGGACTAATCGGCCGAGCGAATACAGCGACGGGTACACCGGGCCCCTCACCTCAACCTCTGTTCCGTTTCCATAGACGTATTTCTGTAACAAACTATGTATATCTTTTCCATATATTTCTAACTCAAAAAATCAAGTAGGTAAAAAAAGTTTTGCTTTAAACTTACAAATCTAACAAACCAAAGCAAAATGATCGTAAATGCTTTAAAAAAACCTTTACCCCGTCCCGGGCTTATATAGGCTCTTTGCTTGTATATGAAATAGCAAGGATGATCATTCGGCGCAGTATGACTGGTCTTTGACTCTGGGCACTGTTGGTGATATGAATAATTACAGTTCACCCATCCCTCATTATCAGTTCTCATTAAAGTTTTGTCAGAGAAATGATGCAGCGGCTCGCTAATTTCTAATCAGACAGCCATCCCTGATTATTCATCTAATTCTGCATCATTTCCATAAATCTTCATTGATTATACAGGAAAAAGGAAGGCCTAAACAACAATAACTAGCTCAGTTGTGGCATATCGCCAATCTGTACCCATAACCTGCTGCTGGATTCAATTTGACCGCCAGGTCTTTTTCAAAATAACTGTATTAACATTTTTACTTGGAATTCAATGGAACTACCTTTGTGACCTCTCATGGACATACTATAAGCCCTATGTGTTGATATGCCTATAATAATATGGTCTCCCCGCAGTCTCTCCACGGCGAATTATTTTATATGTCAGTTTTGCTTCAATATTAGATATATTTGGTTTATTGTCACTAAGGATCAGACAGATGTGCTTTGGTAGAAAGTTACCCAGCTGGTGTAACAGGATGGCATTGTTGCACATTGAGTCATTGGTATTTTAGCATAAGCACTTGAGTTTTTTCAGCATTGGCCAACTCAATGTCACTGCAGGGCTCTGTCTATAGTAAACAGTCTCTGGTAGAGACTTCTGAGATCCTGGCAGCTCTACCTGAGCAAGTTTGTACTCGATGCTCCTCGCGTGCCAGGCACAGCACTGGCCTACCGAACTCTCACGTGCCAGGCACAGCACTGGCCTACCGAACTCCAAATCATCGTCTTATGATCATCATTCTCTCTAGTCCGCTCAGTCAAAATTTCTGAGTCAGATATGTGGCTCCTGTTCTCTTTCCCATTCTATCACCAACTTGTTCCCACAACTGCACCGAGCACCTTAACCTTTAAACACCAAGGATTTTGAACGCAAAAAGACTCGCTTGTAGGATACTGATTTACCTGTTTAAAGTTGATTGAACCATTCATACCCTTTGTGCAAAGAATATGATAGGAACAAAAGCAAACTGTCAACTTATCACAACTTTTTGGCACTGTATCCCACCACCAATTGGATTGATTGCCGTGATTAATCACCTGCGATCTGCATGGTTTTGTAATTCCCAGACGGCTTCGTAAAGCGTTACGGAAGACTTTCATCTCTGTCAATATTCATATCAAAGTCTCCGTCTATGGTACCTGGGTAGAAAAAATATCTGTACTCATGTCTATCTGAGACTAGTAGCAATATGCTGATATAATCTGCATTGTTTTATACTTTGTTGTGACAATTAAGTTGCAAGATAAACTCTACCGAAGTTGGAAATGCGTGTCTACGTACGATGATCTGATCAAAACATATACCAACATGACTCTGTTTGTCTAGCCACGCTGCAGATTTTATATACCAGGCTTGAAAAATGACTCACTACTGTAACAGGTCCTAGAGGCAGTATAACCTACATTGAGCTGCAGTGTTGCTTTTTATTGCTCCAGCCATACATGGCCAGTGGGGAGGACGAGTGCATATTACGTATAGTCCAACATAAATTGACCACTACAACCGTCGCCATTATGACTAGCTGACTAGTGACTACATACTAGTCTCCGACTGCTTTTCTCATCATATCTCCGTGGCCCGGGAATCGCTAGTGATCACATCCGTGAAAATACCCTACTCGTCTACCCTATAATCTTGGCTAGTCTATTTGCTCAAGTGTCAAAGGAGAATGTCCACCGTCTGATTTTCATCATAGTACATGACTACCAACAAAGATTGAACTGACATCGGGTTATGGTTTCTGATTACCTTATGAAGTATGGCTGTGCACATTGCTGGTTATCTGAGAGGTTTTTGTTCCTCAGATGCGCGAGTCACATTGCTAAAACAGTCCGTTCTCCTGATAACCTTATGAACTGGGATGCGAGAAATCGGAATGCCTGTATAAGTTGGTTATATAGATACTTCAATAGGATACTAAACAAAGAATGATTTTTGAGACGAAGTGGGCGCATTTTTCCTATGACGATGATCAATCAGCTTAACCGCCAAACATTTTGCTCTCAGTGAAAAAGGACTCATTCAATTGAACATAAAACTCATACTTTCCCGTATATAACCTCCCATTTGTTGTCCTCACAGCGAAGGGTTTCTTGAAACCTTACAAGTCGTAGGCTTCATTTTGTGTAGGTCGGAATCTCACTATCAAGAGCCCTTTCAAATAAAGGACCAACATGTCTCATTCCCATTTAATATAGGACAAGTGTAAATAGGTATATTCCATTCTATCGCTGGGCTGGACATAGGTAGCTTGTGCCAGTTTTGATTGACAGATTACAGATATGGATCTGTACATTTTTATTATTGAGGAAGAGCTTTAACCATCCGAAAAGTGCGTCAAACCTCCTTTAGTTCAAAACTCAACATCGTCTGTAAGCTTTCAATTTTTGAATATGGCGGAATAGCTCAATAACGAATGCTTTTGGTCCAAGATCGAAAGATCTGGAGTTCAAGTCATTCTGAGAGCTCTCTGTGACTATGAGCTCTTTACATTATTTCTAGCTGCTATCACTCCGACAAGCCTCAGGCTTAGGAAGTTCGTCAAATAGGATGGCCGAGTACCTGAGTAGAATATTTGAATGCAAAGAACTATCTAAGGGCCCGTGATTTGCCCTGCAGTGGAAAAGCGCACTCATTGCATTAAAGCCATGATAGTAGCGTCACGTAAGGGAACCCGCTTTATGGGTTGGCACACTCAGAAGCGGTGGCTGACCCAGTTGTTATAGATGCAAGCTTATCATTATGTACTCATGAACCATGATTATCGGGAGTGTTTCTGTTCTTCTCAGAGATAAGCAGGTCATACTCAGCGGGTGCTACCTCTCTAGTTAAACTATGAGATAACAATTTCAACGCCAAACGCCCAGGCCATGCGTATCGGCATCTGGTTTCCCTAAAACCAGTAACTCGTGCAGTCAATGGGAAAAGTGGTGCCTATAGTTGGAAGCGCATTCAGCTTTGGACCAGGTGTCCCCAGTTCGATTCCATGTTTGTGCTTTCTCTCTTATTGGATTAAGATTGTTACATTAAATAAATGAGGCCCACCTACAGAGTACCGACTCTATAGGGGTAAACCATGCATGGACCATCCTGAAAACAAACTGTTGGCTTAATTATATGTGATCCACGTAAACCAAGACGATCTTATCTTACCCCATTTGATCTATAAATAAGGAGTAAGTATTTGCGCATGGTTACCATACAGAATTACGCAGAAGATAGGCAAAACAAAGGCAATCTGCTAAAATGTCACCTCTTTGGGGAAAAACCTTTTGAGTGCTTTGAATTGAGGGTTTTTCGTAATATTACATGCACTTTGAAGCCTTGAATAGCACGCGCGTAGACTCTCGCTTATACAAATAATCCTGAAATGTGCCCTCGTGGCTTGAAGAAAAAAAACTGGCCTTGATGAAATGACACGCTGAAAGAGTAAACACGCACAGCATTATGCATGAAATGGGCTTGCCATAAATCATTTGCCGTATCAGCCTTTCCGGTTCCAAATGAAGCCTGTTATCATAACCTATCCACTGCTGAACAATTATACGGCTCATATACAAGATACGGAACATTGGCCTTCTGCGCAATATAATATAGTGTTTGCGATTCACGTCATTGGTACTGCTGTGGAGTTCACTGTATATGACAAAATGCTTTCTTGTGTCAACCAACTTAGACCAATATGGATTCAAAACACTGATTCTTTATCGCCAATCACAGTTTAAAGGCGATAATCCTGCTTTGTGACCATTAAGTATGAGTCTGTCACTTGGTGGTCACAGAGTGTGACAATATGATTTACCTATCCGGCATTCCTCGGAATCCTCAATTTAATTCATAACAAACCATAGTCACAAATCATATGCATTGTTAAGACGCGCTTCCGCCTACCGCCTGTCTAGAAAAAAAGATTCAAAGCGGTAATTGCCGGGTCGATCAGTTCCTGATACTCAATTTTTAAAGCGCATTAACTATTCACAGCCTCAAAATTATTAGAACTGTCACTACCCATCTAATCTATATTGACTTTATCTCGGTTAAGTTAGTTTGTAGTTTCACTTGATTTCCATGTTGAACACAACTACTATATATGACCCAAACCAAATTCATACTATCGCAATAACTTGCAGGTATCAGTCATTAACAAGCTGATGTGGACCTTTTGGATAGGAAAATATTTAAAAGATTCTATAATGGAGGCGTGCAGAGAAAAGTTTGTCATACCACCTTAGTTCTAATTTGCCAACACCAAAAGGAGACAACTCTTAAATAGACTAAGCAGTAAACCTAGCACTTGATTCGTGTAGTTCAATAATGTGTGAACACTCCCTAACTTCTCGTGGTTTCTTATTGATCCGGTATCGACACCTCGCACCATGAGAAATCCTTAACACCTGACAGATATATATCAGGATAGCGATGTGGCATTTTCATTTGCGTCATTTTGTGCTTTCTCCCTGGTTGTATTTGGATGGCGACGTTAAATAAAGAAACCACTCATAGAGAACACCAACTCTATGGGGAACTACCCTAAAAAAGCCATTGGCTTATTGATGCTTTCCATGTAAAACAAGATGATCCTATCTTATCTTCTCATTGTAGTTAACTCCTCTCAAGTCTAGCAGCTCGAGGCTGTCAGAAACATGGGGACGGGTTAAAGGCAAGCTTATCATCACGCCTGCTATCAAACCCAAGAGACCCAGAACCACACTCGGTAAGCCATTCGAAACTACTGCGACTGCGCATACCTGCCATATGATCAGTCATAATAACTCGTTAGGAAATTATGTATCCACCTTATCTGTCTTTTTCGTGGCCCTGGTTCAATCCCCGGCCGTAGCAGAGTATTTTAAGGGATTTTTTTCTGGTTTATCACACTCTGCCACTCGTCATGAGTCAGGGAGGCAGGAAATGGCTCAATCTCCTCTCAATGGCACCACATGCTCAGTGTTACAGAGCCTGTATCCAGTGTGCAGCTCAGCTTCAACTGAATCTCACTATTTCTTTAGCGTTTGTATGCTCGTCATTGACCCAGATTTGAATATATTCAATTCTTGTGTCACAGACCTCATAGATTCATACTGAACCACGAGCTAGTTTTATATATATATATACATTAACG